>Ga0163161_10000798_pt1 | contig 24693 bp, 28 predicted proteins | sample S45metaG_FD_129847 | JGI IMG/M metagenome (GOLD analysis project Ga0163161, IMG submission 129847) | Switchgrass rhizosphere microbial communities from Kellogg Biological Station, Michigan, USA - S4-5 metaG | ecosystem: Host-associated > Plants > Roots > Rhizosphere > Soil | place: USA... | reverse complement strand
TGCCCATAGTGTTTTGGATCAACGTTTTTGCACTTCCATACACCGTATATTCAGTGGTTTATCAATACAGGATAAAAAAATGGTGCATCCTCTGCTGCGGCATACAGGCATTGCTGTTGCTGGAATATGTTGCATTTAATTTTATTCCCGGGCGTTTTGATGCTGAACTGATCAGCCGTCAGGTTAACCTGATTTTCCCCTTCCTGCTGTGCTTCCTCGTCCCGGTAGTGAGCTGGGGAATCATCAAGCCCGTCCTGCAGGAAAACTCTGTGCTGGCCATCGCAAGCTGGCAGCTCAAGCAATTCAAATACAACAGCGAACTGTTTATGCTCGGACTGATGAAACAGCAGCATTATGAGGCGGCTGATGAGCTTAAGCCCATTGTGCTGGGCGCTCCCACAGCTGAAATAGTGATTACCCTGGTGAGCAATCCCTTTTGCGGGCCCTGCAGCGAAGTCCACCATTTCTTTGATCAGTGGCTGCGCGAGAGGGCTGACCTGCAGTTGAGGATCATCCTGCTGGCCAGCGGCGATGCAAGCCATATCAGGGCTGCCCAACATATGATCGCACTGGGTTTGCTGAAAGATAAAAAACTGATCGCACAGGCTTTAAATGAGTGGTATGGCCAGAGCCCTAAAATATATGAGAAATGGAAAAAAAAGTACCCTGTGCTGGTTACAGAAAACATAAAAAGTGTTTTCAGGAAACAACAACAATGGTGCGAACAAGCGGGGATAAATTTTACACCTGCAATTCTGGTCAACGGCCACATCCTGCCAGAACCTTATGTAGTTGAAGACCTTAAATATCTGATCAGTTAAAGCCGCTGCCCTTGAAATCTTTTCCCTTTTTTTACCAGTCTTATCCCATGGATTGCGGGCCTACATGTCTTAGGATGATCGCTGCTTATTATGGTAAGCACTTTGATCCTGAGGGCATGAAAAATATGTCAAGGATCAGCCTCAAAGGCTCGTCAATGCTTGACCTGATGAATGCTGCCTTCAGACTGGGGCTGAAGTGTGCCGGCTTTGAAGTGAATACCGTTCAGCTGGCAGAAGCAGGCCTTCCGGCTATCCTGCATTGGGACCAACAGCATTTTGTGGTTTTGTTCAGGATAAAAAACCATACTTATTATATTGCAGATCCCGCTGTGGGTATCTTTAAACTTTGCCGGCCTGCTTTCCTTCGTCACTGGCAAAACCCCGAAAGCACTCAGCCGGGTACAGGTGTCATTCTTACTTTTTCTGCCCTTCCTTAACCGGCATTATGGGTAATCTGTCATTCCATACCCCCTGATTATTCATAGTTTTACAGATAGAACTTAATGATTTATGCAGAGGCTATCGTGCAGAAATGAGATAGAATTTTGGTTTAAATATAATTTTATGGAAGCGTATGAAATTACTTTAGGGACTATTCTTAAGAGAAAAGAACTGAGGGGAATTAAAGGCGGCGGTTCCGTTACCCATGCCGGTACGCCAAGTGGGGGAATATTGGACCCTTTAAGTGTTGTATCACCGGTACAAATACCCTGCAGCCAATCTGTAACCTGTACGCCCAGCTGTACTTGTGGTTCAGGAGCAACACTGGTTGCCTGTTAACAGAATATTTCAGATTTTTTCACTCTGTAAAGGCGGGCATCATTACATTTTGCCTGCTTTTATTTATCATCTAATAAACGCAGTCTAAAACATTGGATACTAAAGCGGGAAAACCTATCTTACAGGACCAGTACAGCGCAAAGCGCCTGGTCAGGACCCACGCTCAAATTAGAATCATGATGTTAAAAAAGATTGCCGCTACCCTTATTTTAGGAATATGCTACATGTACGGCCATGCCCAAACTACCAGGCTTATCGTCAGGGCGCAGGCGAAAGATGCGAAATTTATCGGAACTGGAATTGGAGGCGCGTATGTCACGGTCAGAAACAATCTCACGGGAGAAATCCTGGCAAAGGGACTCACTACCGGCACTTCGGGAAATACCGACCTGATGATGAAGGGACAGGTAAGAGGGCTGCCTGTTATTGATACCGCTACGGCAAAGTTCGAAGCAAATATTGTGGTTTCCGAACCCACTTTCGTAGATATTGAAGCTGTAGCGCCCATTACCAGGCGCAATGCTTCGGTTAAATCAACCACTCAGGTCTGGCTGATACCCGGCAAGGACATCACCGGCAAAGGTATACTGCTCGAATTTCCGGGCTTTATCTTAGATGTATTATCGCCCAGCACGCACGAGTTTATCAAACTGGACGATTTGAAAGGAAATCTTAAATTTAAGGTGAGCCTCACGATGATGTGTGGCTGCACAATTACCAAAGGTGGTATCTGGGATGCAAACGGGATAGAGGTCAAAGCAATTGTAAAGAAAGAAGGAGTACGTATCACTGAAGTGCCGCTTGTCATCACCGCTGCTGCCAATATCTTTGAAGGTAATTTAAAAAACGTAACCAAAGGGAACTATGAGCTGGTCATCTACGCCTATGATGCTAAAACAGGCAATACGGGAGTGGATCATATCAATTTTGTGATCCAGTAACCAGATGCGAAACAGTTAGTTTATCTGATGCTAATGCTGAATAGCTTTTAGCTTCCGGGCAAACAGCCATTGAGGTATACTTTCCCCCAGCAACGCGGTAGAGACGATATTGTCGTGCGTCCTCTGCTCATAAATCGAAAACTTTGTTTTATGCCGGACACTGATTTCCCGGTACAGTTCCCGGCTTCCGGCAAAGGGGTTCTCTGTATCGGCGCTGCCGTGGATCAGCCAGATGGGAACCCGTTCCAGTGAATTTACATTTCCAAATGCCGGTACAGCAGCAATCGCTACCGCCGCTGCAAATATACCGGGTCGGAGGTTCAGCAGTTCGATAACAGCAGAACCGCCCATGGAGTAGCCCAGCAGATAGATCCTGCTTACATCAATAGGGTAGGTCTTTTTCAGGGAATCAATTAGGGCAGGAATAGCCTGCAGCTGAAGCGACGGACTTGAAGTTAATATGCCTCTCTGCTGATCCAGGTGATAGTTAGCGGAGCGTTCAGCAAATTGCGGGGCCAGCACATAGGTCTGGTATTTTTTCCTGATGCTGCCATTCAGCCAAATCCTGGCCATAGGTTCCAGCTGTGATTTATTGTCCGTTCCTATCCTGGTAGAGTTGTGAAACGTAATGATCAGAGGGTACTTTTTTACAGGATTCGGGTTGATGGGTGTCAGGAGCCGGTAAGGGATAACCTGCTTTTCTTTGGTTAAAAATGACAGCGAAAGAAAATCCTGGTCTGGCAGGTTATTCAATGATCTCTTAGCCAAAACCGTATTTACGCTGTCATTACTAAACTTTACAATGCTTTGTCCATATTCCCGATAGGAGCTTTTACAGGAATATAAGCTGAAAAGACCTGAAATGATTACAAATTGGATATACAATGTATTTTTCATAAAAAACTGACCTGAAGCTGATAGGTAAAGCTAATCTTCATTTGCCAAATCTGAAGAATAAACTAAAATAAATATCATATTTTATTTTAAATACTAAATATATTAGCATATTTTTGCTGATGTTATGCAAAAGGAATTCAATAAACAGCTCAATATACACCTCAACCAATGGGTGCAGAACAGTCAATCGATCAGTTGGTCGTTTAATGATCAGCCTTTTTTTACAGTAGGTGCAGACAGTGACATCCTCGTTAACCTCAACCTGCTCAGCGAACCTTACCGTACCAAACATATCATTGACACGCCTGGTGATTACTGCCAGATGTTTCTTTCTGTACTGGAACCCTACCTGGCACAATTTCTTATCCAGTTTGGGATAAGGGAGTATGAATTTACTTTTTGTTTCCTCATCAACGGAACAACATTTAAAGATTGCATGCTCACAGCAGCATAAGAAAGGACAAAAGCGTATGCAGGTTTATCATTATTCATTGCCTGACAGTCAGGAAGACATTATCATTATTGCCCCGATCCAGGAAGAAGAAGAATATCTGGTGATGTGGGAAGGTCAGGAGTTAGGTTATATCTACCCGATTTTAAATGATTCTTTCTATATCGACTGGAAGGGGAGCAATCCGATCCTCAACTTACTCGCCAAGCAGCTGGGGATATTTATTGAAGATTCCGGTTTGTAAGCCTACACTTTAAACCTGATAGTTCACATATCTTTCTTCAAACGTACCGTCGTCAAAAAGGTCTATCAGTCCATAACCATCTTCCACCATCAGTGTGGCCGTTGGGATGGGAAAGTGTGGGAGGCTCAGCACCCGCATCTCTTTGTCTGTAGCTTCCAGTTCCTTCTTCAACCAGGCAAAATTATGCAGGGTAATCATGCGAATACCAGCAAGTATATGAACAAAATATTAATTAGCGAACCAGGAAAGCTATGCCGGGATACCAATAAATATTCTATTTTTATGAAAAACAGCTGATCTATGATGAAACGTACCCGGATATTAATTGCTATAGCAGCACTCATTGCATTGCCTTTTATGATGGCGGCGGTCAATATCATGATGAGCTGGTATTATGATCTGAGTTATCCGCAGCTGAGTGCCGGTGTGGTTTCTAAAAATTACCAGCTGAGCAAAATCCGGATGCCCGGAATAGTGGTGGATCATGATGCCAACAGCAATGTGATAGACTCCATGTATGTAAGTATTGATTCCGCAGCACCGCCAACTTATATCAAATACACGGGACAAGTTTTCCTGGATACCCTTTCCTACAATTTCAAGGTAGAATCCATGGTGGATACTTCATCTCATGAAGGATATGACCGTGACGGCAGTTTTTATATAAACACAATTAATGCTTACGGAAAAATACTGTCCAGCTTATCAGTGCCAAAAGGCAGCAGTGGTAAATACCTGAAATCCTGCATCCTGCTGAAAGACATTATGCTCCCTTTTCAGCCTTGGCTGGATCATGATCAGCCTGTGTACTTAAACTTTTTTTCCAAGAAATCGTTTAACAGCAGATGTTTCGACCCCTTTAGGGGATTTGGAAGCCCTAATGGATCTGGTACATGCAGCTTCTGGCAAGGCGAAGGCTACTACAATATCGTATTGGGGGATGAAAAGCTCAAATTTAAACTTCCTACAGAGAGTGGGGCTTTACTTTTTTCTACCAGTTTTGATTTTCCCACTTATGTGATGAACTTTGCTGTCGTACCGGAGAGATTCCGCAAACATGTCAATGCTTCTTTCCTGGTTTACCAACATCACTTATATATGGCAAGGAAAAAGCAGCCCTGAGCTTTTTAAAAAATATAGGCTATCGCTTGCTGATATTCAGGTATTTCCTGATAGACGCATAATTGCTGAAGCAGAAAAAGCCCATGCCGGCAAAGATAGTGATCCAGCAGTAGATCAGTTTTACGCCGCTGACATTATTGGCCAGCAGATAGAGCACCAGTGTAGGGAGAATGGCCACTACGAGGCACAGCAGCAGCGCGCACATCAGAGGTGCAATGAAATGGTCTATAAGGGCGATCAGGCCGAGCTTCCGCAGAAAAAAAGCAATAAATGCCAAGGCAATCACCCCGAAAATCATGGCAGCGAAGCCATACATCAGTACAAGGTCGGGGTGAGCATTGATCTGCTCTTCGTAGCCGAAAAACTCTTTAAAGCTGAACTCCATGATATTCTTTTTCTTCAGGCAGTACATTAAACAGGTTTCTTTGTTTATAGCCCAGCAGTCCGGCCAGGATCACATTCGGGAATTCCTCAATTCCGATATTGTACAGATTTACACTATCATTGTAATACTCCCGGCGGTCAGCAATCTTATCTTCCATCTGTGATACCCGCTTCTGCAATTCCAGGAAATTGTTATTTGATAACAGCGCAGGATAGTTTTCTGATACGGCAAACAGTTCCCGTGTAGCTTTCGCCAGCTGTCCCGAGGCGGCAATCTTTTCATCTATCGTTCCGGAATTCAGCACAGCTGTTCTCAGCGCTGTTAGTTTCGTCAGCATCATAGTTTCATGTTCCAGATATCTGGAAACGATCTTCACGAGCTCGGGCACTTCTTCTGCCCGCTGCATCAGGATGACATCTATATTTTTAAAGGCTTTTTCAATATTGTTTTTTAGCATCACCAGTTTATTGTAGATGCCGATAAAGAAACTGAAAGCAATAATTACTAAAAGGATGCCCACAATGAGGGCTATGGTCTGTGCAGTCATAATGATCAGGCTATAAGAATATAAGTGATAATCAGTGTAATAAAGAATAAGGTAGATAAAAAGGATTTTAGCAGCGGTGCAAATTTGTTTTTAATCGCTACCTCGTGTGGAAAAGCAGCACCGAATATTCCCTGTTGCTCATCTTTTTCAATGACCGTTTCCCCCTCAAGGCTGCTGGCTTTACCGATCAGCAACAGGTAATCGTCCTGCTGCAGGTAAGTTTCGAAATAACGCTTGTCGCCGCTTTCAAATTCCCTGTCCACCCGGTCGATATAATATTCCAGGCCCTCACCGTTCACCATCACCGTGCCTGTTTCGTCCTTGATGCGGAAGCTGCCTGTCTTCGAAGCAGAGTATATTTTGCTCCAGGAGATGTTGCCTTCGTTATCTTTCCGGCGTTCTTCAATGCGGATAGCATAGCCGATGCAGGGCGTATTAAAATGTGGTGACAGGAGGGGATCAATTTGTATCAGATCGCCCGTTACTTCTACAAGGCCCATGGCTATGGCATTCATTTTTGAGGTAGGCAGTACCGCCTGTAGCTTATAAAATTTGGTTCTTGCTGTCGGCAGGAAAATCGCATCCAGTATCATCAGCAAAGGTATAATCAGCAGCATTAACGACAAATTTCCTTCAGCATGAAGCCAGAAGCTTAGGCCAATCAGCGCAAAGATCCCTGTCATGAAAATCATATTCCTGATCTTCTCTTTTCGGCTTGTCGGGTATTTGCTCTTAAATTTTTCTTTCTTTGCGCTGTCCGTCATCTGATGCTTATCTGCGGGTTTTGAAGATCAGTTCGAGTTCCGGCGGTAGATTTCTGCGCAGCCTGGCTCTCTCCTGATCATCCACCGGATTATTGGATAACTTAACAGATGCGAGATATTTCAAATCTGCAATCTGCAGGGGTAAAGTGCTGAGCTGATTGTTGCTCAGATCAAGGTTTATGAGGTTGATAAACTTGTAAATATCGGATGGAAAGGTACTCAATCCCTTGCCGGAAAGGCTGAGGCTGGATACCGCTTCCGGTGTCAGCAGCGCTTCTTCCAGGTTATCGAAATCTGTTTTTCCATCTTTACGGCCCTTTTTATCTTTGAATATATTGCCTATGATCACAAAAAGCAGGACCGAAAGGAAAAAGATGCACAGCAATACCGACCACATCGGTGCATCGTCCTTTTCATGGGTAAATAACCGCTGGTAAACAAAGTATGCCATTGCGCCCATCATACCCGTCAGCATCAGCGCTCCTGTGCCCAGAAACAGGTACAAAAATATGGAGACACTTTTCTCTGTCCTTTTTTTGCTGCGGAACCACCACCTGACCGAGAGGATCAGGACGATAAAAACGACTATAAATACGTAACCGGCAGTAGTGACCTGAAGAAGGAGAGCGTGATTCATATTTCCTGATTTGATCAAAAATTAAGCCATTCTATGATCATCATTTTTCGAAAAAATACTTGCGGTTTCAGCTGATAAATGAACTTCACAACAAAGGTGATATGAACTTTAGAACAAAGTATCAATGCATTCCACTATCTAACTTTGAATCCTACTAAATATATTGAACATGAAAAAAGTATGGCGACCGATGTGTCAAAATCAAATCATCTATTCCTGTCATACTGATCGTTCGATGGCCGGGAGACCATTTCATAATTTCGCACAGGGATAAGGTCACTGCTGCAGAAAAATAAATAAGAGCAATTAATTGACATATGGCCATATTAATTTTTTAAATTGGTAAAAAAATTAGCGTTTGAAATATCTCTGTCTCCTCTTGTTTAGTGTTGTTTTCATTTTTTCCTGCAGGAAACCTGTCCGGAAAGAAAACAAAGAGGCTAATCCTTATTATGACCGGGCATTCGAATACCGGGAACAGCGGATGGCAGACAGCGCCTATCTCTATTTCAATAAAGCCAAAGATCTTTTTTTAATACAAAAGGACAGCCTGGGTGCAGGAAAATGCCTCGTAAATATGAGCTTAATTGCACTTGATAAAGGCGATAATTTTGGGTCACAGGAATTGTCCCTGACAGCAATCGGGTACTTTGATCATAAGAATGAAGGTCAGTTTGTTTACATTACGTCCAATTACAATAATCTGGGTATGGCTACCCATAACCTCCGGGATTTTGAAGGGGCCATCAGATTTTATGATCTGGCGATCAAATTTTCCAGGGACAGTTTAAACATATTAATTGACCAGAATAATAAGGCTATCGTCTATAAAGATATGAAAGCTTATCGGGTTGCTATCAGTCTATACGATTCGATCATCAATAAATTTGGAGATCATCAACAGGAATATGCGAGGACATTAACCAACAGGGCCTACACGAAATGGCTTCAGGACCCGCGATACAATGCCGTGCCCGATTTGCTGAGAGCCCTGGTTATCCGAAAGGAAATTAAAGACCTGTGGGGACAAAATGCAAGTTATACCCATCTGGTTCAATACTATGCTGACCGTCCCGGCGACTCTGCCCTCTTCTACGCTAAACAGCAGTATCAGCTGGCTAAAGAAATACACAGTCCTGACGATCAGCTACATGCCTTAAGAGAACTGGTTAAATATAGTCCTGCACAAGAAACAAAACGGTATTTCCTTCTGCATCAGCAGTTATCTGATAGCCTGGAAATTGCACACTGGAATGATAAAAACCAGTTTGCCCTTATCAGGTACGAAACCGAAAAGCATAAGGCAGAAGCCCAGAAAGCCCAGACAGAAAACGTTAAGAAAAAAAATAGCCTCCTGATAGGTTATATCATTGTAGTGGTCTTGCTTTCAGTCTTGCTCTTCCTGTATTTGTGGTTCAGGAAAAGAAACAGGCTGCTGCTGCAGGAAAAGGAACTGGAAGTTAAAAACACCGAGCTCAAATATGTGAAGAAGATTCATGACAGGGTAGCTAATAAGGTTTATCATTTGATGTCTGAGGTAGAAAACACGAATGGGTTCAGCAGAGATGTACTGCTGGATAAGCTGGAAGCGCTTTATGATACCTCCCGGGATATCTCTTACGAAAGCGATGAACCAGCCGGCGAGGGCAATTATGCAACACACATCTCGTCTATGCTCCAGTCTTATTCTTCTGCGTCAACAGAAGTCCTGATTGTGGGCAACGATGAAGAGCTGTGGCAGGATGTTGCTGATCTGTCCAGGTCAGAACTTTTTATAGTGATGCAGGAGCTAATGACCAACATGAAAAAACACAGCAGTGCACAGCGGGTCGTGATCAAATTTCAACGTCATGATTCATTTATTACTGTCTCATATTCAGATAATGGAGTAGGGATGCAAGATGCTCCCCAAAAGAATGGGCTGCAAAATACGGGAAACCGTATAAATCATATTGGCGGTACGATTACTTTTGAAAGTATCCTTGAAAGAGGACTGGAGATTGCTATTTCCTTTCCAATTGTTTAAAAAGACAAAGAATAATGTTCAAAAAAGTACTCATAGCAGAAGATCACGAACACGCCAATATTTCCGTACGCAAAACCATTGACGATCTTGGTATTGCGCATAAGGATTTCAGGTTTTACTGCGATGATGCACTGGCGCTGGTACAGGCGGGGATTCGCCTCGAACTGCCCTATGATTTACTGATTACAGACCTCTCTTTTGATGAAGATCATAACGTCCAGCAAATTACGGGAGGGAAAGAACTGGTAAGGGCAGTGCGTGCTGTACAGCCTGGTATTAAGATCATCGTTTTTTCCCTGGAAAATAACATCGCTCTAGTAGATGAGTTATTTGACGACTTAAATATCGATGCTTATGTACGTAAAGCCAGATACGACGCAGAAGATCTCAAACGTGCGATTGACGCAGTGTTTCATAACAAAAAATACCGTTCGGCCGACCTGAGGCACAATAAGAGGACAGAAAACTCATACGATTTTAAAACCATTGATGTCGCTATTATTACGCTGCTGTGCAACGGAACTGCCCAGAAAAATATCCCTGCTTATTTACAGCTGAAAAATATTAAGCCCTCGGGCCTGAGCAGCGTTGAAAAACGTCTCAATGCCATCAAAACGGCATTGAATATATCGAGCAATGAGCAACTCGTCGCATTTTGTAAAGACAATAAGATCATTTAATTCTTATCCTGTCGCTAATCGATGAAATTATCAAAAGTATTAAAATTGCTGGCATGGATCGCTATACTGATGCTGTTATCGTGGGTTTATACCAGGCTCACAGATGACAGCATGGAAGTACACCGGAGCCATTTTGGCTATCCATTCTAAAGACCTTACAAATCGATGCTCTCAAATTGGTGTGTAAACTGTTCGCCACCTTCAATCCGTAAGATAAACCTTAATATCAGGCATAAATCAACGGAAGGAAGGTGGCTCAAACAGACGAATTTTAATCCGGCACTAATTTCCCGGATCTTTTACTTTTTCTACCACATCCTGAACATTTTGCGGCAGGCTTGACAAAAGGTTATATCCTGTTTGTGCTTCGATATCCCTAACGGCAACGATATACTGTTTCCAGTCGGCATTGATCGTGTTTACATTTGGCGTATTGATCGCAATTACCCTCGTGGCTGCAGTTACACGGCTGATGTCATTATCTCCTTTAGGCATAATTACAACCACCTTCCATACATTGGCCGGTACATTGATTTTTCCGTTGTTGATAGAGGTAACCACAGAAGCACTTGCAGATCCGATACCACCGCTACCGTAACTGCCCATGATCACATACGCTTCGTTGCCGCTCAGTACCTGCGACCTGATATAACTTTCAAAACCTTCCCATGTTTTCTGGTTGTTGTTTGGTGCCTGAGGGATCATATTGGTCATCAGGAAAGTTGACGAGTTGGCATCGCTTGAGCTGGTACGGTCACCGCTCGGGCAGTTGTGCCCGCGGTCAAAGCCAGAGCCTGAATAACTGTTGCTTTGCGCCTGGTACCAGCCTGTTGGAAGTTCAGAGAAAGCGGCAAAATCATCCTTGCGTGTTACTGCTCCTGTGAAGTTGGTCGCATCAAGGTGCCAGCTTACCCAGTTCGGGCGGCCCTTGGTCATGCTATAGCTTTCGCTGTAATACTTCATGTCAATCAGGTAGTTTTCGGCAACGGTAACTGAAGCCATTGCCGCCGAAGGATTGCCAAGCAGCAAATTAGAGTTGTCTCCTGCTGCCGGAGGTGCATCAGCACCTGCAACCGGTGTGCCGCGCCCTGCTGTTGGCGTAGAGGTTTTTGTCGTATCACTAGGATTGGTGTCAGGGGCGCCGATAATAATTCCCGGGTCTCCTTTTCCCTTAAAGGTGATATCATCGATATTGATACGTGTTGTTCCTGCCTTTTTGATCAGGAAACGCACTTTCGCCGTTGCACTAACTGTAAATGAATCCGTCACGAGGGTCGTTTGTGATTCCGTGATGTCAGATCCCAGTTGGCTGTATGTTTTTCCGCCATCCGTTGAGACCATTAATTGCCATGTAGAGTTGGCATCTGAACCAAATTTTGCATGTTTGATGTAAATCTTGGACAGGCCGGCGATGTCGAAGTTCATCCCAAGGTATCCGGTCCTGATACGAACAGATTTTGCTCCGTTCTTAGCGTCTGTAGCCAGGTTTCCGATCAGGGCATCACTGAAAGTCCATTTGCCGGTGTTCAGCTGCACACTGTCAATGGCATAGCCGCCTTTGGTGCCTGATTCGAAATCCTCAGTGATGGAATAGGCTGCAGGTACAGGGGCTGTAACAACCGGGTTCTCGGCATCAATAGTGGTTTTCTTCGAGCAGGAAGAAAATGATATTATGCCTGCAAGTCCGCAGGACAGAATGATACTTTTAAAAGTTATTTTCATGTGATTGTTGCTCCTGAAAGACGGAGGCGGGGGTTTTAGTTTAGGATCTGGTTAATAATAATTAAGTAGATACAAAACTATCAAATTATAAAACTATGTCCATATTAAGTTATTGTTATCTCATGACATCACGCTCTACATATACATAGCCATTATCAGCAGCAATTTTTGGGAGCGAATGATCAGTTAGATACTCCTGAAAGTATAATCAAATAGCTGCGCTATGTACAGCTGATCTGTTGTTTACAGATATGATCATTCTTCATTACTGATTTTTAGTATGAACTTCTAAAAACCCAGATCAGTTTCTGCTGTTGTATATGATTATAAACAGCAAATTCCTATTTTAGATCATGAACAAATTACAGGCACTTTCCCACAAAACCTTATTTTATTTTTTAGCGCTGAGCATGTTGTTTTTAGCCTCCTGCTCAGAACCTCCGGCACAATTTTTCGACATCACTGTTCTCAATACCAATGCATTCAACGATTTTGCCAGTCCTGATCTGGCCCGACATATCAATGAGGAAACCAAAGAATTTCCGGACATACCGTCCAGCAAGAAAAAAGGCGACGAAGCCGTAACAACCATCACCAACAAAATATTGTACCTGGAACAGTCGCTGGATAAAGTAAAGAAACTTTCTGCATCGGGAGATGAGCAGAAAGAGATTAAAGAGCTATCAACCCGTCTATATGAAATGGTCATTCCGGTTTATAAAAAAGAATACATGGACTACGCTAAACTCTGTGATGCCCATGGAGACCAAAGCGCAAAAGATGCCATACTGAAAGGTATTGATGAGAAATACCGTGCTGATTTTGAAAAGAGCTACAGTAACCTGATGGAAAAAGGCAAGGCTTATGCAGCTGCAAATGATATACAGGTAAATTGGGGACAGTAAAATAGCATTGATCATTCACATGCTCCGTAGAACCCTTTGACAAAAATTCAGATGAAAGAGATCGCAGAAGTTATCATCCGGCTGAAAGATGACGATCTGGCATTTCGGGATAAACTGATCCTGAATGGGCAACTAGGAGATGGGTATCACCAGGAAATGGAAAACCTGCATATTCAGCATGCAGGAATTTTAGATGAAATAATAGACATCATCGGTTATCCGACGATTGACAAAGTAGGGAAAGAGGCTGCTGAAGCTGCCTGGTTAGTAATTCAGCATTCAATCAGCCGGCCAGGCTTCATGAAAAAGTGTGCCTTGCTTTTGGAAACCGCGGTGAATGAAGGCCGGGCCGATCCCTCAAACCTGGCATACCTGACAGACAGAATAGCTGTATTTGAAAATCAACCTCAACTTTGTGGAACTCAGTTCGACTGGGACGGAAATGGCGTGATGAGCCCAAACCTTTTTGACGACTTGCACAAAGTAAATGCAAGAAGAAGAAACATCGGGCTTAATACCCTCGAAGAACAAACAGAGATCATCAGAAAAAGAGTTGAAATTGAAAATCAATCGGCGCCTGCTAATTTTGAAGAAAGAAAAATTGAAATCGAAAAATGGAAGAAAGCTGTCGGCTGGACCAAATCAAATCCCGCTTAATAATTCCCTTTTTGCATTCCACTCATAGCTTTAATCCATTGTACAGCAACTTCAACCGGTTCCTGTGATTTCGCGAAAGCTGTATTGTGCCCCAATTCCGGGAACAAAAGGTAGTCATAGCGCTTGCCCTGAGATTTGAAGATATCCAGGCGTTCCATTGATAAACCCACCGGGGCCTGGATGTCTTTCCCTCCGAAAATCCAAAGTCCTGGAATAACCAACGCAGACAATGCATTCCGCGGATCAGTATCTGCAAACTGATACCGGTCAGGATCACTGTGTATGTGCTCACGTACCTCAGTTTCAGTGTGTGTATCCCAGAATTTCGAATTTCCATTTGTATAAAACTGAAACCTCAGCTGTTCCAGCGCTGTAACCACAGGCCCGCTAAACAGGATCATAAAGCTCAGCTTGGCGTTCTTTTGTGCGGCAATAGGAATCACCCAACCGGCCTGGCTAAAGCCCATGAGGCCTACAGGACCATGTTTCTTCGGTAGATAAGCCAGGAGGACATCAGCTGCAGCACTTGCATCAGAACCTAACAGCTGCAGGTTCGCAGAATCAATATTGTTTGTCCCAACTTCCGGGCCTGCATATACACCGCCCGATTGTCCCGCTCCGCGCTTGTCGTAGGTCAATACGGCGATGCCATTTTCCGCCAGCAGCGATGCCATCTTCAGCATCCTGGTTTCCTGACCAGAACCATGTACCAGGACAAGCGAGGCATAGGGGTGTTTGGGCTTGTAAACCGTACCAGCCAGGCTTACCCCGGCATTGCTGAAAGTAACCTCTTTGATGGTGTAGTTAGGGATGATAACAGGACTTTGTCCAAACAAGCTGCAGCCGAAGCAGCAGAGCAGCAGTAGTAATAACAGAGATTTGTTTTGCGCATTCATTAGTTCTGATCTAAATATGCAGCAATATAACCCTGCAGAAATCCTGCTGATTAGAAATGTGACGGAAGGACTGAAAAATGTGACGAAATAGCTTTCTGCAAAATCGTTTACTGATCAGACCATACCGCAAGTTCATTTCCTGAAACATCCAGAAAATGAAATCTTTTGCCCCCGGGAAATGAAAAAATATCTTTTGAAATATGCCCGCCAGATGCTGTAACCTGTTCTTTAACCTGATTAAGATCATCGTGATAAAGAATTACCAGTGCACCATTATGTATGGTTTGTGTGGCGGTGTAAAATCCACCATCCAGGCCTGCTCCTGAAAAGGCGACGTAATCTGGCCCGTAATCGGTGAAAGTCCAGCCGAAGGCGCTTTGATAGAATTGCTTGGTTAGCTCCAGGTCAGTTGCCGGCAATTCAACATAGTTGATGTGATTGTTCTGCATGCTGCAATTTAAAGTAAAAAATGATATAATCACCAGGCATTATTCATTCCTCAACGCATCTACCGGATTTGCTTTTGCAACTTTTACCGACTGTATACTTACCGTCAACAAGGCAATAATCACGGAAAGAACGGCCGCCAGAGCAAAGGGCAAAGCTGAAATAGCGATCCTAAAGTCAAATGAGGACAACCATCTGCTGGCAATGATATACCCCATCGGAAGCGCTATAAGGTTAGCTATCATCACCAGTTTCATGAAATCGATATTGAGCAAAGCCAATACACTATAGGTGCTTGCGCCAAGTACCTTACGTATACTAATCTCTTTTTTACGCTGCTCAGCCATGTACAACGCCAGTCCCAGCAAACCAAGGCATGAGATAAATATGGCGAAGTCCCCAAACCAGTTCGACAAGGTACCCAGCAACTGCTCTTCAGCAAACTTTTGCTCAAAAGATTCATCCATGAAAGTACGGCTAACAGGGTAATCAGGGTTCATGGCTTTCACAATCTCATCAATCTTAGCCAGTGATGATCCCATATTCTGCCTTTCGCTTAACCTTACGAGCACCACCTGAGCTTTGAATTTGGCCATAGGATGAAAAATCATAGGCGCAATCTTTTGAAAAGCAGATGCCGAAACAAAATCTTTCATCACACCTATGATAGTGACAGGCCTGTCCCAGAAAGTAATAGTTGTGCCGAGAGGATTTTTTATTCCCATTGCTCTTACTGCTGCTTCATTGAGTATAACGCTATTGGAATCAGCATATTTGGCAGAAAACTGGCGCCCTGCAACCATACTGCTACCCATGGTTTCGATAAAATCGTATCCTGCTGATCGATAGTTAAACAAAGTACTTTCATTAGGGATTTTTCCCTTCCAGCTTACAGCAGAAGTGTTTCTGCTGTTGAGATTCACATCTGCATTAAAAAATGTAACATGGGAGGCCGCACCGGATTTCAGCAGCTGCACCTTCAATAGTTCCAGTTTATTCTGGTCGTCCAGTGATCCCTGCACCTCAATCTGGATCAGGTTTTTCTTGTTATAGCCAACAGGTTTATTTTTAATATAATTCAGTTGCTGATAGATTACAGTAGTGCAGATGATCAGACAGACCGCAAATACAAACTGGAACACCACCAAAACTCTGCGCACTGAAAATGAAGAGCCCGTTTTCAGTGTAAAACCCTTCAGGGCTTTCACAGACTCGAATGAAGATAGGTAAAATGCCGGATAACTGCCGGCCAGCAAACCGGTAAAAAGCACCAGGCCCAACAGACTGAACCAAAACCTCCAGTTCTGATATTCGATCCTCAGGCTAATGCCCAGCAGGTTGTTAAAATAGGGCAAGCTGATTTCTACCAGCACAAAAGCCAGTACGCTGCTCAACAAAGACAATAGCATACTTTCAGTGATGAACTGGAACACCAGCGCTTTCCTGCTGGAACCTATTGCCTTACGGACCCCGACTTCCTTTGCCCTGTTTCCAGATTTGGCCGTAGTCAGGTTCATAAAATTGATACAGGCAATCAGAAGAATACAAAAGGCGAGAATTAGAAAGATCCTCAATTGATCAATTCTGCCGCCAACAGGTTTTCCATTCTCAAAATCGTTGTAGAGATGGTAATTGGCCAAAGGCTGCAGGAATGCTTCCGAATTGGTATATTTATCGTGGCGCAGATAAATTTCCTTAATTGCGGCATTCGCCTGATTATAAAGGTCTTCATCTTGTAATTGTATCAGCGTTAAATAGGAATTATCCCCCCAGTTGGGGTCTTTGAGATCAGGCTTTATTTTCTCTGCAAATGCCCATGGTACTAAATAATCAAAGGTGATGCTGCTGTTGTCAGGCATATCTTCGATGACGGCTTCTACTTTTAAACTTTCCTGGTTATCGAATTTGACTGTCTTATTGATAGGATCTTCGTTCCCGAACAGATTTCTTGCCAGAGTTTTAGTAAGAATAACAGTATTAACTTCGCGCAGTACTGTATTTGGATTTCCTTTTATGAATTTATAGTCCAGGATTTTAAGGAAAGAGGGATCGGCAGCCATTGACTTTTTTTGGAATTTCTTGTCTTTGTAACTGATCAACTTTGAATAAAGGTCTCCTGCATGTGAAACATAAGTCACGCCAGGTATTTCTGCCTTGACTGCGGCAGCCATCACATTTGGTGTAATTTCTACACTGTATATCTTTCCACTTGCCTTGATGTTGTTATAAACGACATAGCTTTTCTGGTAGTTCGAAAATTGCTTGTCATAATTCCATTCTCTGTTTACGTAAAGCAACAAAACCATACAACTCGCTAGTCCGATAGCAAGACCGCCTACGTTAATGAGGGTAAAGCCTTTGTTTTTCCAAAGGTTACGAAGTGCTATGGTAAGATTCAATCTGAACATCTGATTCAATTAAGGGTACTTGATGCTGAAGTTCAAGCGATGTGCCAAAACTAATGTACTGCTTACTCGATTAATAAAGGGTATTTTTATGGTTGGATCATGAAATTTCGTTCAGTTCTGAACAGTTATAATGTGCGTATACGAACACATGATAAGGCCTTGCCTCCATCTGCTAATACAACAAAAGAAGATTTGGTGATATTTTGGTAACTGTACATGGAATTTCAAACAATCCTCAATATGCTGTCAGCATGGAGGAAAGTGAACCGCAAAGCTCTTACCGGTAAATAGTCAGCCAGCATAAAAAATAAATTTGCTGAGCAGATTCAAAATGCGATCAGTATATTTACTACTATAACCGAATATATAATGAAAAGAATAATTGGCCTCTTGTTACTTTTTACCGTTTTATCCTGCAAAAAACAATCTGAAGATACACTTACATCCAGCGACTGGCTTTTAGAGTCCGCCACAGTGAGCCCTGCGATGACCATCGGCAGCAAAACCTCTACAGACTATAAAAACCTGTTTGGTCCGGGCAGCTGTCTAGCGAGTAACTACACTTTAAGTTTTAACAACAACGGAACATACACCAGCGGTTCCAATGGCGCACTATGTGACCTCCTTGTCTCCACAGAAGCCAGCAAATGGTCGATAGATGGAAATACCATCAATCTGTCAGGTAGTGGCGGTTTCAAACAAACAGCAACGTTAGCCAATAAGTCCCTTACCTACACCTCCGTTTCTACAAATAATGATGTGACTTACACCATCGTTTATATATTCAAGGCTAAATCCCGTTGATCATTATCTGATAAGCATAACATCACAAAGCAATTGTGATGTTAATTTGTTATAGCTGTATGCAACAGGAACCAGATATATCAACAACTATTCTTTCCGTCGCCGCCCGGCGCGGCACTGATAAAAGCACCTGTCCATCTGAAATTGCCCGCATGCTTTTTCCTGCCGACTGGCGTAGCCATATGAAGGAAGTAGTTGAATGTGCTGTTAAACTGCATCATCAGGGCAAAGTGATGATTACACAAAAAGGTGTGTCAGTTGACGTCAGTCAAATTAAAGGGCCTGTCCGTATCAAGATCATCTGAACTTTATATCAGCGGATACTCAGCTAAATGAATACTCTTCCTCCCATATCCGTTATTTATTTGCATACTATCGGCATACCTTTCAGGGCCTTGAAAATAATTATACAAAACGACTAGGACTCTTGACACAAAAAATTGTCTCAAATATATCCTGACACCTTCTTCCGAATAACAACGGGCATGACGTTGACGATCGCAGGGGGAATGAGGATGGAAATTTGATCACTATTAACTTTTCTTAAGAACACCTACAGCTATGTCTGGCAATCAAGACTCATTTGATCGTATTTACCGTGCGTATTACCGCGCGCTCTTAAAGGTGGTCAGCTATAAAATTTCATGCCCTGAAATTGCAGAAGATGTATTGCAGGATGCATTTATCAAAATATGGATAGCCCTGCCAAACTATAATCTTAATAAAGGAGGCATTTATACCTGGATGGCCACGATATGCACCCATGAAGCTATTGATCACCTGAAGTCCAGGTCTTACAGAAAAACTACGATAACGGATGAGCTGCAGCCGGAATTAAGAAATCTGGGTGGCAGGCAGATCTGTCTAACCAGAACAGATGAGATGGATGTGCTGTTTCAGGTCAGCCTGCTCCGAAAGACATATGCAGAACCACTACAGCTTTACAGTACAGGATATACGCATACTGAGATTGGAAATATGCTTGATATCCCATTGGGGACTGTAAAAACAAGAATAAGAACAGGCTTCATGATCCTGAGAAGAGTATGGGCTTATGATGCGTCGATGTGCAACTGCATTACGGTTTGTTAAAACTAAGTTAACATATCAGCCTTACTTTTGTAGCAACCACGCTTATGCACCAGTTGTCAGATAACGATTTATTGCTCAGAATAAAAGAAGATGACCATTCATCTTTCGATTTGCTGTTTGACAGGTATTGGGAGCGCCTGTACCAGGCGGCATTTGCCCGGGCGGCAGACGACCATGTTGCCCAGGATATCGTTCAGGAGCTTTTTATCAAATTATGGGAGCGCAGGCATATCCTTGTGATCAGGCAGAGCCTGGAGAATTACCTGCTCAGTGCAGTCAGGTTTGGGGTGATCAGCCATTTCAGGTCTAAAAACGTGAATGAGGTGAGGCTTGATGAAGCCCTGCAGCGGGTCAACTTACTGGAATCCTCCATCCATGAGAATACCGGTTACTTCGAACTGGAAAAAACACTTGAGGAGGCCCTCAGCAAAATGCCGGATATGCTGCAAAAGGTCTATCAGCTGCGCAGCGAAGATATGGGGGTGAAGGAGATCGCTACAGAACTCGGCGTTGCCGAACAAACTGTCAAAAATTATATCTCAGAAGTACTGCGAAGGCTCCGCATCGCCATTGTAGATAAACATCCTGAAAAACAAGTCACCTACCTGGCCATCATTTCTGCCCTGTTCATAAAAACTTAACACAGAGTTCATTTTAAATCAAAGTACCCTGGGCGCTTTTCTGCGACATACTATAGAGAAGCCCCAAAAATGGATATTACAAAATTTAGAAAGAAGCTGGAGAAGTATGTAAAAGGCACCACTAATGAAACCGAAAGTGCAATCATCGAAGCCTGGTATAAATCATACGAGGCTGATGAAAACATCGGCATCAATGAAAAGGATAAGGCAGGAATAAAATCTGCGATCAGTCAGCGCATAGCCGAGGTAACCAGGACCAAAATAAAATTCTACCGCTTAAAATCTTATCAGATTGCCGCAAGCTTGGTTCTCCTGTCGGCTGTAACTTTCCTTTTCTATTTTAATCGACAGCACAATGCCTCAGACAGCTACCATACTGTACAAACGAAAGCCGGGGATTTGAAAAAAATCACCTTGCCAGACAGCTCGGTCATATGGATCAACTCTTTGAGCAGCATGCGCATTCCTTCATCATTCAAAGGAGACGTGCGCACCGTCTTCCTCGATGAGGGCGAAGCTTTTTTTAAAGTAAAGCATGATGAGAATAAGCCCTTCAAGGTAAATACAAAGGTACTAACGGTACAGGTACTGGGCACATCTTTCAATATCAGCGCCTACAAAACACTCAAACATACCTGTGTGGCCGTGGCTACTGGTAAAGTAGCCGTCAGCGCAAACCACAAAAGCCTATCCCTGCTCACACCCGGGCGCCAGCTGATCTACAACGATACCGCCAGAACCTTTGTACAGGAAACGGTCAATGTCTCCGAGAGCCACAGCTGGATAGATGGGGATACTTACCTCAGGCAGGCCAGTTTCAATGAGCTTGTCCGGGTCCTCAAAAACATGTACGGTATAGACCTCAAAGCAGGCAGTCCCGCAGTAAGCGGTTACAGGTTTACGCTTCGCTTAAAACGCGGAATGCCGGTAGACGATACGTTAAAAATTATCAGTACAATCAGGAACACACATTACAGGAAGGAGGGCAAGCTGGTCATTCTATATTAAAAGAAACCGGTTCCGCAGCAACGGTAACCGGTTAAATTATAGCAAACATCATTTCCACACAAGGTTTGCAAAGCTTAGCAACATTTAACACTTACAAAGCCCATCAAAAATATGAATTTTTATATACAGTTATGGAGGCAAATTATGCGCGTCACATTTCTTTTTTTTTCATTGTCCATCACTTGCCTATTATCTGTCCGGGCAACTGATTTAAATGCACAGGGTATGCGTACCCGTATTACGATATCTTTTAAACATGAAACGCTTTCATCGGTTGTCAAAAAACTCGAGGATAAAGCCGGCGTCACTTTTGCCTTTGACGAAGCTTACTTGAAGCTGGCCGATAAATATGTGGGGCCGGGCAGTTATGACGGGCAGAGCGTCGAGACGATCCTGTCAGCATTAATGCCTGATCAGGGGATTGGCTATAAAGAACAGGGCAGTAACATCATCCTGTTCAAACAGGCCAACGGAACGGTAAGCGGCCGCGTTACCGATGAAACTGGTGAACCTTTACCTGGTGCAGTGGTACGCTTAAAAGGTACCAGCATTGGCGTATCGGCAGACAACAATGGTGCTTATAGGATCTCCCTTCCGGAAGGCAGCCAGACATTGATGGTCTCCTTTGTAGGGTATACAGCTGTCAATGTAAACGTTCAGATCAATGGTAACCGTAATACGGTATCGAATATCACGCTGCAGAGCGGTTCCACACTGCAGGAAATCAATGTCAGTTACGGTAAGCAAAGAGCCAAAGAAGTAACAGGCTCCATTGTTCAGCTGGATGCAAAGCAGCTCGAAGATATGCCTGTGGGGCAATTTGCGCAGCAGCTGCAGGGCAAAGTTGCCGGTGTGCAGATCGCACAAAGCAGCGGACAGCCCGGCCGTGGAGTTGAGTTCAGAATACGCGGTGCAGCCTCATTTTATGCCAGCAACCAGCCTCTGATCATTGTAGACGGGATACCCGTTACCGGAAGTATCAGCAATATGAACCCCAATGAAATCGAAAGTTACAGCGTCTTAAAAGATGCTTCTGCAACGGCGCTCTATGGTTCGAGGGCGGCTAATGGTGTGATCCTCATCACCACCAAACATGCAAAACCAGGAGATTCAAAAATTGTGTTCAATGCCAATTACGGGGTGCAGAAAATCCCGCAGGAGCGCGTTCCAAAAATGATGGATGCCCGCGGATTTGCGCAGTACATGAAAGAAAAGTTTGAAGATGCACGCAAGTACGAGCCGGGATACACCACCGCAACACCAGCAGAATACCTCAATCCTGAACAATACGGAGAGGGCACCAACTGGTATGACCTGCTCACCCGCGCTGCGCCATTCCAGAACTACGACCTCACGGTACAGTCTTCACGCGAAAACTCCAGTTCTACAGTAATTGTCGGGTACCAGGAACAACAGGGTGTCCTGATCAATACAGGTACAAAATTATACTCCCTCAGGATCAACCAGGACCTGAGCTTGCTGAACAACCGCTTAAAAATAGGTTTCAACCTGGCACCAAGTTACCGCCTTGACCATAACAACCGTTTGGGCACTGATGGTGTAGGTGGTTTGTTTGAACGGATATTTGAGGCCAGCCCTCTCAAAAGCCCTTATCTTGCCGACGGGTCCTATGACCGCGATACTTACTCTCCCGGGATGGTGGCCTATATCAACCCGCTTGCCCAGTTCAACCTCACGCAGGACGATTATAAAACCACACGTATCCTCGGTAATGCTTACCTCAACTATGAGTTTGTAAAAGGACTGAGCTTAAAAACCAATTTCGCTGTCGATAAAGGCAATGAAAGCAGAAAGTATTACCAGTCTGGTTTAGTCACCTCAACAGTAGGCCAGGCAACTGCTACCGCCAGTTCCAACGATAACGGTTCCTATACCGGAGAAGCCAACCTGGTTTACAGCAAGACCTTTGCAACAGACCACAACATCGAAGTCCTTGGCGGATATTCGGTGCAGAAATACAGCGGATACAACAGCACCTTAACCGGTCTGGGTTTCCCTGATGACAACATCCCTTACCTTACTGCTGCCACGAGTCTTTCAGCCGGAAACAGCAACTATTCCGCTTACTCTTTATTATCCAGTATAGCCCGTGTAAACTACAATTTCAAGGGCAGGTACCTGTTGCAGGGAGCGGTTCGACGTGATGGTTCATCACGTTTCGGGGATAACGAAAAGTATGGCACTTTCCCATCGGTATCTGCCGGCTGGGTGGTGAGTGACGAAAGCTTTATGAAGAACATCAAGTCTGTAGACCTCCTGAAAATCAGGGCGAGCTACGGGATCACCGGTAATAATTTCTTTGGCAACTATGAAGCCCAGGCCACAATTGGCAAGTATTATTATGCCGCCAATGGTACCTCCATCGCGGGCCAAAGCATCAACAGGCTGCAGAATGCCAATCTGCGCTGGGAACGGAACAAACAGTTTGATATCGGACTGGACTTATCCTTGCTGAAGAACCGTTTAAACATCACTTACGATTATTACCGCAAGGTATCGGATGGCCTGATTATGCAGCGCCCGGTACCAAGGGCTTCGGGTTTTGTCAATATCCTAGATAATGTAGGCGTGATCGAATTATGGGGTCATGAGTTCTCGGTCAACAGTACCAACCTAACCGGTAAACTGGGCTGGACCACCAGCTTCAATATCTCATTCGACAGGAATATCATCAAGGAACTGATTGATCCCGGTTTTATCCGCAGGAACAATACCGTCAGCTCCGACTATTTCCGTCAGCAGGAAGGACGGCGTTTGGGTGAGTTTTATGGCTTCCAGTTCCTGGGATTATACAAGGATGCCGCTGACCTGGCCAGCTCGGCAAAGTATGGTACGGCCTCTGACGTAGGTACGATCAAGGTGAAAGACATCAATGGCGATGGGGTGATTGATGATGTGAACGACCGTACGTTTATTGGCGATCCTACACCTACATTTACTGGTGGATTAACCAACAATTTTACTTTCGGCAATTTCGATCTCAATGTTCATATGGCTTATTCTGTGGGCGGCGAGATCCTTAATGCTGCCAAATGGGCTTATCAAACCAACCTGGATGGCTCGAGGCTGATGCTTGCTGCGGCTGCAGACAGGTGGAGGTCACCAGACAACCCTGGCTCAGGAGTTTATCCCCGTACCAAAACCGGTACCACTGCCATGGGCAGGCAGGTGAACTCGCAATGGATAGAAGACGGATCGTACCTTACGCTCAAGAACGTGTCCCTTGGCTACAGGATCAATGTTAAAAACCCACTGGTTAATAGCCTTAGGTTCTACGCCTCGATACAGCAGGCATTCGTGATTACCGGTTATTCAGGACTGAACCCGGAGATCAACTTTGCCGGACAGGACCCAACATTGGGTATCGGAGTAGACGAGAATGCGTACCCTGTTCCAAGAACAATCTCCTTCGGACTTTCAGCAACTTTTAAATAACAAGAGCAACATGAACAAAATATATAGTATACTACTGCTGATGCTGATCGTGACAGCGTCATCGTGCAAAAAGGACTTCATTGACCTGAAGCCCGAGGATTCTTATACCGGTGAAACTTTCTTTAAAACTGAAGATCAGTTTAAGCAGGCTGTGGTGGCAGCATATGCACCCCTCAGGGATGTGTTGCTGAACGATTATTTTACCTCAGAAATGCATTCTGATAACACCATTTACCAGCCTTATCCAAGTAACCGCGGTACGGCCTATCTGTATAGGGAGCAGATTTCCGACTTTACAAATACACCTACCAATGATTACGCGAATGCGGTATGGCAGCACAGTTATGCAGGTATCTCCCGTA
>Ga0163161_10000797_pt1 | contig 24706 bp, 37 predicted proteins | sample S45metaG_FD_129847 | JGI IMG/M metagenome (GOLD analysis project Ga0163161, IMG submission 129847) | Switchgrass rhizosphere microbial communities from Kellogg Biological Station, Michigan, USA - S4-5 metaG | ecosystem: Host-associated > Plants > Roots > Rhizosphere > Soil | place: USA... | reverse complement strand
GGGCAATGAACCTGATGCCGAAGAACGGCCGCGCAAGAAATCCTCTCACTGGAATAAAAACTGATGGCCTACACGATCGAGCAATACAACGCCCTGCAGGCGGCAATCGCTGAAGGCGCGTTGTCGGTCCGGTACGCCGACAAGAGCGTCACCTATCGGTCACTCGACGAGATGATGCGGATCCTCAAGCACATGGCCACCGACCTGGGGCTGAACGCCTGCAACGACGGCGGACGCCGCTACACCTCATTCTCCAAAGGATACTGCCCATGAGCATGCTCGACAGCCTGTTCCCTGGGTATGCAGCGAAGCGCTCCGAAATGCGGCTGAAGAAAGCGCGCACGGACATAGCGCTGAAGATGATCGAGCGGCGGTTTGAGGGTGCTGCCGGAGGCCGGCGTAATGATGGATGGCGCGCCACCGGTGCCGACGCGAACGTCGAGAACGCGCCGGCCCTGGCCAAGCTTCGCAACCGCGCGCGCGATCAGCGGCGCAACAACCCGTTCGGTGAGCGCGGGATAACTGGCATTGCTGACAACGCTGTGGGCGCCGGCATTGTGCCGTTGCCGTTGGCGAAGCGGGATCGCGACGGGCTACGGCTTATGGATCTGTGGAAGGCCTGGGCCGAGACTACCGTTTGTGATGCTGACGGACTGGATAATTTTTACGGCCTGCAGCACATGATCATGGAGGCAGTTGCCGAAAGCGGTGAATGCTTGGTTCGCCGGCGCCGCCGCTTCAGCTCTGACGGCTTGCCAGTCCCGGTCCAGCTGCAAGTACTCGAGGCTGACTTTCTCGATGAGTCGAAGGCTGACATCGTCGGGCTAAACCGGATTATCCAGGGCGTCGAGTTCGACGCGCTCGGCCGCCGGGTCGCGTATTGGTTGTTCGATGAGCACCCTGGCGCGAACGCGGTGTGGGGATCCCTGCAATCGCGCCGCGTTCCCGCTGAGGATGTGATTCACGTCTTTCTCCGCAAGCGCCCCGGACAAGCTCGCGGCTATAGCTGGCTGGCACCTGTCATCCAGCGCATGCGCAACTTTGACGAGATGGAAGACGCGGTGATGGAGCAGGCGAAGATCGCCTCCTGCTTCGCTGCATTCGTCACCAAGGATGAAAACACCGGTGTTCCGAGCAGCAAAAAGCCCCCGCTGATTGATCGGGTTGAGCCCGGGATTGTTCAGGAATTGGGGTTTGGCGAAAGCATCAGCTTTGGTACACCGCCCACCTTCAATGGCTACACGACCTACTCATGGCAGCAGTTGCACGCCATGGCGGTCGGCCTGGGCGTTCCTTATGAGTTACTCACCGGCGACCTCAAAGGTGTCAACTTTTCGAGCGGCAGAATGGGTTGGTTGAACTTCGCGCGCCGGGTCGACGTTTGGCAGTGGCGCATGCTTATCCCGCAGTTGTGCGATCAGGTTTGGCGCTGGTTCATGGAGGCGCAAGTGCTTCTACCTGGTGGTGTCACCGACGACGTGAAGGCCTATTGGGTTCCGCCTCGCCGCGACATGGTCGACCCGAAGGCGGAAACAGAGAACGTCATCACTCGCGTGCGCAATGGCCTCACCACCTGGCCAGACGCGCTACGCGAACTTGGCATCACTGACCCCAAACGTCACGCCGAACAAATCAAGAAAGCAAACGACATGATCGACGAGTACGGGTTGGTGCTGGACTGCGACCCGCGCCGAGTTGCGGCCGCAGGTTCGCCGAGTCAGCCACCATCAAACGAAGAGAAACCAGACGATGCCAACTCCGAACCAGGTGATGACACGCAAGACACATGAGACGCCGATGCTCAGCCTGCGTGCGGCCGTGCGGCCGGGCTCAGTCGACATTGATGCTCGAACCGTCGAACTGACCTGGACGACCGGCGCTAAAGGCCGGCGCTGGTCATGGGATGTCGGAAGTTACATGGAAGAGCTTGATGTCAGCGAGGGCGCGGTTCGCCTCGATCGGCTCAACAACGGCGCGCCACTGCTCGACACCCACAACCAGTACCAGCTGAGTGCGGTACTCGCCGTGGTAGAGCGAGCCTGGCTCGATGGTGGCGAAGGCCACGCCTTGGTCCGGTTCAGCAAGCGTGAAGACGCGGACGTGGTCTTCAAGGACGTTGTTGACGGAATCCTTCGAAACATCAGCGTCGGCTACGCGGTGCACCGATACGAAGTCGTGGAGGAGGAAGACGACAAGCTCCCCACTTACCGCGCTGTCGATTGGGAGCCTTTGGAGTTGTCTCTTGTCCCGATCGGCTTCGATGACGGTGCAAAGGTGCGCAGCGCCAAAACCCCGGCCGAGTACGAAGGCCAACGATTCCACACAATTTTTGAAGTTCGGTCGGCGGTTGAGCCGATCGTAGAACCGGCCGCCGTGCCTATTATCCAAGAGGAAGTTGCAATGACCGAAGAAGAGAAGCGCGCGGCCGACGAGAAGCTTCGCCGTGAATCGGCTGAAGAAGAGCGCAAGCGCAGCCTGACCATTCGCACCATGGCCCGCAAGGTTGGCCTCGATGACGAAACCGTCGTCGAAGACTTGATCGCTCGTGGGGTTTCCGTGAGCGATGCGAGCGCCGCGCTGATCGATGCAGTGGCCGAGCGCCAGAACAAGGATCAACCACAAACCCGCAACAGCCAGCCGACCACCGTGAACGGCGGTCAAGATCTCGCCATCCTGAACGCCAAACGCTCTGCCATGCAGAACGCGTTGCTGCACCGCTGCGACGCCACCGTCAAGTTGGAAGACGCTGGCCGTGAGTTCCGTGGCATGCGCCTGGTGGACATGGCTCGTGAGTTCGTCGAGATGGCTGGCGGTAACGCGCGGGGTATGACGCCGCAGGAACTGGCCCGCGCAGCATTGGGCTGTGATCGCCAAGCAGTTCGCGCCGCAGGCATGCACAGCACCAGCGACTTCCCGCTGCTGCTCGGCAGCACTGTGAACCGCACACTGCGTGATGCGTACACCAACGCCCCTCAAACCTGGCGCCCGCTGGGCCGTCCGACAACTGTGCCGGACTTCCGCGCTGTAACTCGCGCAGCCTTGGGCGACATTGCGGCACTCGAGCAGGTTAAGGAACACGGCGAATACAAGTACGGAACGCTGTCCGAAGACGGTGCACCGATCAAAGTCGCCAAGTTCGGCAAGATCATCGCCATCACATGGGAAACCATCGTGAACGATGACCTGGGTGCGCTGACCCGTATCCCGGCAGCGCTCGGTAATGCTGCTGCGGCGACCGAGTCCAACGTGGTCTGGGCCCTTCTGCTGGGCAACCCGACCTTCACCGATGGTGTTCCTTTCTACGATGCCGGCCACGCTAACCTCGCGGCCAGCGGCGGGGCAATCAATACCACAACCTTGGCGGCTGCCCGCGCCGCGATACGTAAGCAGAAGAGCAAGGCTGGCGAGTTCCTCAACCTGGCTCCCGAGTACCTGGTGGTCGGCCCGGACAAAGAGCTGGAGGCTTACCAGTTCACCAGCTCCAACTACGTGCCAGCGAAGAACGCCGACATCAACGATGTGCGCAATGCCTCGTTGACTGTAATCGTCGATGCCCGCATCACCGGCAACCAGTGGTACCTGTTCGCTGCACCTGGTTCCATCGACACCTTTGAATACGCCTACCTCGAAGGTGAGCAGGGTGTGTTCACCGAAACCCGCGAGGGCTTCGAAGTCGACGGCATGGAAATCAAAGCCCGCCTGGTGTTCGGCGCAGCCTGGATCGATTACCGCGGCGCTTACAAGAACCCGGGCGCGTAAGACAGGCGTTCGATCCAAACCCAAAAGGGCGCCGTGTGGCGCCTTTTTTGTTTTTCAGTTCTTGTCTCTAAAGGGGACCTTGCATGAAGACTTTCATCCAGCACGGCGACTGCCTGACTGTTCCAGCACCAGCCGGCGGCACGGTTTCGGGCGAGCTCTACAAAGTCGGTTCGATTGTCGGCGTGGCTGCGACTACCGAAGCAGCCGCTGCACCGGTGGTACTCAAGCTCGACGGCGTGTTCGGCCTGAACAAAATCAGCGCCCAGGCCTGGGCAGTCGGTGACCCGATCTACATGAACACCACCAGCCGCGCCCTCACCAACGTCTCGGCTACCGGCCTGGTGTTGGTAGGGGTGGCGACTGAAGTTGCTGCTAACCCATCCGCCACCGGCGCCTGCCGTCTGAACGGCGTTTCCGCGCCGGCGGCGGTGGCGTAAATGGGCTGGGCCTCAATGGCCCAGCGCATGCTCGGCGTTTCGATTCGTACTTTCAGCGAGCCAGGAGCAGCGCTTGATCCATTGGGCGCTGTTTACTGGCTGACCGATGGGATCGAGCCCGGTGTGCCTCTGGCCCAAGCCGTGTTCGATACGGCACACGTTTCTGTTGATCCGGAGACAGGCGCACCGGTCTCGACCAACAACCCGATCCTTGGTGTTCGCCTGATTGATCTGCCGAACAACCCAACAAACCGCGACCGAGTTCGGGCTCGTGGGGTGTTGTACATGATCAACGAGCCCCAGTTCGATGGCGTGGCTGGTGTAACGATTACCCTCCGGAAGGTTTGAAAATGGCTCACCCAAGAGAACTGATCCGCAAGCAGGCCGTTGCGGTCTTGATGGGGGCCACGAATGTTGGGGCAAGCGTCTATGCCAGTCGCGTTCGCCCGCTCATTTCCAACGGTTGGCAGAGCGAACTCCCCGCGATCATCGTTTACACGATGGATGAGGCGGCAGAGATCTTTAACCAGGCGCCAAGGGAATACAGGCGTCGGGTAGAGCTGGTGGTGGAGATCCACGCCGAAGGCAACGAAGCGCTGGACGACACCCTCGACACCCTGGCCAGGCAGGTAGAGCGACTTCTGCTGATGGACGACACGCTCGGCGATACGGTGAATGACCTGCAGTACGTGCGCTCGCGCATGGTTCTGCTGGATCAGTCGGAGCACTTGACGGGCGCGTGCCGCCTCATCTTCGACGCCGAATATTTTGATCGTCACCCTGATGACCTGTTCAACGAAACCCTGCCCGACCTGAAGTCGGTTAAGACCGAATACAGCCTGGACAACGCGCAGCCGAATCCGGCTGATCGCGCAACAACCATCATCGAGGACCTGAATCCATGACCACGCGCGTGCTCGTGAAACCGGCCGAGGGCCGCCTGGTGCGTCACCCCGACACCTATGAGCAGATCAAGCCAGAAGGCTTGCCTGTGGAACTCAACAGTTACTGGATCCGCAAGGAAAAGGCCGGTGACGTCGTCATCAAAGAGGCTGTAGTACCGGCCGAAACCAAGGGTGAAAAACAATGACCATCGGAATGGATACGATTCCTGGTGCCGGCGCGCTTCGTAAGCCGGGTGTCTACAGCGAGATCGACAACAGCAAGGCGGTGCGCGGCCCTCAACCAGTCAGCTACCGCCGCCTGTTGATTGGTCAGAAGCTGGCCGCCGGCGCTGCTGCTGCCAACACCCTGATCCGCATCACCAGCCCGGCCCAGGCGGATATTCAGTTTGGGAAGGGCTCGATGCTGGCCGGCATGGTCCGCGCGGCGATGTCGATCGACACCTACACCGAGCTGCAAGTGATGCCAGTGGTTGATAATCCTGCAGGCGTAGCAGCCGCCGCCACGCTGGCGTTCACTGGTCCTGCTACTGCGTCCGGCACCATTGAGCTGATGATCGCCGGCCGCCGCGTCTCTGTCGGCGTGATCAGTGCCGACACCGCCACCGTGATCGCGGCATCGGTGGTCGCCGCTATCACTGCCGCAGATGACATGCCCGTAACCGCCACGGCAGCTACAGGCACCGTAACGCTGACCAGCCGGCACAAAGGAGAGGCCGGCAATAGCTTGAACGCCCGTGTGAACTACTACACCGGCCAGGTTCTGCCAGCAGGTATCGCGGTCACCATCAGCGCCTTCACTGGCGGATCCGGAAACCCAGCCCTGGGAGCTGCTTTGGCAGAACTGGGTGATGAGTGGTTCCAGGTTTGGGGGCTGGCATATACCGACTCTGCCACGCTTGCGACGGTGAAAACCGAACTTAACAGTCGTTTCGCATGGGATCGTGAAATTGAGGCTCATGCCTTTACCGCCGCACGCGGCACCCAGGGATCCTTGGGCAGCCTTGGCGACAGTCACAACAACCAGCACCTTGTCATCATGATGGCCAACGACGAGCCGATGCCGGCGTACGAGAAGGCCGCCGAGACCATGGCGATTGCTGCTCTGTATGCCGCCATCGACCCGGCCCGGCCAATCCAGAATCTTCAGTACGCCTGGTGCCTGGCACCCGCCACTGCTGACAAGTTCACCAATCAGGAGCGGAACCTGTTGCTGTTTGACGGTATCGCGACCAGCAAGGTCAACAACGACGGCACCATGGTCGTTGAGCGACTGATCACCACCTACAAAACCAACACTGCCGGCGGCACCGACATCAGCTACCTGGACAGCGAAACCCTGTTCACCCTGATGTACATCCGCCACGACTGGCGCGACTACATCCTGCGCAAGTACCCGCGGCACAAGCTTGCCAACGACGGCACGCGCTACGGCGTCGGGCAGCCGGTGGTAACGCCGGTTGTGATGAAGGCCGAGGCGGTCTCGAAGTTCCGTGAGTGGGAGCGCCTGGGGCTGGTGGAGAACATGCAAGACTTCAAGGCCAACCTGATCGGAGAGCGTAACGAGAGCGACCCAAATCGCCTGGACATGCTGGTGCCGCCTGACCTGGTCAACCAGCTGCGAATCGTCGCCAACAAAATTCAGTTCCGCCTGTAACGGCGATTGCCAGGAGAAAGAACATGGCAGGAAAAAACCGTATCGGCGGACTTATCGCCTTGAAGGTCAACGGCGACATCTACTTCGCCAAGGGCGCTTTCACCTACAACCTCGGCAAGCCCAAGCGTGAAGGCGTGGTGGGCTCCGACGTTGTCCACGGCTACAAAGAAACCCCTCAGATTCCATTTATTGAGGGTGAAATCACCGATCGCAACGAGCTGAGCCTTGAAGATCTGGTAACGCTCGATGACGCAACCATCACGCTGGAGCTCGCCAACGGCAAGGTCATCACCCTGAGTGAGGCCTGGTACGCGGGCGAGGGCACCGGCAACACCGAAGAAGGCAACATTGCTTGCCGCTTCGAAGGCATCTCTGCCGAGGAAATCTCGTAATGGCAAAGGAAAAAACGATTCAACTCGCCGAGCAAATCACCTTCGGCAAGGACACGTTCAGTGAGCTGACCGTCACCCGCAAGCTGAAATACCTGCGAGGTCATGCGCTGCGTATCACTTCCGATGGCAAGGGCAGCGGCGGCGCGGACATGGACTTCGCCACGCTGATTGACCTCGGGGCCAAGATGGTTGGTCACCCCCCTGCGTTGCTCGACGAGCTGAGCGAGGACGATCAAGCCGCCGTCATCGGCGAGGCCCGGGATTTTTTGCTGAAGCACCTCGGGGGTGGGAAGGAGGCGTAACCGTCGTCGTCAAAGTTATGAGTGTTCAGCCGTCGGAGGTCATGGAGATGGATTTCGACGAGCTGAACTGGTGGCTTGAGCGCACCGAGGAGTGGGTTGGATGGCAGACAAAGGATACTCCCTAAACGTCATCATCGCGGCTGTAGACAAGATCACGGCGCCGTTGCGTGGGATTTTTGGCAAGGTCAAGGCCGCGAGTGCTGGTATTGCAGGAGCGCTTGATCGTACTGGCCTGCCGATTTTCGCGAACAGCCTGAAGAACGTAGGCGGTGCGATTGGTGGTGTGGGTAGCGCGGTTGCTTCAAGTACCCGGAAGTTGCTTGGGCTTGGGGCAACGTTGGGCATTACCGGCGCCGCGCTGAACATGTTTTTTCAGGGCTTCGCTGATGCAACCGGCGCAATTGGTGACACTGCCGAGCGGACCGGCATCAGTCGCGAGCGCTTCCAGGAGCTGAGCTTTGCAGCGAAGCTCAGCGGTTCGTCTGCGGAAACGCTGGGTGGCGCGTTGCAGAAGATGCAAATCAATATCGGCGCAGCTACGGCGGGCTCGAAAGAGCTGACGCAAATGTTCAAAGGCCTGGGTATCAACATCAAGGACACGTCCGGCAATCTGAAAAGCTCGGATGCCCTATTTGATACCTTCGTTGATCGAATCTCGAAAATCAAAGATCCATCCCTGCAGGCTCAGGCTGCAGTGAAGATTTTCGGCAAGAGTGCAACCGAGTTGCTTCCTCTGATCCGTGGCGGTAGTGCGGGTCTTAAAGAAATGTCTGACGAGGCCAGGCGCCTCGGCATTGTCATTTCAGATGACGCCGTCCGGGAGGGCGAAGCCTTCGGCGATACGCTCGACACTATCCATGCGGCGTTAAGTGGAGTAGGCAACGCAATCGGCAGCGCTCTGGTACCGCAGTTGAACAAGCTCGGCAACCAGCTTATCGAGACCATCGTCAAGTACCGGCCGCAGATTGAAGCGTTCGCCACTGCATTCGCTGAGAACCTGCCGGGAAATATCGAGAAGGTCACGACCTTCCTGGGTGATCTGTACGATGGTGTACAGCCGGTGATCCAGATATTCAGTTCGCTTTCCGACACCTTCGGCACGGCCAACCTGATATTCACGGCGCTCGGGTTGTATATCGGCGGCGGCTTCCTGATGGCGGTGCTGAACCTGGCGCTGGCCCTGAAGGGGCTTGGGGTGGCCATCACCCTCACTCCAGTCGGATGGTTCCTGGCGGCGATCGTGGCCATCGGTGCCGCGGCCTACGTCATCTACAAAAACTGGGACAACATCGTCGGGTTCTTTGAAGAGAAATGGGCAGGGGTCAAGGCTGCATTCAGTGATGGGATCATCAACGGGATATGGAAGCTGTGGAAGGAATACAACCCCGTCACGTTGATGATGGAAGGCTTCAACGGCCTGATTAAGTACCTGACTGGCTGGGATCTCGGCGCGATCCTCGGTAGCAAAATTTCCGAGGCCGTCGCTGCGATCAAGAACGGCCTACCCGATTGGGCCAAGAAGTTGCTCGGCATTGATGGTGCCAGTGTCAGCGGTGGTGCCGAGGGTGGTTCGTCAGCGGCCGCCACCGGTGGGGCCGATACAGACCTGGGTCGCCGGGCTGCGCAAATTGGCAGGGATGCTGTTCAGCAGTTGGCCCCGCCAGAGCAGGCGGTACGGGTGCAAGTTGACCTCAACAACGTTCCAGCAGGGTCCAAGGTGAAAACCGAGGGCAGCCAGGGAGCGACATTTGATACCGACATCGGTTACTCGATGATGGCCCCGTAACCGGAGTTCCCTATGGCTTGGCGAGACAACTACCGCGCCGCGACCTTTCGCGGCGTGGGCTTTTTCGTGGCTACGGCAGACAGCAGTCACGGCCGGCGCCAGGCAGTTCACGAGACGGCGCAGCGGGATGTTCCCTATACCGAAGACCTGGGTCGAAAGTCTCGGGAGTTCGGTATCACCGGGTACCTGCTGGGCAAGGAATACGATGTCGCCCGTGAAGAGCTGATCAAGGTCTGCGAACAAGCGGGCCCTGGCGTTTTGGTTCACCCGTACCGCGGTGAGCTGACAGTTGTCTGCCGAGGACTCACCGTTAGCGAGTCTTCCGACGAGGGCGGCAAATGCACGCTCTCCATGACGTTCCTCGAGGCGGGCGAAGCGTCTTACCCGTCGGCCAAGGTCGACAGCGTAAACGCGATCAGCGCCAAGGCTGGCGAGGTCACTGAGGCTGGCAAAGAAAACTTTGTTGCTGACTTCCTCACGAAGGGTTACCCGTCTTTCGTGGCTGAGGCGGCGACCACACAAATTAAGGGCCTCAGCGATTTTCTAAGCTCGCCTGAGTTCATTGTTTCAAGCGACATACAGGCAGTGTCCGACTACTACGACAAGGTCAAAGGCATCGGGTCTGAAGCGTTCAATCTGATCCAGGCGCCATTCGAGTTTGCCGGCCAGGTGGTCGACGCGATCAGCAGCATCCGCTCAGCCTTCGGCGGCAGCGCTTTCGGGATGCTGATGAGCCTGTACAACCAGTATTTCCCAAGCGCCGAAGATACACCCTCGGCGGGCACCCCAAGCCGGCAGCAGGTCGTGAAAAATACAAGTGCCGTTTCCGCTCTGGTGCGGCAGGCAGCCATTTCCGAAGCGGCATTAGCGGCTGTCGTCACGCAGACGACAGAGGACGTTTCTAATGGCGGTACGAAAACCACATCCGAGCCAACAAAATACGACAGCTACGAAGCGGCCATTGCGGTGCGCACTGAACTTGCCGATCGGCTGGACGAGGAGGGCGAGACGACCAGTAGCGACTTGGTCTATGTCGCGGTGACAGATCTCAGGACGGTAGTAGTACAGGCCGTTCCGGATCCCGAGCAGGATTTGCCAAGGCTGGCGACATTCTCACCGAGGCAGACGCTGCCTTCCTTGCTCGTCGCTTATCAGCTCTACGGCGACGCCAGCAGGGCTGAAGACATCGTGTTGCGCAACGATCCGCGCCGCCCCGGCTTTCTGATTGGCGGGCAACCGCTTGAGGTTCTGGCAAATGGATGACCTTGAGCTGCTGGTCAATGGGATGAATTACGCCGGATGGACGCAGGTCGGGGTAACTCGGGCGGTTGATGCTTCCTCGGGAGCTTTCACTGTCACCCTCTCCGAGCGGTGGGAAGGGCAAGAGGGTCGGGGTGCTCAAGTCGAACCCTGGCCGATCCTCCCGGGCGACAAGTGTGAGGTTCGTCTTGGCGGGATCACGATGGTGATCGGCTATGTCGACATCTTCAAGCCTTCGTTCAGCGCCCATGACCACACCATCAATATTCAAGGGCGAGACCGAACGTCGGACCTCATTGATTGTAGTGCCGTGCACACCCCTGACGAGTGGAAAAACATCGACCTGCTGCGCTTTGCCCAGGTCCTGGCGAAGCCATTCGGCGTGGGGGTTTCGGCTGATGTATCGGTGGGGGAGCCATTCTCTGTGTGCAAGCTGCAGCAGGGCGAAACGGCTTTCGAGGCGATCGCGCGCTACGCCAAGCAGAGACGCCTGTTGCTGACGCCGGATGGCGCCGGCGGCTTGCTTATCACCCGCGCGGGCAACAAGCGCGCATCCGTCGGGCTGGTGCAGGGGGAAAACATCCTCAGCGCATCAGGCAGCATCGACCATAGCCAGCGGTTCCGTAATTACCTGGTAAAGGGGCAGGCCGCTTACAACCCCTACAGCGAGGGCGGAACCGAGGCGCACATCGAGGGTGGCGCCAGTGACAGTGGGATCAGGCGTTATCGGCCCATGCTGATTGTTGCTGAGTCTGGAGGATCGAATGCCAGCGCCCAGGAGCGAGCCACGTGGGAGGCCAACAGCCGGCTGGGAAAATCGGCGTCAGCGTCCATCACCGTCCAAGGCTGGCGCCAAACACCAGGAGGCCCTCTATGGGAGCCTGGAATGTTGGTTCAGGTTAAGTCGCCATGGTTGCGCATGGACGGCCAAATGATTATCCGCCAGGCCACCTACGAACGGGGCGAGGGCGGCACCACAACAAAACTCGACATCGTGAGCCCGCAGGCCTTTTCGCCAGAACCACCAGACTCAAAAAAAGGGAAGAGTGGCAAGAAGGGTGGGCGGAACATTTGGGCGGAAGCCATCGGGGAAGAGGACAAGAAAGATGGGTAACCCAATTCGCGATCTCAGCAACCGCGTGATGATGATGTTTGCCCGCGGTGTTGTGCGCGGGGTAACCGATTCGAACGGCCGACAGCAGTTGCAGGTGGAGCTGCTCAAGGACGAGCTTCGTGATGACGTCGAGCATATGCAGAACTATGGCTTCACCAGCCACGCAACCGGCGGTGACGTGGCAGTCGCCTTCATTGCCGGTAATCGAGAGCAGGGCATCGTTCTGGCTGTTGATGACCGCCGCTATCGGATCACCTTGAACGCCGGTGAGGTTGCCATGTATGACGACCTGGGAAACAAGGTCGAATTGCTGCGCGACATGGTGAAGGTCACGGCCGTTCAGCATGCGGAGGTACAGGCCCCGACAATCAAGTTGATCGGTGAGATTGAGTTGGTCGGCAACGTGAAAATTCAAGGGAACATTGATTCCACAGGGATGATCACGAACAACGGCAAGCGCGTCGACAGCACGCACACGCATGCCAGCGGCGGCGCAGGAGTACCCAACTGATGGCCGATGCCGCAATGGTGATGACCGAGTTCGGCGGAGACCTGGTGCTTTTCGGTTTCGACCTTGAGCGCGATGACGGATTGGAGACGGCTGTGATCATCAGCCTATTCACCGACCGCCGGGCCAGTGCAGAGCAGATCCCCCCAGATTACGAGCAGGACGACCTGCGCGGTTACTGGGGCGACGTCAACAACGCTTCCGCAACCGACCAAACGGGTTCCCTGCTTTGGTTACTGGCGCGAGAAAAACAACTGCCGCAAACGCTGAGCCGCGCTGAACAATATTGCCGCGAGGCCTTGGCCTGGATGATTGACGACGTGGTGGCCACACGGATTGAGGTCACTGCTTCGTACTACTCGCAAGGCGTGATGCTGCTGGAAATCGGTATCTACCGGCCCGACGGCTCCGTCGTGCGCTATCGATACAACTATGAATGGTCGGCCCAGGCCGGCAAGAGGGCGGCCTGATGCCATTTGTTCGACCAACATTACCGGAACTCATTGACCGGGTTACTACCGACATTAGCGGCCGAGTCACGGGCGTTCAAAGCGCCGTGCTTCGCCGATCGCTACTCGGCATCATCGGCAGGTCCGAAGCCGGCGCTGTGCACATGCTCTACGGCTTCCTTGAATGGTCCGCCAAGCAAGCAATCATCGACACTGCTGAGAAGGAATACCTCGAGCGGTGGGCGGCGATCTGGAAGGTGTTCCGCAAGGCTGCGGATTACTCGACTGGGCCCGCGTTGTTGCTTGGTGCGGTTGGCTCAACGGTGCCGGCCGGAACGATTCTTCAGCGACAAGACGGCGTGCAGTACCGAGTCTTGGCTGATGGGGTTTTCACCGGCGCCACGCTGCAGCCTGAGATTGTGGCGGTTGATGCTGGCGCCAATGGTGATGCGCCGGCGGGCACCCCGCTGTTTCTTGTATCGCCCGTGGCTGGGGTGCAATCAACTGGCTCGGCAGCCGCAGATATTGACGGTGGGCTTGATGTTGAGACCGACCCGCAGTTGCTCAATCGCCTGCTTAAGAGAATTCGGCAGCCGCCTCACGGTGGAGCCTCTTCAGATTATGAGCTTTGGGCGCTCGAAGTGGCTGGCGTTACCCGGGTTTGGGTTTATCCGCTCCAGATGGGCGCGGGCACTGTGACGGTGCTGTTCGTCTGTGACGGAGAGTCGAACATCATTCCGGATGCCGCCAAGGTAGCAGAGGTGCAGTCCTACATTAACGAGCGCGCACCCGTAACAGCTGAAGTGTTTGTTGCTGCGCCGGTTCCGGATCCGTTGGACATGGCAGTGAAGCTTTCCCCTAACACCGCTGCCGTCCAGGCAGCAGTACGAGCCGAGGTTGCCGACCTTATTGTTCGAGACGCGAAGCCTGGCAGCCCGACGCTGATAAGCCGGTTGCGCGAGGCGGTCTCCATCGCTGCTGGTGAATCCGATAACGCCATCACGTCCCCGACGGCAGACGTCGCTCACGCAACGGGGCATATGGCGGTGCCGGGCACCATTACTTTCTCCAGCTTCACATAAGGAGGCGCAATGCCAACAGCTGCCGACTACCTGGAGCAGCTGAAAACGCTGCTCCCTCCAGGGCAGGCCTTCCCACGGGAGGCCGGCACTACGCTGCATGACTTGCTCGACGGGATGTCCATTGAGTTGGCGCGCGTCGATGGCCGTGGTGAGGCGCTACCCGCCGAGGCCAACCCTGTCAGCACAAATGAGCTACTCAGTGATTGGGAGCGCGTAGCAGGGCTGCCTGACAAATGCTCTGGTGTCCTTGAAGAGACACTGCAAGGCCGTCGAAGTGCACTACTTACAAAACTCACCAGCACCGGCGGCCAGTCCGCCTCCTACTTCATTGAGCTGGCTGGGTCCCTTGGCTACGAAGTGACCATTGAGCAGTTCAGACCCTTCAGGGTGGGAATGTCCCGAGTTGGCGATTCGCTTACGAATGGCGACTGGGTGTTCACCTGGCTGATACGAGCCCCCGAAGTTTCGGTGACAAGTTTTCGTGTCGGCCTCTCTGCCGTTGGCGAGAGGTTGCGCACATGGGGTAACGACACTCTCGAATGCAAAATTAATCAGCTGAAACCAGCTCACACCATTGCGCTCTTCGCGTACGGAGATTGAAGCATGCACAGAATTGACGGGCCTGGGGCCACAGTCGATAACAAGTTTACTGAAGGTGATCCGGTTGGCGGTGTGCAGGCCACGGTGGTTACTGATGACTTCATGAACGACGTTCAAGAAGAGCTCATAAGTATCCTGGCCGCAGCCGGCGTTACGCCGGTAAAGGGTACACAAAACCAGGTTTTGAATTCGATTGCGAAGCTACTGCAATCGCAGAAGCTTATTGCCTTTCCAACCGCTGGTACGGCGACTGCGCTCACACTTACCCCTAGCCCTGCGATCGATGCTTATGCGGCCGATCTACGGTTTCGCGTCAAATTCAATATTGCGAGCGGATTGAACCCAACTCTTAATGTTTCTGCTAAAGGGGCGAAATCCCTCAAGCAGTACGATTCTGCTGGCGCCAAAGTGGCGGCCGTTTTTGCCGCAAATCAACTATCTGAAATTGAATACGACGGCGTAGATTTTATTGTTGTTGATCAGCTACCTGTGGTCGCCGCCAATCTTTCAGGAATTAAAGGAGCAAGTAAAAATCTTGCTTTGTCAGCAAGCGGAACCGCTGCAACCGTATCCATTACGGCGGACGAATTGGTGCTGGGACACAGCTCTGATGGAACATATGTAACGATAAAAAATATTAACCTTTCAGCAACTACTGCGGCCGGCGGTTTGGATGCTGGAGTGTCAGCTATAAACACGTGGTATGCCGTTTGGATTATCTATAACCCAACTACTGGTGCAAAGGCAGCCTCTCTTTCTCTTAGCGCTACCGGGCCAGCATTGCCTACCGGGTTCACTTATAGCGCGCGAGTTGGTTGGGCTCGAACGGATGGAACCGCGAATAAATATCCGCTGAGTTTTGTGCAGGCTGGGCGCCGCGTGACTTACAAGGTCGCTGCGGGATCCAACGTTCCGGCCATGCCTGTGCTTGCGGCTGGTGCTATTGGCAACGTAGTAACGCCTGTGTGGGCGGCAGCCAGCGTTTCAGGCCTTGTACCTCCTACCGCCGGTAGTATTGTTCCGTTGCTAAACACCACAGGTGGATATAAACAAATGGTTGCGCCCAACAATGCTTATGGAGGTTTTTCTAGCACAACAAACCCCGCACCATTGATAAGCAGTGCTGGGACATCTGCCGCTTATTTAACACTGTCGTACCCTATGCTTTTGGAAAGCACAAATATTTTTGTGGCGTCTGAAGGGAATAATGTATTTTGCGCTGGCTGGGAGGACAATTTATGAGTTGGGCAGTTCGCAAAGACATATATGGCTGGAGACCAGTGTCCGACAAGAAAGAAATTGAAAATTTTGAATACTTCTTACCAACGGAAGATGGACCTCCACCTGATCCCTTGCCTGTTCCTGAAACTGCCGATCAATTGATGGATCGCGTAACAAGAGAAATCGATTCTCTTTTGACTGCGGCAGCTCTACGAATAGCACCGCTACAGGATGCTGTAGACATTGGTGATGCGAGCGACAAGGATATTGCGGATTTGAAAGCCTGGAAACAATATCGCGTAGCACTTAGTCGGGTGCCAGGTCAGCCAGGTTTTCCTGAAGTCATCAACTGGCCGTCAGAACCACAAGGTGCTCTGTAGCTGGTCGTTGTTAGTGGAAGGGGGCCTTCCTGACAATGCAGGTCATAGCGTGTACGCGAGCTTTGTGACTGTGAAGCTCTAGGTGCCCGCGCCATAGGTCTTGCCTGAGACAACCATAACTGCCGGAGCAATCTCCGGCTTTTTTTCGCCTGGAGAAAACCATGCCGATCACCGAGCAGCAGTTGCTGCAGATCCTCCCGAACGCCGGCCGCAATGCCGGCGTTTTTGTTCCTGCACTGAATACGGCCATGGCTAAATACGGCATCGTCAATCGCCTGCGCATTGCTGCGTTCATTGCCCAGGTAGGTCACGAGTCTGGGCAGTTGCGCTACGTGCGCGAGATCTGGGGCCCCACCGCGCAACAGGCCGGCTACGAAGGGCGCGCCGATCTGGGCAATACGGTGAAGGGGGATGGCTCCAAGTACCGTGGCCGGGGCCTTATCCAGATCACCGGCCGGGCGAACCATGCCGCGTGTGGGGAGGCGCTGGGTCTGGACCTAGTCAATCAACCCACGCTGCTGGAGCAACCGCAGTACGCCGCCATGTCGGCGGCCTGGTTCTGGTCTAGCCGTGGGTTGAACACGCTGGCGGATCAGGGGCAATTCGTGAAGATCACCCGGCGCATCAATGGTGGACTTACCGGCCAGGACGACCGCCAGGCGCTGTACGACAAGGCTCTCAAGGTTCTACCGTGAGAATTATTGGCGTGGGGCGTTGAGGCGGGATGCGGCAAAAAAGCAACCCGCGTATGGGCGGACCTTCACCCGCTACTTGCCTTTCGGCGGCGCGTTTCCTCGTCCGCCACCAGAAGGATTACCAGTAGTGCTTGGCAGATTAGGTATGGCTGGTGCTTTCGGCGCACCTCCTGCACCACCACCACCTTTGCCAGATGATCCCGAACTGCTCTTACCGCCTGCCGACTTGGACATGACTATCTCCTGATTACGACTCAGTGGGACTGCAGGGAGACTCTAGTCCAACTGGTGGAATGCACTCGAAAATTGAAGGCGACCCTCTGGATATGCCTTAGAGGCTTGGCTGACACTCAGTCAATTTTTAGCATCTGTGCGAGCAGCGGATCATTCGATCCCAGGATTGCGGCCTGTACATCCACGAAATACATCCCTCCTGTTATCTCGCCGATGATCTCGCCTTCTTCAATACATTTCTTCAACTGCTGCAGACTTGGTTTATTACCGATGCATCGCAGCTTTCGATATTCGCCGACTTCCATGAGCCTCGGTAGTTTTACGGTTATTTGGGACACGATTTTCATAATTCGAGCCTACGTCGAGCTGCCTCAACTCTTTCTATGAGAGTACCGCCGGTAGTTCTTCTCGCAAGCTTCTCGTGTTCCAAGTACTGCGAATTCGCTTCCACGTAGTAATTACGCCCGTGCTTAATAGGTTTAGGTGTAATGCGGCCTTCGCGGGCCCACTTGCGCAGGGTATTCGGGCTAGGCGGCGTTTTAAAGTGGTCAGCAGCCCATTCTGAGAGAGTCAATTTGGTCATGAATTCACCTGCTACTAGGCTAATATCGGCCGCTATTTTAGTCGGAGCTCAGGGCTTTTCTTCTGAGTCGTCTGACCTCCCAGGCGACTGATTACGACTCGGCGCAGCACTTTTGGCATGCCGTCACCTCCCACGACAAATCCGAATTGTTGCGCCTGTAACCATCTGATTTGCGCGCTCGGCTTTCGATACCCAGTGAACTCTGCGACTTCCTCTTTGTTAAAAAACATAATCTACCTCGTCAATCATTTCCAGCTGAGCCTCTTTCGAGATGTCAGCAGATTTTTTTGAAAAGAAGTTCAGACGAGCACCATTATGGGCTTTGCATTGGTCGTCCATGCGTTCCGCTTGCGTCTTAGGTTGGTCGCGTTCGGGTTTGGTGTGTCCGCAACAGGTGCATAAGCGGGCCAGTGAGCATCTAAAAACGCGTCAAATCTTTTTATGCTATACAGGATTGATCCGTCGACTTTTGACCATACGCCCTCTGGCAATACACCTCTGGCTCGCTTCCCTTGTAAGGCCCGCGTGGTTGTACCCAAGATATCGGCCATCACAGACTCAGACACCTTGTCCCAGTTTTCTTTCATATCGTTTAGCCCACAGAGCGGCGCTTCTATCGCGCTATCCCGTGAGTTTCCGCTATGGATTTTCTCTAGCAGCGATTGCTTTGGAATTTTTGGGTGGCCGTCACCACCAAGAATAAACGCTATGGAATTAGTTCGGAGCCAACGTGCTTGAATTGCCGGCCGTTCGTGGCCAGTTAGATCAACCACTTCGTCTTTGGTCAGAAACATCTTCATCCTCTTTTGATCTTCTACGTAAGGGTTATGCCTGCCCAGACCGTTTAATACGAGCCAGGCCCTGTTTGATATGCCCTGCATTCTCACCGATCGTGTGCAGGGCGCCGCGTACGTTTTCGCCCACCTCAGCGCCACCTTGGCTTTCGACAAGCAGCGTCAACTCCATCAGTGCAGCCTCAAGGGCGAGTTGGTTCTCGTAGATGCGTTCGAGCGTGTCAGGGAGGGAGTATGCGGGGGAGGGCATCGCTTGGTCTCCAGTAGAGGGAATGGAAAGCATAGCCGCGGGCAAAAAAATGGCCCGCTTATGTGCGGGCCTAAAGGGAATTCTTCAAAGGAGTAGGGGAAGTTTGGACCCGGTCCTGTCAATACCAGGTGAAAAGGATGTCTCAAAAGCAGAAAAGCCCGCGATGGGGAGTGCGGGCTGAACGGTTTTCACTAGGAGCAGAGGTAATAATAGGAACTCGACTGTGAAAGGGGCGCGAAGCAGTGGCCTCTAAGTAGTGCACGTCATTTCCGGAAAATTATCTGTTGCCGGTATCCGCCCTCGTTGATCGGTAACGGGTACCTGCTCTCATCTATCAGTGAGTGCAATCGCTTTGAGTGGGTAGATTGACTAAAAAGTACCTGGCACTCAGCTGTATCAAAAAATTGTCTGAGGAGTGGTATCGACAAGTTGAGCTGGGTCTTGTCAATTCTCAGCGAGGCGGTAATTAAATCAAGCTGGTCGGTCAGATCTCGGTACAGGTCTATGACCAGTAGGCTCTCGCTCACGGCAGACGAATAGACATGAACGTCACCAGCACCAATAGACGTGTCTTCGAAGTAGTGGTCGTACAGTTTTGCAATGTCTAGCTCGATTCCAGAGGCGATCAAAGCGGCTTCTAAATCCGCATTGGGTGAGTGCTCGTCCCCTACCCATGAAACTAAATCGGACATTGATACGCAGATGTCGAACTCATTGGCATAGACGATGGAAGGCATTGGTGGCTGGCCCAGATGATGAATTTGACGGTTACGCCGGAGGCAAGGATCCCGACGCTGAGGATCGGTGAAAGGTCGGTATCAGTATGTAGTCGCGATCGCCTGGGCCAGTTGCTGGTCAGTCATCAGCGGTGGTGCGTAGGTCGTGTGATAAAAGCGTACTGCCTGTTCAAATTGGGCGCCGCGGATCTCACCTTTCGAGCCGATGAACGTAAGGGCGTCAGCCTTTGCAGGCTTGAAGTTATTTGAGGCCAGCATGGTAAGTCCGGTAGTTCCCGCAACGGTGTAGGTTGGAGCCATTAGCACTGACAGCATCGAGTTATTGTAGGAGTCATCGGACCCCTCTGAAGCATGAGCATTGATCGATACCATAAGGGCTGCAGCTACAATCTTCCATGAGTCCATTCTTCGATGCTTCCATTGCGATCTGAGGGCGCCACAATAGCAGAGCAGGGCGCTTGCCAGATACAAGAAGCCCGGCGCTGGGCTGGGCATTTTGTTTAACGCGGCATCAGGCGTGAATGAATTTTGCCGCCGTGAATGCTATTACCGCCAAGGCGATGGCTGTGCTGATGAACCACTTCGTTTGAGAAGTAAAACCTTCCGCAATCGCCGTTTTCAGGTCGGCGATGTCTGTTTTAGTGGCTGCGGACTTCTCGAGGCCTTCAAGCTTAGTCTCGACGCGCACGAGCTTCTCCCGAATATCTTGGGATACTTTCTCCAGTGCTGCTACACGAGCTTCCATTGGGTCCCCTCCTGGTGGGTTTCCACCAGTATTGTTCGGTCCGCGCGGTTTGTCACTAGGGGAAGGGAACTGCCTGATGTTGTCCGTCATTCAGTTGCGTCCTTGGATTTCCCAAAAAAATGGTCCCATACGATTCCTGCCTCTAAGAAGCGTGTGTTTGCGCAGTCTTGGCAGCTTACGAAGAAAAACCAGCTGGATGTATCTGGGCTCCTGACATTTGTGGTGCTTGTTATTGTAGGCAGGCCGGCATCTTGTGCAAGGTGCCATGTAGTCGAGCCGCAAGCCTCGCAGGCCCTGCTTAGTTCTTTATTTTCAACGAAGTCAAAAAGCTGCTCTGAGGTAAGAGAAAGGACCTGCTCCCCTAGAGTTTGGCGTCGGATTAAAACATCATCGGCATCGCTCATCTACATCTCCATCCAGTACTTTTCACAGCATTCTTTCGCATCAAACCATGCGCTTACTCAGGCTTGGCTCGCATCAACCGACCGACCTTAACCTCTTCCGCATACCCCGCCATCTTGTCCTCGGCATCTTGGAAACCGGCCATAATCGTCAGCAGTTCCCGTGCATCAGCCTCAAACCCAGCTTCAGACAACCGCACTGCCATCTTCATCAGATCGACGCCCGACCACTTGAGCAGGGCTGCAGCCTCTCAGGTCGCGGCGCAGCTGCTGGTTGGGTTTGGCGAGGGTCATGAGGCTTCCGTAAAGTCAGATGGCTATCTATGAGTATGAGCAGAAGCATGGGGTGAACTCAAGGTTACGGATGCTCTAATAATTATCGCCATCACCGATGCAGGCAACCAAGGGCTGATTGCGCTGTGGGCGTGCCAAGGGTTGCCAGGGACGCTTCAACATAGGGATTGGTGTTCTTCGGCAGGACGCCAGGGAGTGGGGGTTAGCAAGCTGGTTTGACTGTCAAATGCCCAAACATTTCCATGTATTCATTGGGGCCATCAAGGTCGGAAGCATTAAAATCACGTGACCAATGAGCGAGCCAGTTTTCAAGGTCTTCAGCGTCGTAGTCGTGAGTTGCGACGCCAACCATCATGTCGACAAATTCGTCGCTGGGTGCGGTTAGCTCGTAACCATTCAGGAGGAGAAAAATATACCCGGCAGCTGCTGCAGTTCGCTTATTTGCGTTTGCAAAGCAGTGGTTTTTGACGAGACTTTCCATGAGGACAGCGGCAAGACAGAACATATCGTTTGTCTGTGCGTAGTACCTATGAGTCGCAGGTCTTGCCTGGGAGGAGTGAAGAAGCTCTTCACTGAGGACACCCAACGGCTCCGTTGGGGTTTGCGCTAAAATTAGGCGTTTGTTGATCCATTTGAGAGCGTCTGGAGTGAGATAGCGAATCCCCTCCAGATGCTCGCTTAGCGCAGACGGATCCAGGGTCGACACAAATTAGACCTTCGCCAGAGCCTCAAACGCCTTTTCATAACGATGGAAAGCTGTGCAGAAGGCCTTTTCGATTTGAGCCTGGTATACGCCTTCAGCCGAACGTGGTTCCGCCACGCGCGATTTGTCACGCTGCGGGATGTAGATGCGGTCGGTTTTTTTCAGTGCGTGTCCCACGGTTTTCTCCTCGTCCCGGCGGTGCCGGGGAATGCCATAACTGGTCTAGAAATGGTCTTCATGCTCCGTAAAACGTAATTTACGGTCCACTTAAAGTGGAGGGCGATTCTTCATATGTCAACGCATGAAGTCAATGAAAAATAACTATCGCAAAGCCCGTTCGTCATTTGATCGCCCTTCACACGGTGTGTATCGGCCGATATCTCGGTATCTGAATGTCTTGCTCAGACCATTCATAGCTTCAGACAACAATCCGGACCATCAGTTCGTGAAATTGACTTGTCGATCAGATTCTGGTCAAGAGTCGTCAGTTTGTGCTGTCTAAAACTACCTCGGCTTACCCTTGGTTCATTGGTCGAAACAGGGGCTATCTCGCTGACCAGTTTTAGACAGTGAATCCATGCAGGCCTCGTGCTTCGTGGTCTGCGCACATCTCCAGCCCATACTGCTGCATCATCGGGGTGTGGGAAGACAGATCGGACGTGTTTTTACTCATTGGATAATAGGCAAATTCGTTGAAAGGAGTGGGGCAAAGGTGGGGCACTTGGCCCTGCTGATTTTGCAATGGCCGCAAGGTTAACACGCGCGGTCGGCCCTTCGCAGGTCGCAAACGGATAGGTAAAACGCAAAGGGGGCGACGCATTTACTTAAATGCGCGAGGTTTATTGCACGCAAGCAACGCTGTTGGCGCGCAACGGAGAAAGCCTTCTTCTCAGTACGCTGACACGATTGCCTTGGCCAGTTGCATGTCGGACATAAGAGGCGCGGCGTAGGTCGAGCGATAGTACCGAGATGCCTGTTCAAACTCAGCACCGCGGATCTCTCCGTCCGAACCGATAAAAGCAAGGGCATCGGTTTTGGAGGATGTGAAAAGCTTTGGCGCATCGGTCGTGAGAGAGGTAGTCCCCGCAACCAGGATGGTTGGCAAGAACGTCGAATACATCAGCGCTTTATCGAAAGGGTTGGCATTTTCAGCGGCCACTGCTGGGGCGCCGATCAATACCATGACAGCGATTGCCAGAGTCTTCCATGAGTCCATTCTTCGAAGCTTCCATTTCTATAAGAGGGGCGCACGATAGCAGAGCTGGTCACTTTGCAGATATAAGGCGCCGTCGACACTGGGGCGGGTTGCTGTGCTTGACGGGGTGGTCTTTAGCTCTCGACTCATCAGTTCGCCCCATAGAAATGGTTCAGCACTATCAATTCAATCACCGCGACGAAACAGCACAGAACAATGAATCCGGGGCTGAAAACCCGCTTGCGATTAGAGCCCCCGTCGCCCAGCGAGCTTAAGTCTGCGCCGTCGGAAATCAACATTAGGAGCGCCAGCACGGCGTATATCCACGCCTTGCCCCAGAAGCTCTGATTTCTCCATTCGGTCATTCGTGGTCTTCCGCATACCGCTTTAAATTGAGGTGAATGGGCGTTGGCGGCAAGGTTAGCACGCAAGGTTGGGGGCTTCGCAGGTCCTAAACGGATAGGCAGAAACTAAAAGTGGGGGCGACCTTTTTTGTCCTTTAGCCCATCCTTGGTCAACGCTTCATTGCGTTGCACTGAGTGCGCAAATCGCTATTGCTGATGTTTTCGCAGCTGGCGCCACTTTGCTGGGCGTTGCAGTACGCTCGTTGGTCAGAGTGCAACTTGCCGCAAAGGTGTACCCACTGAACATCAACAAAATGGTAAGCACGAGTTTCATTACTTTCTTCCTTGGCTTGCCAGGAATCAGCCTGGCGCTGTTTGAGCACATTGCATCAAGTACCGCGGTGCTCATGTCAAATTGACATTATTTTGCCCGGGAGTTCCGCTGATGTGCATGGAATATGCAAATTAGCATTTGCCAACCCCAAAAACTCCCGTCACTATCGCCGTTATGCAAAAACGCAACGTTTCTATTGTCTTAAGAGAGCTGTTGGACCGCGACCGGATCTCCCCCACGGAGCTTCACCGGCGTACTGGCGTGCCTCAATCCACATTGTCCCGGATCCTCAGCGGCAAGATCGTTGATCCTTCGGATAAACACATCTCGCGCATCGCCGAGTACTTCCGCATCAGCACCGACCAGCTGCGCGGACGCGCGGCGGTGGGCGCTTTGCGCGATGAAGGGCGCGACCCGATGCATTCGGAACTCAAGGATATAAGCCTGTGGGATGACGACACCCCCGTTAATGATGACGAGGTGTCGATCCCCTTTCTGCGCGAGGTTGAATTGGCTGCTGGATCAGGGAGATTCGTCATCGAGGAAAGCGAGAAGGCCAGCCTGCGTTTTGGAAAACGCAGTCTGCGACACAACGGTGTGCAGTTCGACCAGGCCAAGTGTGTGACGGTGCGCGGCAACAGTATGCTGCCGGTACTGCGCGACGGCGCGACGGTAGGAGTGAATGCGGGTAAAAGTGGCATTGGCGACATCGTCGATGGCGACTTGTATGCCATCAACCACAATGGCCAACTGCGGGTGAAACAGCTCTATCGCCTGCCTTCCGGTATTCGCCTGCGCAGTTTCAATCGCGATGAACACCCGGATGAGGACTACAGCTTCCAGGATATTCAGGATGAGCAGATCAGCATCCTTGGTCATGTATTCTGGTGGGGTATGTACGCCCGTTAACCTCCTTGCGTAAGAGAAAGCCCGCCATTGAGCGGGCTTTTTTTGGCCTGTGGAAAATCGCCAAACCCTTTGTCCATAACGCCTGAAATGCATCAGCGCATTAGTTGGATGAAAATAAATGCATTTACGCATTGACTGTATATGCATACATGCATATTCTTCATCTCAAGCCAGCCGATAAGGTCTGGTGGAGGCGGCAAGGATGCTGCCAAGGAAGACAAGGAAGGCACGCAACATCGGCAAGGACGCCATCCGAGCGATGGCAGGGACGCCAGGCAACACCGGCAAGGATGCCGACGCTCTTTAGTTTCACAGCTTTGCAAGAACAGGCAGCGATGAGCCGGCCTCAACGGTTCAGAGGGTTGGCAACTGACCCGGATGTGCAGCGTAAAGCATCGAAGCAGTTACCCGGCACACAGGGATCGTGGTCGGAAAAACAATGAGGAAAGATCCGTACCGCGCCAGTAGCGCCGAAAGATCGAATCTGGACCGCATTACTGAAAAGCCTGGGCAACCGGGCTTTTTGGAATGCCTACCTCTAAATGGAATTACCCAAAAGCCGGCCCATTGCCGGGATTGCTCAGCCAGGAGGCGTGACATGACAAACGAGCAGCAAGCGTTAGCGGAAATGCCTATCTG
>Ga0163161_10000795_pt1 | contig 24721 bp, 12 predicted proteins | sample S45metaG_FD_129847 | JGI IMG/M metagenome (GOLD analysis project Ga0163161, IMG submission 129847) | Switchgrass rhizosphere microbial communities from Kellogg Biological Station, Michigan, USA - S4-5 metaG | ecosystem: Host-associated > Plants > Roots > Rhizosphere > Soil | place: USA... | reverse complement strand
TAAACAATGCAGGCATAAGTCAGCTTTATAAAATGGAAGAGATTGACATGGAGGGTTGGGAACAGATGATAGAGGTGAACCTTAAAGGCACCCTTTACGGTATTGCCGCAGCACTTCCCATATCTATCAAACAAGGCTCCGGCCATATCGTCAATATCATCTCTACTGCTGGAATAAAGATTGTACCTACTATGGGTGTTTACGCAGCTACTAAAAATGCGGTAAGAACAATTACCGAAACCTTAAGGCAGGAATCAGAAGGCCGGTGGCGGGTAACCGGAATTTCTCCCGGATATGTAGACACAGAATTTGTTAGTAATATTAAAAATGAGCAGATCAGAAATATCACCCAGCAAAATGCCGATAAAATGTCTATCCCGGCAGAAGCAATTGCCCATTCTGTTGCCTATGCCATCTCACAGCCAGACCATGTAGACGTTGGTGATATTGTGATCCGCCCAACTGTACAAGGTTAATCAGGTTTTGTACCTTTAGATAAAATGAGCAGAAGAGCAGCAGATAAAAATACCCTGAAGTTTAGCCACATTGCAGATCTACTGCAGTGTCTGGATTTGCCATACCCTACACAACCGTTGATTACACTTATTGATTACAATAAGGTAAAACTGAATCTTGCAGATGCCGGCAAAGGCTTTCTGCTTGATTTTTATAAGGTTTCTTTCAGGGATACTTTTAATGGCAGCCTGAAGTATGGGCCTGGAACCTATGATTTTCGCAATGGTGGCCTTGCCTTTGTAGCACCTCATCAGCTGGTCGAAATGTCGGCCAATGCGGAGGAATACCAGGGTTATGCTTTGTATTTTCATCCTGATCTGCTGCATAACTATCCATTGGCAGGCACTATCCGCCGTTACGGCTTTTTTTCGTATTCAGTTTCAGAATCACTATTTCTATCTGGGGAAGAGAAAAGTGTGGTAAGCTCCATTTTTAAGGCGATTGAGCAGGAACTAGGGAATAACATCGACTCATTTAGCCAGGATGTGCTGGTATCACAACTGGAATTGCTGCTGAACCACTGCAACAGGTTCTATAACCGTCAGTTCCTAAGCCGTAAAAACTTGCACCATGATCTGATCGATCGTTTGAACAGTTACCTCACTGAATATTTCCAAATGGGGAGCGGCATCACGCTGGGGCTCCCCTCGCCCCCACAAATTGCCCTTCAGCTCAAGGTATCACAGCGGTACCTCTCAGATCTGCTGCGTGCTCTCACAGGGAACACCACACAGCAGTATATACATCTCTGGCTGATTGATAAGGCGAAAGAGATGTTGTCTTCAGACAGCTTAATGATTTCCGAAATTGCTTATCAGCTGGGATTTGAGCATCCCCAGTCTTTCCATAAGTTATTCCGGCAAAAGACCAGATTATCTCCACAGGAGTTCAGACAGTTGACTGCCCCTGGCCCCTGAGCTGCATCAGCCATTATCTGGTATCCTTCAGATTAATCTTCAGTTTCTCCCCCTCTGCCTTGATCGTCACCAGTGTCTCTATATCAGCCTGGGCTCCTGTTGATGCGCTGGCCGAATTATAGATATCACTTGATCCAAGCACCGCCCCGCTGGGATGCATGAGGTATGAAGTACCTGCATAATAGCGGTAGGTGTAGTTATGCGTATAACCGAATGATGTGGTCAGGATATACTCGCCGGGCATCAGGTTCGTAAATTCAAAATGGCCTTTGTCATCATATACTTTGGTTGTTTTAATACATGCCTGAACATTCCGGTCGATAGGTACTTCAGGAAGTTTTTTGCCTTTCCTGATCTTTCTGTTGACCTCCTTCCATTCAGTGATATAAGGTTGATTGGCCAGGATGGAAATCACAGTTCCTTTTGGTGCATACTGGGCTTTATTGATATTGAGTACTGCCAGTTTGCTTGAACGGTCCCTTGCAAAAGAAGTCCCCAGGATCACCCCATTTCCTTTCTCCACTTTGGCCAGTGCCTCTTCTTTATTGAACTTGTTCACGATAGGCTGATAATCAATCTCGTCATCCACGCAGATTTCCCACATTCCGCCAGACAAGGACATTTCACGCTGCCAGATGCGATGTTTACTTTTGTCTATCACATAATAGTATTTCGCACCGGTATTTTCTTCGAGCACACCTACCAGCCAACTGTCATGGTTTCCCGTTTTTGGAGAGCGGTATACATAGCTTTTTACATCGTTAATGATATAATTGGTGACCAGCTTATCAGATTTAGGTTCATAATAAAATTCAGGGACGGTAGCTTTGTAACCAGTACTCAGCGGTAAGGTGGTAAATAAATATTCCGCCAGGTTATAGTCTACTGATTTTTCTTTAGGCGTTACACTGATGGCTTCATCTTTCCTGCCGTCCAGATAATGAATTTTACCAGTCACCGTATTTCCAAAAGCAAGCTCTGATTTACTTTTGGTGCCTTCAAACTGATAATCAACAGGTGCAAGCGTTTTTGCATCGGCTGTAGAAGATACTTTTCTATACCATTTATCATTTTGGTCTTTATAGTCGGCCACTAATCTCAACCGGTTACCTGTAACTGAAAGGTCATGGGTAAATGAACCTTTTTTAACCCATGAAGTATCTTTCACATAATAGATGGTGTATTGCGATTTGCCCGGAGTTAAATGAGCAGTGTTAATCTCTGAGTTTCCCGGAACTACTTTTTTCTGAGCAGATACACTAAAAGGAATAGCAATAAATAAAAGTAAATAAGTTCTAATTCTCATAGCATTAGGTTGTAACAGCTAAAATATAAAAAAATTCTTAAGTATTGAAGGCAAACTATTGTCAACTTATAGTGATCAAAGGATAATTCAACAAGCAACAATAGCATCCAAATTAGGTAACCCAGAAAAGGCAAAATATGGCGCAGGCATTGGTACCCAGCCGAGTGCAAGGTCAAAGGCCGAAGGTTTTTGTTGTTTGTGGGTGATCAGCCTTCTTTTTGATCTCTTTGTTGTATTTTGTAAAAGCTATATAAACCCAGGGCACCGATCGTCGCACTGAAGAGGTCAAAAATCAAAATGTCCGTAGCGCCTGAAGCATAGGTTTTCCATATCCAGTTACCGGAATATATCCCATTTAAAACAGGTATCAGCAGGCTGAGGATACTGCCACAAAAAATGGTCTCACGGGTGGTGGTCTTCAGGTTTTTACGGATGACATAAAAGATGCTGAGCAGCAACCAGCCATAAAAGTAAAAATGATAAATAAAATCCCTTGTGCTTGCTGCATGCACCTTTACCGCAATAAAGGTAAGAGATGTGATAGGAAACATGGTCATACATGCGGCGATGAAGATATTTGCCAGCCAAAAGTTAAACTTGCGCTTATGTGCAGGAATAGTATTCTTGTCCCTGCCAACCAACCAGATCAGGATACCGGAAATGATCACTACACAGCCCATCATACCCAAAATAAAATAGACGATCTTTAAACCGTAACCGCCATAATTGCCAAAATGGAGCCTGTAAATTAAACTTTTGATCCGATCGATATAGGTAATATCCGTTAGGGGCGACTTATGATAAACTACCTTGTTGTGCTGTATATTATAAATGATCCTGCCCGTTCCTGAGAAGTTATCCCTTTTATTTGCGCTACCTTCTATAACGATGTGCATTGCGGTATCGCCATAATTTTTGATCATTACACGCTGAATAAAACCGTCATGCCATAACTTTCGGGTATGTTCTACATAGGCACTGATATTTACCTGCTTATTAATTTTGCTGTACCCGTATTGATATTCCCTGGAATCTGTATAGTCCAGGTCTTTATATACCCCACCAGGTTTGTCCTTATAATACAGGTAATTAAATGGTGCAATGATCGCCGTATTAAAGATGAGTATCACCCCTGAAAGCGCATAGATGAACTGGTAGGGAAATCCTATGATCCCCAGGGCCGTATGAGAATCCGTCCAGACGGTTTTGGCTTTAGACCAGGGCCGGAACACAAAGAAATTGGAGACAATTTTGTCCCAGTGCAAAAGAAGACCCGTAATTAGTGCAAACAGGAATAAAAATGCGACGATGCCTGCCAGCAGATAACCAAACGGCGCTCCAAGGTGTACAGGGACGGCATTGAGCTGTGCCAGAAAATGCAGGCGGTAGAGGAATTCGCCCATGTCGTACGACTTGTCGTAGGACGAGGTATCAGCACCTTTGGTCACATGGTACTTGAAATACTGGGCATCCCCTTCCCTCCGCCGGCCGCGGCCGCCGCCCCTTTCCTTTTTCTTTATCTCCACCTTCTTTTTCTTCGGTAAAAGGGTACTGTCTTTGGTGACAGACATATCCACATAGGTATTTAAGCTCTGCTCCTGAAAATAAATGGACAGGTCCCTGCCCTGCATGTTATATTTTTGATCAAGGGAATCAATCAGTTTAACATAGTTAAACTTTAGGTCTTCTTTGCCCCTGGACGTAGAGCCCGACTGCCAGGCAGTGATATCTTTTTTAAAGAAGGAGTATGAACCTGCAAAAAAGATCACAAAGAGAAGGGCACAGATAAAAATACCACTTATGGTATGCGTATGAAAATAGATATTATATCTCCTGAGATTCATCAGATGGTTATAGGTTTAGTAAGATTGGAGAGGAAAACAGGACAGTGAGGAGGATATACCATAGCCATATTTTCCAGGCTTTTTCTGCTAGAAAGGCTAACAATAAGAGGATGCACCAAAGAATATATCCGGTAACCCCTGCAGTGATAACGACATATTTAGGGGCAAAATAATAGCCAAACAAATGGTGAAAGGAGATCATTACAGCATAACCGCCTATAAAACCAGCGGTGATTTTGAGAAATCTGTCGAAAGGAGATTTGGTAAGGTATTTTTTGTTAGCGGGCATATCAGAAAATAATAAATTCAAAAATGAGGCACATCATATAGAGTATGACCACATGTTTTGCTGCAAGATATTGGAATGGTGGTATGAGCACCACGAGGCTTCCCATTGCCATCAGGATCACCAGGAAATTGAAAATCCCTGCGCCGGTACCGGTAATGATGATCATCACCAGCAGCGCAATACCCATGACTGTAAAACTCAGTCCACGGGATAGAGATGTATGGCTCCCGATCCTTTTTGCCCATGCAGGCCTATTTTCCCATTTGCTTTTTTCAGACAGGTTATACAACAGCAGGAAAGCGAAAAATATAAGTAGAGTAATAGTGCTGTACATAAATAAAATAAAAAACCATAAGCCCCGGAGGACCTATGGTTTGCTGAGAGTATGATTAGTATTTTAATTTTTGAACGGCAGTAATGCTGCCACCTTCAACTTTGATACCTCGTGTTGCAACAGCAGACGTACCGTTAATGGTATACACCCAGTTTCCGTCAGGTGAGTTAATCCCGAGGTAAATGGCTGAAAGGTCATCTGTAGTCACATTATACCTGTTGGTAGTGGTAGAAGTGATGATTGCAGGTAAACCTGTAACCCATGTAAAAGTCTGATTGTACACATCGGCGATCGCCAGTTTTGCAGCACCACTTGCAGCACCAATGGTTCCGTACATCTGCACAAGCGCTTTTCCGTTTCCAATATAAGCACTGGAAGCAATTTTGTAACCACCGGATTTTTGCTCCACATTGAAGAAGTAAGACTGGTCAAATACGGTAGCACCTTTGTTGATCCTGATAATTGCGGAAGGCTTTGTAGAAGTCAGTTTAGTGTTGCTTGTAGCTACAGCACCGGAAAAACCATAGGCATCACCTTTTTCATCCTGGAATAATCCGGGGGTGAAATAAGCACCCAGGTAACTGGTACGGCCGTCCCTGATAATTCTTTCCAGTTTCAGGGCAGGATAGCTGTATACCGCAACCCAGCTGCTGTCTGGATAAAGGGTACCGAAGTTATCTACGCCATCACCTTTGATACTCATGTATGGCATAAATACTTTGTCGCCAACCTGAGTTGCCCAGGTGTAATGTGCACGCTCGCCATTGGTGGAAAGTTGTTTGGTGTCTTGTGTAGCTTCCCCGGCAATCTGCGACAGGTTAGCATCAATACGGTACATCGTAGCAATAGAAGCGCCGCTTCTTGGAACTTTCACCGTAACGATGTCAGTGTTCACAGGCGCAAAAACCTGTACCGTTTCTGCCTGGAAGTTAGATGTTTTGATAAGCGTACCAGCAGCATTCAGTGCATAGGTTGTTACTGCTCCGGGATTTCCCTGTCCGTACAACAGACTGAAAAATTTGTTCTGGTTGGTCATATAATAACGGTATGATCCATCCTGTTCAAGTCCGCTGCCTAAAGTGGTGATACTGCCAGTAGTCAGGTTATCCGTAGTCAGCAGATAATCTGCAATTCCGGCAGCACCCGTGGTAGCTGTAATGATATACTTTGTGCTGCGGGTATCTGTGCTTGCCTCGCCGTCAGGGCTGTCTGTACTTTTACTGCATGAACCTAAGGCTAACGCGAACATAGCCGCAATGAAGGTTTTTTTGTATTGATGTTTCATGATAATGATATGGTATGATTATTTATTTGATTTATTAAAGAAGTAACGAAGTTTGACATAGAAGCCCCTGCTTGGCTTTTGTAGCGAGAAATTATCATACAGCCGGTTATCCAGGAGGTTTTTACATTCAAATGCGATGTTATATTTACCGTCGGCCATGGTGTAGGTAGCATTGGCCTCATGGTTAAACTGTCGCGGAATAGTGAGTTTACCACTTGCTGTCCCCATGCTGGGCCATGACAGGTAATAGGTATCCACAAACAGCAGGTTATAGCCAAGTGACAGGTTATTGCCTTTTTTCAGCACATCGCTGAAGAAATAAGAGGCGTCTGCATTTCCAAAGAAATACGGCATGTTAGGAATTCTGTCTTTATAGTAGTAGGAAACATAATTCTGGTTGGGCTCGTACATCGTATAATTACGCAGGTTCTGATAAGTGACATTTACTCCAGCAGTGAAACGGCGTTTGTAGGAATACCTGATTTCGCCATCGATACCTTTGTTACGCACACTGCCCTGGTTGGTATTGGTTGTCATGGTCTGGTTGAGGTTCAGCTCCGGCCTGATAAAGTCAACTGCATTTCTGTAAAGCAGGTTGACATCGAAAGTGAACGCATGGATTTTGCTGAAATTGGTCTGATAGCTGAAACCCAAATTGATATTGTCGCTGCTCTCTGGCCTGAGCGCAGTATTGCCCTGCAGGTTATCATTCACATTACCAAAGATCTCTTCCGGAGAAGGCAGCCTGTAGCTTTTTTCGTATGAAGCCTTAACCTGCAAGTTAGTCATCAGGAAGTAGCTGCTTGCAGCGCCATAACCGGTTTTAGTCCTTTTGTCTGCGTAGTTTTCGTATGCAATGTCACCATAGATCCCTGTTGGGTTATAGCTTCTGCCATAGGTGGTTTTGAGATCATACTGTTTAACAAACAGGGAAGTGCTCCATTTCTGTCCGTAATCAAACTTATATCCTATGCCTAAGATATTCTTCTGTGTTTTTTTTGGCTGACGGTATACTTCTGAGTTAGGCTGCAGCTCATCAGACTCTTTACGGTCGAAAGTATTATAGGTATTGTTTAAGAGGAATGAATGGTGCTCATTTAAGGCATAACTTACATTTGCTGTGACCAGGCCATTATTATTTTTGAACTTCCGCAGGGAGCGGCTGCGCTCTCCCTGTGGCCCGGTAAGCTGCCTGCTTTGTCCCAGCCAGTTATAAATCCTGCTGGCGGTATCAATATTCTGTTCTTCACCAAGGTTAAAGTTTCCTGTTACACTCACGTTCAGTCCTTTAAAGAACAGGTCATTCTTCTGGTATTTCATGGTTGGCATCAAAATATTTCCTTTTCTGCGCATCTCGCCAAAAACACTGACCATACGGGCGCCAGTCTGGATATCTGCTGCATTTTCGCCGCCGGTAAAGCCAAACAGTAATTTATCTGCCCACTTTTTGCCTGTTACGCCTACGTTTAAGATCACAGTCTCATTGCGGTAATGGTCATGAAACCTTCTCAGCCGCGCTTCCGGATAGTATTTTCCGGTCACCAGGTCGGCCGTTTCCACGTTTACCCAGTAATTGTTATCAGAATAGTTCTGAAAAGCGTTAAGCTGGACGGTAAACCCGTTTTTACCAACGTACCCTGCATTGACTGTGCTGCGGTGGGTATTGAAGGAGCCATAGGAATAGGACGCATCTACATAAGTACGCGGGCTGTTGTTGGTGACAATATTTACAGCGCCGCCCAGCGCATCACCGCCCAGCCAGATAGGCACTACCCCTTTATATACTTCTACGCGTTCTGCAAGGTTAACAGGTATATTGTTGATTTGGAAAGATGACCCGAAATTATCCATGGGCACGCCATCCAGAAAGAATTTCACCTGGTTACCAGTGAAACCATTGAGTGAAAGATCTGCGCGTGAACCCACACCTCCCGACTCCCGCACACGCACTCCCGAAACACGGTCGAGGGCATGGGAAAGGTCAAGTGTAGTGTTGTGCAGCTTTTTCGCATCAAGCGAAGTAACATTGTAGGCCTGTTTGTTTATTTTTTGATTTTCCGTGCGGCCAATTACTGAGACATTATTGAGCTCATTGACAGATTCCTCGAGGGATACAGAGATGACCAAGTCTTTATCACCTTTAATTTCCACATGTTTTTTAAAAGTTTTAAATCCTATGACTGATACATTCAGGATGTATTTTCCAGGGCTTACACTCCTGAACTGATACAGGCCTCTCTCGTCTGTCCGGGCAGTTAAACTGCTGTTTTCCAGTCGCACAGATGCGTGTGCAACTGCTTCTCCTGATTTTCCCCTGATCTCTCCGGACAATGAAACAGTCTTATTTTGCTGGGCATAAGTAAAGATGCTGAGCAGTAAAAATATCGGAATGAGTAAAACTTTGTGGATAGGCATTTCTTAATTAGATTGATTATAAATAAATTTACCGCGAAAGTAGGATGTAATCACTTCTTTGATTTTTGAAAAAGGGATTATTATTTTGTAAAAGCGGATTATTGTGAGAATTGAATCGAACTTATTAGTGAACGGGAAATGCCTGGTGAAACAGGACATTAAAGATGGTTATGACGATCACAGCCTGATCAGAGAAGAAACGGTAATCGTTAAGGGCCAATGTCTTGAGATGGCAAAAAGCAAGCAATGGAGCACCTCAGGACTGCTGGTACTGGATACAGAAATGTTGTTTACCAGCCGCGAAACAGATCTCTTCACCATTGAAGGCGAATGCATTGTGATGGACTTCATGCACAATAATACCGTTACGGCAGAAATTGAAAATCTTGAAGGCCCGGATTACAGACATATCAATACACATAACATCTGGTATGCTTCTAATTTCAATGGCAGTTATGATATGCCAGCTTTTGAGAAGGTATGTTATATGGTTGTGATCATGTCTAAGGACTTTTACAGCCAGCTCTTCAGCAGTACCTTAGACTTACATCCGGAGTTCTCTGTAAATATAGAAAAGTCAAAATCAGGTTACTTATTTCCAAAATATCTACCCTTTAGTCCGGCGATACAATGGATACTGCAGGAGATCAGGAACTGTCGGCGAGAAGGTATATTCAAAAGGATATTCCTAGAAACGAAGATCAGGGAACTGCTATTGCTGCAGCTGGAGATGCACGCGGGCAATGCTACAGCAGCAGCCACAGATCTAAGTCCTTCCGAACTGGAAAAACTTCATGAGGCCAAGGCTATACTGGATACCGGATTTGTGCGGCCACCATCCTTAATGGAATTATCGCGAAAAATCTCACTGAACGAATATAAGCTTAAAAAGGGCTTTAAGGCCTGTTTTGGGGATACAGTAAGAAGTTATATCATCAAGCTGAGGATGAACCATGCAAGAAAGCTGTTAAAATCGAAAATGGCCACAGTAAGTGATGTGGCCTATGCATGCGGATATAAGGATGTATCGCACTTTTCTGCTGCCTTCAAAGGATTTCACGGCTTTTCTCCAAAGAAATCAATGAATATGAAAATCGTACAATCGGACTGAGAAATTATCAGATTTCTTTACCTGTTAATTGACACAGAGAGAAGTCTCTGATATTGCTGAGGCAGATACCCGAGATTGTATCTGCCTCAGCAATAATTGCAGCTTGTACCCTGCGGCGAAGCTCCATCTAAAAAAATGATCAGAACGTTACCGTTGCTGAAGCCAGGCCCGCAGAACTGAAGGTGACCTGAACTTTTCCTGATTTACCGTTTTTACGGACATAGGCCAGTAATTTGCCGTGATGGGCTTTCCTGACGTTAGACTGGTAACTTTCATGGCTCGCCAGATCGCCGCTTTCCAGTCCCAGTAATTTTGCAGCTCCTTCTATTTTAACCTCAACCGCATGGTCTGCAGCATATACCGGGTTTCCATCTTTATCCTTTAAAGAGATTTCAATCATGGCCACTTCCTGACCATCCAAAGCAGAATTATCCTGTTCCAGTGCTGCCGTAATCTGAGTGGCCTCCCCTGACGTTGCCACAACGTAAGCTACGACTTCCTCACCTTTGTTATAGCCTTTCATCACCAGTTTTCCCGGCTGATAACCCACGTTCCAGAATAATGCCGGCTGGTTATTGCCTGCCTTTTTTCTGCCCAGCGATGTGCCGTTGAGGAAAAGCTCTGCCTCTTCAGTATTGGTCAGGCCCAAAACCTTCAGCTTGTCACCTTCTTTCCAGTTCCAGCTGGGCACAGAATTCCAGACGAACTTAATCTCGTCCTCTTCCTCAGTTTTGGAGGATGCCATCAGGTAAGCCATAGGTTTCTCCGTCCACAATGCCTGGCGCAGGTAGAAATCATTTTTCGGAAAGCCTGCCATATCCAGCAGCCCCGCAGCACTGCTTCTCACCGGCCATCCATGAGCCTCGCCCACAAAGTCGAAACCCGTCCACAGGAACTGCCCGAAAATATACTTATTGCTGTCTACCGCCAGCCATTCTTTGCGGCCCTTGCCGTTCTCACTTCCATAAATAATGCGCTTTGGGTACTGCTGATGATCTTCTGCATAGCGGTATTCCTGGTAGTTATAGCCCACCAGGTCCAGCAGACCGGGGTAATCCGTCAGGTTGGACATCACCACACCCGCCAGCGCCGCAGTTACCGGCCTTGTTGTATCGTTGTCCTTTACTACTTTCACCAGTCTGCGCGCTATAGGGCCCATTTCACTGGCCGGCGGACTTGTGGCAGAAAAACCCCTTCCATAGATCTGCGGATTTCTTCCTGTGTTTAATACCTCATGTGAGTAAGGATCATTGGGGTAATCGATTTCATTGCCAATGCTCCACATGACAATGGAAGGATGGTTACGGTTGCGCAGCACTACATCTCTAAGGTCACGCTCCGCCCATTCCTTAAAATATTCATGGTAGCCATCACGTGTGGGCTTGCCCTTGTTCCAGCCCGCTACCCATTTGTTCTTTCCATGTTCCCATTCATCAAAAGCCTCGTCCATCACCAGGAAACCCATCTGATCGCAAAGATTATACAGGTAATCCTGATGCGGGTAGTGGCTCATCCTGATTGCATTTACACCCGCTGCTTTCAGCTTTCGCAGTCGCCATGCCCATACTTCTGCCGGCACTGCCGCGCCCAAAGCACCGGCATCATGATGGATACATACCCCCTTCATCTTCATATTTCTGCCATTGAGGAAGAAACCCTCATCAGCGGTGTAACGGATTTCCCGCAACCCCACCTGTTGCTGCTGCTGATCGACGGTTTTTCCGTTTACCACCAGCGAAACCTTCAGCTGGTATAGTGATGGATCATCTACCGACCATAATTTTGGCTGAAGCACAGCAAAACTCAGCTGAGCCGTTCCTGCTTTAGAAGCCGCCAGTTTCAGTGATTGTGATGCGGTGGCCGCCATTTTTCCCTTCATATCTGTAAGCACGCTCTTTACCACGATGGTTGCGGGTTGGGAAGATGTGTTGCTGACATTTACTTTAAGGTCAGCAGAAACCTTTGTGGCAGTCACCTCTGGAGTACTGAAGGCGATGCCCCAGGTAGGAATATAAACCGGATTTTTGACGATCAGGTATACATTGCGGTAGATCCCGGAGCCCGGATACCAGCGCGAGTCAGCAAATTTGGTATGGTCAACCTTTACTGCCAGCGTGTTAGGCCCGGTCTTGTTCACGTATTTGCTCAGTTCATACTGAAAAGAAACATAGCCATTGGGGCGTTTGCCCAGGTAATGTCCATTGATCCAGACCTCACTGTTTTTATACACGCCATCAAAGTAGATCCATGTTTTGCCACCCGCTACACCCGGTTTCAGGGTAAAGGTTTTGCGGTACCAGGCAATTCCTCCGGGAAGGTAGCCGGTACTGCTGGCCCATTTTTCATCAAAGGGGCCTTCAATACTCCAGTCGTGTGGCAAGCTCAGCGCGCGCCAGCTATGGTCGTCATAAGCCGGGAGCTCTGCTCCTGTCTGCTCTCCCTTCATAAATTTCCATCCGCTGTTAAACAGCATGTCTTGTTTGGCATCCTGCGCCTTTACTATCGTCGGACAGCAAAAACAGCACAGGAGCAGTAGCAGCATATAAGTATTCTTCATTGGTAGACTGATCATATGAATAATTAGTATCCGGGGTTTTGCTCCAGCTGATTGTTGGAAGATAAAATTTCTGTACGTGGAATAGGCAGCCAGTAGTGTTTGGTTTCAAACTTGCGCCCGTCCAGTGCAACCTTTGGGGTATAGGTAAATGTGCCATTGGCATTTTTGGTGATGATCATACCCATTGCAGGTTGGTTTTCAGTTACCTCGGCAATCTTCCATCTGCGGACATCATAAAACCGATGTTCCTCAAAGGCCAGTTCTACCTGCCGCTCATAGCGGATCGCAGTTCGCATATCGCTCTGGTTGATCCCTGCCGGGAGTGCCGGCATATTTACCCCTTGCCTGGCCCTGATCATATTCACGGCCTGTACAGCAGTCATTGTTGCACCTGCGCCTGCGCCCTGTGGGCCGTAGGCTTCGTTACTGGCTTCAGCATAGTTGAGCAGCACTTCAGCATAGCGAATATAGATCCATGGCTGGAATCCTGCAAAGCCCCATGGATTCTGCAGCGGATAGGCATCGTTCATAAATTTCTTGAGGTAATATCCTGTTTTTGTAGTATTCCAGTTGTCCTGTCCGTCTTTGCTATCCCGTCCTCCCGGGATAAAGGTTTCTACATTACGGCCACGGTACGCTGCACCATTATAGAGCACTGTTGCCGCAAACCGCGGATCACGGTTGTCATAAGGTGCTGCCGCATTATACAAAGGATTACTGCTGTTTGCCGGCAAGCCATTGGTCATCTGGTAGGCATCTACAAGGTTCTGCATGGGCGTATTTCCTGCCCAGCCTCCATAACCATTGGGCCCGTTGGCAATTTCCAGGTGGGTATGGTTCGCATTATTCGTAAACAGGCGTTCAAAAATGGCTTCGTTGGTTTCATTGATCAGGAACATGTTGCCATAACCTCCCTGGTAGATGCCATAAAGGTTCAGGGCAATCACCTGGTGTGACGCTGCCGCTGCATCTGTCCATGTGCCTGCAGCATACAGCGGACTTGCTGCATATAACATCAGGCGGCCGCGCAGTGCCAGTGCAGCGCCTCTGGTTGCCCTGCCCAGTGTCCATGTACTACTATTGTTGAGGGGTAGTTTCGCTGCCGCTGCTGCAAATTCTGCTGCAGCATAGTCGATCCCCGCTTTGATCGTTTCACGTTTATATAAGGCCGGGTCCTGCAGGTTGTCCGTTAATCCCAAGACCTTGTCGCCCATCAGCACCACGCGTCCGTAATTACGGATCAGGTCAAGATAGCGGAAAGCCCTGATGAAACGCAGCTCGCCCTCCAGCATATTTTTGTGCCCTGCACTCATCGTAATCGTTTGCAGCACACTTAGCGCGTAATTGCATTCGCGGATACTGCGGTAGCTCCTTGCCCAGAAGACGCCCATAGCGCCCAGGTTTTCCGGCGCCATCTGTCCGCGCTGGATCAGCCAGGTATTGTCATCATTGTTGTAGACCGATTCGTCGGTCATCGAGGCCACCATACTGTACTCAAAACCGCGTCCAAAGCCGGGGTTACTGCCATCGGCTTCTTTGTCCTGCAGCCTGGTGCCAATGTATTCATTGGTTACAAAAGCCTCAAATACCGCGGTATCAGAAGTCAGTGTATTGGTTGGTATCCTGTCCGTTGCGGTAGTCTCCAAAAAGTTTTTCTTACATGCGCTCAGTACCATGATGCTACTGATCACCATAAAAACAGCTGATTTATATGTGTTTTTCATCTTCGTTCTCCTTAAAATTTCACGTTTGCACCCAAATTGATTATGCGCTGCTGCGGGTAAAACTGCCCGCTTTCGCTGCTGCCCTCCGGATCATAGTCCTTCACTTTTGTGATGGTGAACAGGTTAAAGGCGCTGGCAAAAACCCGGACTCCCGACACCTTAATTTTTGACAGAAAATCCGCTTTCAGGTTATAGGCCAGCTCCACGTTTTTCAGGCGCAGGAAGGCCGCATTATTAAGCCAGAAGTCATTTTTATACTGTCCGCCGCTGATTGCATTGGACGCTCTTTCGGTTACACGCGGATAGGTACCCGCGGTGTTGGTAGGGCTAAACCTGTTATCGGCCCAGCTGCTGTAGAAGTTACCTACCGTGCCTGATTCAGGCAATACATACTGGCTCACCTGTGCCTGGCCCGCGAATAAAACTGACAGGTCAAAGTTGTGATAGGATACATTGAAGTTAAAGCCATAGGTGATCTGTGGGATATTCCCATATTTAGACCTGGTCATGTCATCTGCATTGATGATCCCGTCGCCATTGATATCTTCATACTTCAGATCACCCACTTTGGCGCCCGTCACATGCGGATAGGCATCCAGATCAGCCTGAGTGCGGAACATCCCTATACTGTTGTACAGCAGATAGGTACCCAGAGGCTGACCAGTCTGGCGTTGGTAGCCGAGCGTACCGGCAGCTTCGTCAATAAATATGATCTTGCTTTTGGCATAGGTCATATTGCCTGAAACGCCCCATCTCCATTCAGTACCGGTATGGTTGTATCCCAGTGTACCTTCAAAACCTTTGCTGTTTACCTTTCCAATGTTTTCTGAAGGTACCAGTGGGTTATAGGTTGCAGAACCATCATTATAGGGGTTTACAATACCTGATGAACCTGGCAGTGAAGCATTTCTGGCGGCCAGGATGCTGGAACGCTTCTGCTCAAAATATATCGCTTCAAAAGTGAAGTTTTTCAGGAAAGTGGCATTGATACCGATGTCAAGCTTCTTTGCTACCTCCCAGGTAATCCCGGGATTGGCCAGTTTAGTTAAAGCTACGCCTGATTGTCTGGTGGGTGTACCGCCTGGTGTCTGGGCCACAAAGCCATTGCCCACCAGTGTATAGTTGTCATAAAACTGGAATCCGTTCACGTTGTCATTACCCAGAGAACCATAGGATGCGCGTAGTTTCAGGTCGTCAAAGAAGCGTACGTTCTTGTTAAACCAGTCTTCCTTGCTGATCCTCCATCCCGCAGAAACTGAAGGGAAAGTTCCCCACTGTTTACCTGCAGCAAAGATCGAAGAGCCATCGCGGCGCAGCTGACCTTCAAAGAGATACTTCTCGTCATAACTGTAAGCCAGCCTGCTGATGATACTGCGGCGGTTGTAGTTGGTGCTGTAACCAGAGTTGAGGAAATCAGTAGCAGCCGTTCCGCCCTGCGACAGTTCCGGCAGTTGGGTAGACAGGTAGTTGAAGCGCTGGGCATCAAAAAACTCGAGGTTGTTTTTACTTTGCTCATAACCTACAAAGGTGTTGATGTCATGCTTGCCATAACGGCGTGCAAAGTTCAGTTTGATGTTAGAGGTGAGCAGCGATTCACGGCGCTGGGATTCAATCAGTGTAGCTTTGGAGTTACTACCGCCCACGATGTTTGAATTGTATACCCCCGTAGAGGCTATATAATTGTAAAGCAAGTAAGGTTTATTAAAGCTTTTGCTGAAAGCGTTTGACTTATCAGCAGAGAAGAAGCCATCTACAGAAAGTCCTTCAAGCCCCGGGATCTGGTAGCTGCCGCGCAGGATCGCATTGAATACCTGGTTAGGGTTATTTACAGAACCACCAAGGTCAGTGGCCAGCACTGCCGGATTGGAATTCTCGATACCGGTAGTAGGCAAACCATTTGGATAATACGCTGCCACGATAGGTTTAGAGCGGTACAGGGAGCGGAAGAGATCGTTGGCACTCGTGATCGGGTACTTACGGTCTTCTTCCCTGCCTGAGAGCGACAAGCCTACTTTTAAGCGCTTGCTGATATTGGCTTCCAGGTTGGTCCTGAAGTTATACTGGTTGTATTTGGTGGCCGTGTTTTTAAAGAGGCCCGACTGGCTGATGGTTCCCAGTGACATATAATATTTAACATCATCCGTTCCGCCGTTTACCGAAAGGCTGTGCTGCTGCTGTGTAGCCACGCTTTTCAGCACTGTTTTTGCCCAGTCTGTATTCGGGAAATTCAGCGGGTCTGAACCATCCCTGAACTTCTGGATCTGGTCCGGAGTGTACGACTGGTTAAGGCCGCCAGCGGGATTGGAATCAAAGTTGATCTCATTCATGATCTGCGCGTAGGTAGCTGCATCTGCCAGCTGTGGCAATCTGGTTGGCGAGCTAAAGCCCTGATTGAATGAATAACTGATCTGCGGCTTGCCAGACTTCCCTTTCTTAGTAGTTACCAGGATTACCCCGTTTGCCGCACGGTTACCGTAGATGGCTGCAGAAGCATCTTTCAGTACCGAAACGCTTTCAATGTCGTTAGGGTCCAGGCGCTCCAGCCCGCCAATTTGTCCGGGAACACCGTCTACCACCACCAGCACACTATTGCTGCCGGTAGTCGCCAGTCCGCGTATCCTGATATCCGATCCGTCAGCACCGGGCTCGCCACCGCGGTTATTGATCACTACGCCAGAGAACCTTCCGGCCAGTGAGTTGGAAAGGTTTGGCTGCGGGCTTTTTACCAGGTCTGCACCTTTGACCTGAGAGATGGAGCCCGTTACGGTCTCTTTCTTTTGGGTACCATAACCCACCACCACGATCTCGCTCAGCGCCTGATCGTTGCTCTGCAGTGTAATGTTAAAAGCAGTACGGCCCTTTACAGGCACTTCCTGTACGGTAAATCCTACAGAAGAAAACTGCAGAATGGCGTTATTTTCAGCAATGCTGATCTGGAAGTTGCCCTGGCCATCCGTACTGGTGCCGGTGGTTGCGTTTTTGACCCTTACACTTACGCCGGGTACCGGCTGATTGTTGCTGTCTGTTACTTTTCCGCGCAGCACCTGCTGTGCAAAAGCGGCGGAAGAAATGAGCAGGAAAATAAACATTCCGGCCATTGATAGAATACTCTTCTGAAGAGTAGTTGTATTATACATAATCATGATTTTTTGAGTGGACACATAGAGAATTTAAGCGCAGGCAATAGCCGGCGGTCAGGTGCACCCGGAAAGGATTTTGAGTAGATTTCGTCTCATACATTCATATTTGGTTAATCGGTTTGGTATTCGTCCCTGCCGTACAGGGCAGGGATGAACGGTACTAAAGTCGATATATTTAGGCTACAGCGTGAGGGGTAAACTCCCAAAAAAGCGGGGACATTTGAACAAAAAACGGGCTATTTAGGCTGTTTTACAGTTAACAGTGATTTATTCACCGTGTACCTGCTGCTAAATGTCTTCCTGTATTTTTTGATATAATCAGAAGGGTTGACGTTAAAGAGCTTAAAAAACTGCTCCCTGAAATAACGGTTATCCCTGATGCCTACCCTGAGGATAGTTTCCTGGATGGTGAGGTCTGTATTGATAAAAATTTCCGCTGCCTTGCGCAGGCGGATAAAGCGGATAAAGCTGTTGGCCGACTGGCCCGATATGGATTTAATTTTGGTGTAGAGGTTGGAACGGCTCATGCCTATCTCTTCAGCGAGGGTGCTGATGCCGAAGTTAGGGTCAGTCATATGTTTTTCTACAATCTCAATACAACGTTCCAGGAAATCCTTATACTCTGCGGAGATCTTCATGTTGGCAGATTTGAGAGTGATCTTGTTGTAAAAGTAAGTCTGCAGGTTGTTCCTGCTTTTGAGCAATCCTTCTACCCTGGCTACGAGCAGGTCTTTTTCAAAGGGTTTGCTGAGATAATCATCGGCGCCGCATTCTATACCGCGGAGCCTGATCTCAGATGAGGTGCTTGCCGTGAGCAGGATCAGCGGAATATGGTTCAGTGCGGGATCAGCTTTCACGAGGCGGCAGAGTTCTATCCCGTTCAGGTTCTGCATCAGCACATCACAGATGATCACATCCGGCAGGTAGCGGTTGATCTGCTGCAGCCCCTCCTCGCCGTTTGCTGCGCTCAGCAATTCAAAGCGGCCCCTGAAGATCTTCTCTATATAATGCCTGATTTCCTCATTATCGTCAATGATCAGCATGGTCAGCATATCGGATGACAGCCCCTCTGTGATCGTACGCCGTCCTGTTTCTGCAATAACAGCGGAATTCAGCTCCCCGTCTGCCTCCATATCTTCGTCAAAACCGTTCAGCTCATCCAGCATCAGCGAACTTGTTGGCTGGTCATCATTGATCGGGTAATCCGCAAAATGCGCCTTGCCTTTGAGCAGCCTGATTTCAAAGGTCGTACCCTTGCCCGGGGCGCTCTCAAAGCTCACCTTGCCGAAGTGGCTTTCCACAAAATTTTTCACGAGGAACAGACCGATGCCAAACCCAGCCCTGGAGCTGTTCTGATCCGGCACTTTGTAAAAGCGGTCGAACACCCTGTTTCCAATCTCAGCAGGTATCCCTGTTCCTGTGTCAATCACGCGCAGGACCACACCGGTTTCATCCTCCGTCATATCCAGTGTCACCTTTCCTCCTTCCGGCGTATGCCGCAGCGCATTGGAAATCAGGTTAAACAATGCAATCTCTATTTTTTCGCGGTCGGCATAAATCTCTGCCCCGGCAAAACTCTCTGTAAAGAGATAAGTAATATCCTTTTTGGCCGCGAGGTAGGTAAAACACAGGAACACTTCCTCGCACAAGCTGATCAGGTTGATCCTGGAAATACTGAGCCTGTCTGCAGAGGTATCTGCCTTACCAAAAAGCAGGAGCTGGTCTACGAGGCTTAACAGCCTTTTCGCATTGCGGTATACGATGGTCAGGTTTTCCATATCGCCCGGAGTTCCCTTCTCGCTGATCATCTCCCGTACAGGGTTTACAATCAGTGTGAGCGGACTGCGGAATTCATGGGAGATATTGGTAAAGAACGAAATCTTGCTCTCATGCAGCTCCCGTTCCTGTTCCGCCTCGAGGCTGGCAATTTTTATCCTGTACCGCAGCTGTGTCTGTTTGGCTTTATAATGGATGAGGAGGTAGATAATCACTACTGCTACAGCAGCATATAAGGTATAGGCCCACCAGCTTTTGTACCAGGGCGGAAGGATCAGGATGTCGATATAGGCAAAGTCTTCCTGCCATACATCATCCTCATTGGTAGTCTTCACCTTGAAGGTATACCTGCCGGGCTGCAGGTATCGGTAGGTGGCAGAGCGCTGAGATTTCACATAAACCCAGTCTTTGTCCAGTCCTTCCATTTTGTAGGCATACTGGGCATCCCTGGGATAAACAAAGTTGAGCGCAACATATTGTATGGAGAATACCGACTGGTTGGCCTGCAGCGTTATCTCATGGTACCTGCTGATCTGCTTCAGGTCTCCTTTATCGTTTTCCTCGCGCCCATATAACTGCAAACCGGTGATCCTGATCTTCGGTTGGTATGAACTGGGCCTGATATCTTTTGGATAAAAGAGGTTCCACCCCTCTGTGCCGCCAAAAACCATCAGGTTTCCCTGATCGGCAACAATGGCTGAGCCTGCATTGAACTGTTTGCCCTGCAGCCCGTCATTGCTGTTATAATTGGACACCTTATGTTTGCCGACATCTATCTTCGAGATACCGTCATTGGTTGTCACCCAGATTTTTCCGGTACTTTCCTCGAGGATGGCGTACACTGTATTGTCTGCCATGCCGTCCTTTTCGCTCAGGCGGCGCACCGTATTTTTATCCGTATACAAAAGCAGCAGTCCCTCTCCTTCTGAGCCTATCCAGAGGCGGTTTTGCTGATCCAGGTGCAGTGCATAGATGATTTTGCCGGCAAGGCTGATCTTGTCCTTTTCATGCTGCAGCCAGGGATGCACCTGATCCTGTGCGGCAATCAGGTAGTTAAGCCCGCCGCCATAAGTGCCCAGCCAGAGGTTACCTTTCCCGTCTGCCTCAATCGCACGCACATCGTTGGAGGTCAGTCCACTGTTGGCAGTGGTATAAGCTCTGAACTTTTTGTGAGCAGCGTCCAGTCTGGCAAGTCCCCCGCCATTGGTGCCCACCCAGATATGGTGGTTGCGGTCTTCCCGGATCACCCGCACATCATTGCAGGGTATAGAATGAGGATCTGCAGGATCATGCTTAAAGCTGATAAATCCATCTGTTTCAGGATCGTACAACAGCAATCCCCCGGCATAAGTGCCAAACCACAGGTTGCCTTTGCTGTCTCTGTAAGCCGATAGAATGGCATTGTCCGTCAGGCTGCCCGACGCAGCGTCAGCACGATAATGTTTCATCACAGTTCCATCGCGGCGGGTTTTGTAAATTCCGTCGCCATCGGTTCCCAGCCAGAGGTATCCTTCTGCATCTGCACACATGCCATAATAACGTACGTCGCTTTCACCACTGTTATCGGTCATTTTTTTGCGGAACTGCCTGAATTTTGCCGCATTCCTGCTCACCATAAACAGTCCGTCACCATAAGTGCCCAGCCAGAGGTTTTCATCCCGGTCCAGGAACAGTTCTTGTACAGACCTTGCTGTAATGTTGTAACCTTTTTCATTCTCCACCTGGTCAAATACAAAAGCGGCCGGATCAGCGGCAGCAAATTTATCCAGATCCAAATGGTACAGTCCCCCATCCTGCAAACCAATATATAACTGGTGGCGCTTGTCTTCAATTACTGACAGGAACACGTTACTGCGCAGGTGATAACGTGACGCATCAAACTGATGGAAAGTACGTGTTTGATGGCTGTAAAACCACAGCCCGTTGGAGGTGGCTATCCACATGTTTTTATGGTGGTCCTGATAAATCCTGTTCACGCGGCTATTTTGCAGACCTTTATTTTTGATCAGCATCCGCTCTCCCAGCTGCCCGTTATGGATGTTGAAAACACATAGTCCTGCATCCTGAGTACCCAGCCAAAGCTTTCCGGAGGTATCTTCTTCTACGCACAGGATATCATTGGTAGGAAGGCCCTTCAGGTTTTTCATCGTGTAGTTCACAAAATAGCCCTTTGAAGGGTCAACGGCACTGAAGCCATTCCCGGTGGTGCCAATCCAAAGTTTAGCACCTGCATTTTCAGAGATCCAGGTGACGTCTGCCCGCTTTGATCCTGATACTACGGCCTGGCTTCTGAATTTTTCTGTTTTCAGGTCGAAGCTGTACAGCCCCCTGCGCGACGATATCCAAAAGGTTCCCTGATGGTCTTTGAAAATTTTCTGAATATAGTTGCCTGGTATACCAGATGAATCTTGTGGATTTGCTGTAAAAGTACGGAAATTGATGCCATCAAAACGATTTAGCCCATTGCCCGTAGCAAACCAGATAAAGCCCTCGTTATCCTGTGCAATGCTATTGATAATATTAAAGGAAAGGCCATCCTTTTGGGTGTAATGCATGGTTTTACCAGAGGGTAACTGCCCATAAACTGAAAAACCTATCAGCATAAAAAAAATGATAAATCTTTTCATCACGGTATATCTGGTTGTAAAATTGCTGATGCAATATATATCAATATTCAGAGATAAACCATTTTAGGCCGAACAAATTCATCGGCAGCTGTCTGTGATCCGCTGCCCCGGGCGGCTGATGAGCCAGATTGAGATGCCCTTTCTGTCTATGATGATGGCAGTTGTGGCGATCTGTGTTTCCCAATTACCTGCAGGGCAATGGCAAGAAAAGCGTGGTCTTTCAGCACGAAGAAATATGTGATCAATACGCCCTCCGTCACTGTCCAGATCCCGGGAGTGGTAAGTAAAAAACTAAGCGTGGCTAAAATATGCTGGTAGACAGACCTGGTTCTGTGACAGGTAAATGATTTGAATTACTTTGATTTAGTCAATGAAACATCGTCCACATGACAATAGGAATTAGCTTTTCCTTCTGCAAGAAAACCGATCTCTACTTTACCGCCTTTGACCGAAACACGTTCCAGCGTTACCGTTTGCCAGTGTGCATTTTCATGTTTAATCTGATATCTGCTCCACTTTCCATTACTCACAGCATACATCTCCAGCTTCCTGAATCCTCCGCTGTTTTTCACTTTGGCGGTAAGGTCATAATGTCCGTCTTCCAGTTTCACATAGGGAGACGAGGCTATGACCTGTGCGGTTTTTCGTTTAAAATCGATTTGATCACTGAGGTTCAGGCTTTTTTCACCAATGACAACTGCCCTGTCCTTTTCTGTATTTTCATGGTTGAGCACAGGGGATAGAGAATCACCTACCTTGATGCTATTTCCCTGGATAACAGTATTCAGCCAGCCGGTCAATTCGTTCTGTACAGGCTTTACCGGACTGGGAATCAGTTTACGGTCGGCTTCGAAACTGCCGTTTTTCACGTAATTATTGTCGTCATTCACCTGCCAGCTCCCGGTACTGGTGTTCAGTTTCCATGAACTGAGCGAATTAAAGTAGGGCACCTTACCATCAAATGATAGCGGGAACCACTGGTTGTATCCTAATCCATTGCCTGCAAAGTTTGCCCACCTGTCGCCACAATAAATGACGGTTTCCATCTCGCTTCCCTTTAGGGTATAGAAAAACCCTGTCTGGGTCACATGTCCGTAATCTGCCGCAGCACCATCCATCACCAGCATGTTGTTTGCAGGCAGATATGGCCCGCGCACATCGTCAGCCACCAGATAATAGACCAGTGAAGCATCCCAGCCATACAAATTTGAGGCTGCCATGTAATACCTGCCTTTGTATTTGAACATACAGTTCCCTTCCCGGCCCTCGCCCTTAAAAACCTGGGTACAATCCAGAAGGTTTACCTTGTCCTCTTTCACACCGATCTCTGACACATATATTTTATTCCTGCCCCTGCCGTAGGAGTATACCAGATATGACGTACCATCGTCGTCTGTGAAAACAGTCTGATCTCCGGTGTTGCTCGTACCGATCATATCCATCATACTGATTTCCTGATGCCATTTAAACTGCCCTGTTGGAGAATCACTTACCGCAAACATCACTTTTCCGCCATGCTGCACAACGATTGCATAGGTATTGAGCTGTTCTACATAAACGACACCCAGACGGCCAAGCCAGGTGACCCCTTCCCTGTTAACTTCTTCTTTGCTCAGTACATCTGCTTCGAATTTCCAGTTGACCAGGTCTGTAGAACTATAGCAGGTAACAGACTCAAAAGTAGTATTTGTATGCAAGGTGACAGAGGGCTTGTTACGGTAAAGATCAGCTTCCTGATAATGAACCCCGTACCAATAATATTTTTTTATCCCGGAAACTTTATCCTTAAACTGGAATATCCCGCCGCCCTGACTATTGATGGGGAGCCCTTCACTTGTGTTCCAAAAAACATCATTCCTGATGCTGCCTGTTTGGGCAGCTGCGGGGAAAAGGTTAACTGCTGACAGCAGAGTTACCAGCAGAAACGTAATTTTCCGAAAAACAGATAAAGGATTGATCATCGTCAACAATGTAATTAATCCTTTTCCAATACGCAAAAATTAAATCCCAGAGAGCTGTCAGATCTCTGAAATCACAATACTCATTTTATGAATACATTGCCAGCTTTTATACCAAATGATCAGTTGAAAGATTTTCTAAAAGCGTTTGGCGACAGATGAGTATGCTGCTTGAATAGCTTATTAAATGATTGTGGATGCTCAAATCCCAGCTGATAGGCAACTTCAGCAACTGTTAGCGTGGTCAAACTCAATGCCGTTTTTGCTGCTTCAATTAACTTATCATGTATATATTGCTGGGCAGTATGCCCGGTCAGTGATTTCAACATATCTGACAGATACCTTGATGAAACAGCCAGGTGTTCGGCCAGCTCGAGAACCGTGGGTATACCTCCAGCCTGTTTTGCAAAATGATTTTCGAGGTAGCTGTCCATCCGACTGATCAGGTCATGATGAACCGCCTTTCTGGTTAGAAATTGCCTGTTGTAAAAACGGTTGCTATAGTTAAGTAACAATTCGATCTGCGAAACCAGCACATCCTGACTAAAAGCGTCTGTGTTATTCTCCAGCTCGGAAGCTATGTTCTCAAACAGGGCCTTCAGGATTTTTTTTTCTTTATCTGAAACCAGCAGCGCCTCATTCACACCATAAGCGAAGAAACCATATTCATGGATGTTTTTTCCCAACTGATAATTCCGGATCAGATCTGCATGAAAATACAGGTTATAGCCGTCTTCATAACAGCTTTCTTCGGTAGACATGGTAATCAGTTGATTTGGCGCAAGAAAGGCCAGTCCTCCTTCTTCAAAGTCATAATGACCTTGTCCATATTTAACCTGACCGCTGAAATCTTCCTTAAAAGAAGCCTTGAAAAAATCTACCGCAAAGCTTCGTCCGGCATTTGCCCTGCTGATCTGGTCAT
>Ga0163161_10000793_pt1 | contig 24776 bp, 19 predicted proteins | sample S45metaG_FD_129847 | JGI IMG/M metagenome (GOLD analysis project Ga0163161, IMG submission 129847) | Switchgrass rhizosphere microbial communities from Kellogg Biological Station, Michigan, USA - S4-5 metaG | ecosystem: Host-associated > Plants > Roots > Rhizosphere > Soil | place: USA... | reverse complement strand
GGGGGCTGCTGCTGATCCTGTTCTTTTCGGTGCAGCTCGGATGGACGCCCGTTTCCGGGCGCATCGCGGAGCAGTATTTCATCGAGCCCGAAACCGGCTTTCTCTTGATCGACTCGCTGCGTGCCGGCGACACCGATGCCTTCTGGTCGGCGCTGCACCACCTCATTCTTCCGGCCATCGTGCTGGGCACCGTGCCGCTCGCGGTGATCGCGCGCATGACGCGCTCGGCCATGCTCGAAGTGCTCGGTGAAGACTACATCCGTACCGCGCGCGCCAAGGGCCTCTCGCGCTTTCGCGTGGTGGGCCTGCATGCGCTGCGCAACGCGCTGATTCCAGTCGTCACCGTGATCGGCTTGCAGGTGGGCGTGCTCTTCACCGGCGCGATCCTGACCGAGACCATCTTCTCGTGGCCCGGTGTCGGCAAGTGGCTCATCGAAGCCATCGGTCGGCGCGACTACCCGGTGCTGCAGGGCGGCATGCTGCTGCTCGGCGGCATCGTGATGCTGGTGAATCTTCTGGTCGACGTGGCCTACGGCGTCATCAATCCCCGTATCCGACGCTGACGATGAACACCACTTCGACCCCCACCATTCCGACGACGGGCGCCAACACCGTACCGCCCGGTCCCTGGCGCGAGTTCTGGACCGCCTTCTCGGCGAACCGCGGCGCAGTCATCGGGCTCGTGACCATCGTCGTGCTGCTGCTCGTGGCGCTGTTCGCGCCGTGGATCGCACCGCACGCGCCCAACGAAACCAACAGCGCCGTCTTCCTGCAACCGCCCGCATGGCAGCAGGGCGGAACGTGGAGCTACCTGCTGGGCACCGACGCCATTGGCCGCGACATCCTGTCGCGCCTCATGTATGGCGCGCGGCTCTCGCTGTCGATCGGTGTCGCCGTGGTGGCGCTGTCGGTGGTGGCGGGCGTGGTGCTCGGGCTCATCGCCGGGTTCTTCCGCGGCGTGCTCGAGATCGCGATCATGCGGCTCATGGACATCGTGCTCACGCTGCCGAGCTTGCTGCTCGCCATCGTGATCGTCGCGATCCTCGGCCCGGGGCTCGTCAACGCGATGCTCGCGGTGGCCATCGTGGTGCTGCCGCATTACGTGCGCATCACGCGCGCGGCCGTCATTGCCGAGGTCTCGCGCGACTACGTGACTGCAGCCCGCGTGAGCGGCGCCGGTACGTTGCGCCTGATGTTCCGCGAGGTGCTGCCCAACTGCGCGGCACCGCTGATCGTGCAGGCCTCGCTCGGCATTTCCACCGCCATCCTCGATGCGGCGGCGCTCGGATTCCTGGGCCTCGGCGCGCAGCCGCCATCACCCGAGTGGGGAACGATGCTGGCCGATGCGCGCGAGTTCGTGCTGCGCGCGTGGTGGGTCGTGACCTTCCCGGGCCTCGCGATCCTCGCGGCGGTGCTGGCTTTCAATTTGCTGGGCGATGGTCTGCGCGATGCGCTGGACCCCAAACTGAAACGATGACAACTCTCCATGACTTGATTCCAGGGGCTCCGCGGGACCGGCTTTGCCGGTCCGCAGGAGCCGCCCCCTGCAAGGGGGTTGGCGAAGCGACACGAAGTGCGCGAAGACTGGGGGTGAGATGAGTCTTCTGGACATCAAAGATCTGCACGTGGAATTTCCCACGCAAGGCGGCGTGCTGCACGCGGTCGACGGCGTGAGCCTCACGCTCGAAGAAGGCGAAGTGCTCGGCATCGTCGGCGAATCGGGCTCGGGCAAGAGCGTCACGATGATGGCGCTCATGGGCCTCGTCGGTTTCCCGGGTCGCGTGCGCGCGGAGCACATGCGCTTCGCGGGCAAGGACCTGCTCGGCATCTCCGACAAGGCGCGCCGTTCGCTGGTCGGCAAGGAGGTCGCGATGATCTTCCAGGAGCCGACCACCAGCCTCAACCCCTGCTTCACCATTGGCTTCCAGTTGATGGAAGTGCTGCGCCTCCACCTGAACCTCGACAAGCGCACCGCGAAGAAGCGCGCGACCGAACTGCTGGAGCAGGTCGGCATCCCGGCCGCGTCGTCGCGCCTCGGCAGCTATCCGCACCAGCTCTCGGGCGGCATGAACCAGCGCGTGATGATCGCGATGGCCATCGCGTGCAACCCGCGCCTGCTGATCGCCGACGAGCCGACCACTGCGCTCGACGTGACCATCCAGGCGCAGATCCTCGACCTGCTGCGCGACCTGCAGAAGGAGCGCGGCATGGCGCTGGTGCTCATCACGCACAACATGGGCGTGGTGAGCGAGATGGCGCAGCGCATCGCCGTGATGTATGCGGGCCAGGTGATGGAGCACCAGCGCGTCGACCGGCTCTTCGCATCGCCGCAGCATCCGTACACCGAGGCCTTGCTCGCCGCATTGCCCGAGCGCGCCGCGCCCGAAGGGCGGCTTGCCACCATCAGCGGCGTGGTGCCCGGCGTGCACGACCGGCCCTCGGGCTGCCTGTTCGCGCCGCGCTGCAGCTATGTCACCACGCGCGCCTGCAACGTGCGCCCCGCATTGCGTGAATGGCAGGGCGCCGAGGTGCGCTGCCACTATCCGCTCGGCGAGCCGGGCCGCATCGTGGCGATCGAGCAGGACCGGCCGCAACAGGTGCCCGTGGCGGAGGCGCTGCAATGAACAACGACAAGGGCGCTCCAGGCGACGTCGTGGTCGAAGCCACCAACCTGCAGCGCACCTACGACGTGCGGCGCGGGTTGTTCCGCGCGCCCGCGCATCTGCGCGCGGTGGGCGACATCTCGTTCCGGCTAGAGCGCGGCCGCACGCTGGCGGTGGTCGGCGAATCGGGCTGCGGCAAGTCCACGCTCGCGCGCATGGTCGCGCTGATCGAGAAGCCGACGGCCGGGCAGCTCACGCTCGTCGGCGCCGATGCGGTGAACCCGCCGACGGAGCGCAAGCGGGAGCTCCGGCAGGCCGTGCAGCTGGTGTTCCAGAACCCCTACGGCTCGCTCAATCCGCGCAAGAAGATCTCGGCCGTGCTCGAAGATCCGCTCGCGATCAACACCACGATGGGCAAGTCGGAGCGCGCTGCCAAGGCGCGTGAAATGCTCGCCCGCGTCGGCCTGCGTCCCGAGTACGCGAACCGCTATCCGCACATGTTCTCGGGCGGTCAACGCCAGCGCATCGCGATCGCGCGGGCGCTCATGCTGTCGCCGCGCCTCCTGGTGGCCGACGAGCCGGTGTCGGCGCTCGACGTGTCGATTCAGGCGCAGGTGCTGAACCTGCTGGCCGATCTGCAGGCGGAGCTGGGGCTCGCGTACCTCTTCATTTCACACGACTTGGGCGTGGTGCGCCACATCGCGCACGACGTGCTCGTGATGTACCTCGGCCACGCGGTGGAGCAAGGTCCGAAGGGGCGCATCTTCGCGCGGCCGCTGCATCCGTATACGCAAGCGCTGCTCGCATCGACGCCGGGGCTCAGCAGCCAGCGCATCGTGCTCAAGGGCGAGCTGCCGTCGCCGCTGAATCCGCCCACGGGCTGCGTCTTCAACACGCGCTGCCAGCACGTGCAGCAGCGCTGCCGCGAAGAGCGCCCCTTGCTGCGCCCGCTCGACGAGCGGCTGGTGGCCTGCCACTACGCAGAGAAGTTCCTCGATGGCGCGCCGTCTGTGCGCGCCGATGTTCCCGTGCTCGCCGTTCCGATGGCGACGAATCCCTGAGCAAGTCCGCTTTTTCTCAACCGTGTTCGAAGGAGTCCAGATGAAGACCCAACCATCCGTTTCGCGCCGCTCACGAATGCTGGCGCTGCTGGCACCGACAGCGCTTGCGGCCCTTACCCTGGCCGCGGGTGCCGTTTCAGCCAAGACGCTGGTGTATTGCTCCGAAGGAAGCCCGGAGAATTTCTATCCAGGCGTCAACACCACCGGCACCTCGCAGGATGCGACCACGCAGGTCTACAACAACATCGTCGAGTTCGAGCGCGGCGGCACCAAGGTCGTGCCGGGGCTGGCCGAGAAATGGGATGTCTCGGCCGATGGCACCGTCTACACCTTTCATCTGCGCAAGGGCGTGAAATGGCACAGCACGAGCAAGAGCTTCAAGCCCACGCGCGACTTCAACGCCGATGACGTGATGTTCATGATCGAGCGGCAATGGAAGGAGAGCGATCCGTACTTCAAGGTCACGAGCCAGAACCACTCCTACTTCACCGACATGGGCATGCCCAAGCTCCTGAAATCGGTCGATCGCGTGGACGACTACACCGTGAGGATCGTGATCAATCAAGCCGAGGCGCCGTTCCTTGCCAACCTGGCGATGCCATTCGCCGGAATCCAGTCGAAGGAATACGCCATTGCCATGCTGAAGGCCGGCACGCCCGAGAAGGTCGACCAGGACCCGATCGGTACCGGCCCGTTCTACCTAGTGCAGTACCAGAAGGACGCGGTCATCCGCTTCAAGGCCTTCCCGCAGTACTGGGGCGGCAAGGCCAAGATCGACGACCTCGTGTTCGCGATCACGCCCGATGCGTCGGTGCGCTGGGCCAAGCTGCAGAAGGGCGAGTGCCACGTGATGCCGTACCCCAACCCGGCCGACCTGGACGCGATCCGCAAGGACCCGAACGTGCAAGTGCTGGAGCAGCCCGGTCTGAACGTCGGCTATCTCTCTTACAACACGACGAAGAAGCCCTTCGACGATGTGCGCGTGCGCAAGGCCATCAACATGGCGATCAACAAGAAGGCGATCATCGATGGCGTGTACCTCACGACCGGTGTGGCCGCGAAGAACCCGATCCCGCCGACCATGTGGTCTTACAACGACGCGGTGAAGGACGACCCGTACGATCCCGAAGCCGCCAAGAAGCTGCTGGCGCAGGCTGGTTTTCCCGACGGTTTCTCGACGGACCTGTGGGCCATGCCTGTACAGCGCCCGTACAACCCGAACGCCAAGCGCATCGCCGAGCTGATGCAGGCCGACCTCGCCAAGATCAACGTCAAGGCCGAGATCAAGAGCTTCGAATGGGGCGAGTACCGCAAGCGCCTGCAGGCCGGCGAGCACCAGATGGGCATGCTGGGCTGGACCGGCGACAACGGCGACCCAGACAACTTCATGTACACACTGCTGGGCTGCGCCTCGGCCAAGTCGGCGAGCGGCAGCAACATCTCGAAGTTCTGCTATCAGCCGTACGAGGACATCGTGGTGAAGGCCAAGAGCGTGACCAAGCAGTCCGAGCGCGATGCGCTCTACAAGAAGGCGCAGGTGATCTTCAAGGAGCAGGCGCCCTGGTTCACCATCGCGCATGCGGTGCAGCTGAAGCCCGTGCGCAAGGAAGTGATCGACTTCAAGCTGAGCCCCTTCGGCCGCCACACCTTCTACGGCGTGGACATCAAGTAAGCGGTGGCTGCGCCCATCGCCATCGTTGCGGCGATGCACGAGGAGCTGAAAGCGCTCCTCGCGCAGATGCCCGACGAGCAGCGCGTGCGCATCGCCGGGCGCGACTTCTGGGTGGGCCATCTGCATGGGCAGCCCGTGGTCGCGGTGCTGTCGCGCATCGGCAAGGTCGCCGCGGCAACAACGGCGACGGTGCTGCTTGAACGGTTCGCCGTGCGGGCCGTCGTGTTCAGCGGTGTCGCGGGCGGGCTCGCGCCGGGCGTGAATGTCGGCGACGTGGTCGTGGCGACCGAGTTGCTTCAGCACGACATGGATGCTTCGCCGCTCTTTCCGAAATACGAAGTGCCCTTGATGGGGCTTTCGCACTTCGCGACCGACGCTGCGATCAGTGAGTCACTGGCGGCTGTGGCCGAAGAGACGCTGCGCGACCCGGTGGCGTTGGTGGGGCAGGGGGCCGTCGATGAGTTCGGCCTTCATTCACCGAAGGTGCACCGCGGCTTGCTGATCAGCGGCGACCGCTTCGTCTCGACCGCCGCCGAAAGCGAAACGCTGCGCCGCCATCTGCCCGATGCGCTCGCGGTGGAAATGGAAGGCGCCTCTGTCGCCCAGGTGTGCCACGACTACGGCGTGCCATTCGCCGCGATGCGGACGATTTCCGACCGCGCCGACGACGAGGCCCATGGCGACTTCGCGCGTTTCGTCGCCGAGGTCGCGAGCCGCTACAGCCTCGCGCTGGTCGGCGCGTGGCTCGCGAGGCAACCGGCTACTTGAGCCAGCCGCGCCGGCGGAAGTACCACATCGGCACCAGCGCGCTCGCCGCCATCAGCACGATGGCATACGGATAACCCATGGCCCAATCGAGCTCGGGCATGAACTTGAAGTTCATGCCGTAGATGCTCGCGATCAGCGTGGGCGGCAGCAGCGCGACGCTCGCCACCGAGAAGATCTTGATGGTCTTGTTCTGGTTGATGTTGATGAAACCGACGGTCGCATCCATCAGGAAGTTGATCTTGTCGAAGAGGAAGGCCGTGTGGTTGTCCAGCGACTCGATGTCGCGCAGGATCTGCCGGGCTTCTTCGAACTGCTCGGCGTTGAGCATCTTGCTGCGCATCATGAAGCTGACCGCGCGGCGCGTGTCCATCACGTTGCGACGGATGCGGCCGTTCAAGTCTTCCTGCCGCGCGATGAGGCCGAGCACCTCGCCGGCCAATTCGTCGGTGACGTTGCCCGAGAGCACCTTCTTGCCCGCCACTTCGAGCTCGTCGTAGATGTTCTCCAGCGTGTCCGCCGAATACTCGGCGTCGGCGTCGAAGAGCTTGAGCATCACTTCTTTTGCGTCTTCGATCAGCCCCGGCGCGCGGCGTGCGCGCATGCGCAGCAGGCGGAACACGGGCACGTCTTCGTCGTGGATCGAGAACAGCACGCCGCGGCTGCGCAAATCGGTGTTGTGCTGGTTGAGGATGAAGGCCACGCGAACCGTGCGCGGGTCTTCGTCGTCGTCGATCAAGAAGTCGGAGCGGATGTGCAGCTCGCCGTTGTCTTCTTCGTAGAAGCGGGCGGATTCCTCGATGTCCTCGTCCATCGCGTCTTCGGGAATCGAGAGGCCGTAGTACTGCTTGATCCAGCGCTTTTCCTCGAGCGTGGGCGATTCGAGGTCGACCCAGATCGGCTGGAACTTGGAGAGCTCTTCGAGCGACTCGATCTCTTCCTGGACGAGGCGGCCGTTGGCGAGCGTAAAGATATTGAGCATGGGCTCACTCCCGGGGGTGACTGAAACGGTGGGCGAGGGAGGGGCGCTTTCAATTCCCGAGCCCGGCGCGAGCGCGTCAGAGGGGAGTTGAAAGCTGCCGAGACGGGGCGGTTTCCATGGGGAGTCTCCGGTTGCAGCGAGGCGCGATTATGTCACCGGCCATATGGCGGCAACCTGACTGAACTGGACGGACATACAGTAAAGTCGTGCCCCATGCAGACCGCTGCGTCCCCTGTAATTTCCGCTGCGCCGAAGACGCAAGCCGAGCGCCTTGCCGCGGCGTTGGCCACGCTCAACGACGACCAGCGCGCCGCCGTCGAACACGGCGTCGGTGCTGCGGTCGCCGACGATCACCGCCCGCTGCTGGTGATTGCAGGCGCTGGCTCGGGCAAGACCAGCACGCTGGCGCATCGGGTGGCGCACTTGATCGCGGACGGGGTCGATCCGCAGCGCCTTTTGCTGCTGACCTTCTCGCGCCGCGCCGCGCAGGAAATGGAGCGTCGTGCGGGCCAGGTGCTGGCCAAGGTGCTCGGCCTCAAGTCGGAACGGCCGCCCGCGCTGCCGTGGGCCGGCACCTTTCATGGCATCGGGGCGCGGCTCTTGCGCGAGTACGCGCAGCAGATCGGGCTCGACGAGAACTTCACGATCCACGACCGCGGCGATGCCGAAGACCTGATGGGGCTGGTGCGCCACGAGCTGGGCTTGTCTTCCACGGTCAACCGCTTCCCGCGCAAGGGCACGTGCCTGTCTATCTATTCACGCTGCGTGAACACGCGCGCTTCGGTGGCCGAGGTGCTGAAGGACGCCTTTCCGTGGTGCGCCGAATGGGAGACCCAGCTCAAGACGCTGTTCGGCGCCTACGTCGAAGCCAAGCAGCAGCAGAACGTGCTCGACTACGACGACCTGCTGCTCTACTGGGCCGAGATGGTCGCCGAGCCCGCACTGGCAGAAGCCGTTGGCGCGCGCTTCGACCACGTGCTGGTCGACGAGTACCAGGACACCAACCTGCTGCAGGCCTCGATCCTGCTGGCGATGAAGCCCGATGGGCGCGGCGTCACGGTGGTGGGGGACGACGCGCAATCGATCTACTCGTTCCGCGGCGCGACGGTGCGCAACATCCTCGACTTCCCTTCGCAGTTCAGTCGAGAGGCAAGGGTCGTCACGCTGGAGCGCAACTACCGCTCGACGCAGCCGATCCTCGATGTGTCGAACCGCGTGATCGCGCAGGCGGCCGAGCGGCACGCCAAGACGCTCTGGACCGACAAGCCCTCCGCCGGCAAGCCGCAACTGGTACTGGTGCCCGACGAAGCGGGGCAGGCGCGCTGGGTGGCCGACAAGGTGCTCGCGCACCGCGAAGGCGGGCTCGCGCTCAAGTCGCAGGCGGTGCTGTTTCGCACCTCGTCGCACAGCGCGGCGCTCGAACTGGAACTGGCGCGCCGCAACATCCCGTTCGTGAAATTCGGCGGACTCAAGTTTCTCGAGGCCTCGCATGTGAAGGACCTGCTCGCGGTGCTGCGCTTCGCCCAGAACCCGCGCGGGCGCATGGCGGGGTTTCGCGTCACGCAGTTGATCCCGGGCATCGGGCCCGTCACCGGCACGCGGTTGCTCGATGCGATGGACCAGGCGGCCGACCCGGCCGCGGCCGTGCGCGACTTCGTGCCGCCGTCCGCCGCGCGCGAGCAGTGGGCCGGTTTCGCCGAGGCCTACGCCGCGTTGCGTGCGCCATCGCTGGCGTGGCCGGCCGATGTGGAGCTGGCGATGGACTGGTATCTGCCGCACCTGGAGCGGCTCTACGACGACACCTCCGGCGTGCGCCGGCAGGACGTGGAGCAACTGGTGCGCCTCGCCGCGGGCTACGGTTCGCGCGAGCGCTTCCTGACCGAGCTCACGCTTGATCCGCCCGAAGCCACGAGCGATCGCCCGGGGCCGCCGCTGCTCGACGAGGACTACCTCATCCTCTCCACCATCCATTCGGCCAAGGGGCAGGAGTGGAATTCGGTGCATGTGCTCAACGTGGTCGACGGCTGCCTGCCGGCCGACGTGGCGCAGAGCGCGCACGAACTCGAGGAAGAGCGGCGCCTGCTCTACGTTGCGATGACACGGGCCCGCGACCATTTGCACCTGCTGGTGCCGCAGCGCTTCTACATCACGCAGCAGGCGGTGCGGGGCGACCGGCACCTCTATGCGAACCGCACGCGCTTCATCACGGAATCGGATCTCGCGGGCTTCGAGCAGCAGACCTGGCCACCGCCGCCCGTACAGCCGCCCGCGGTGCCGCCGCCTGCCGCCGTGATCGATCTGCGCAACCGCATGCGCGCGGCCTGGCGCTGAAGCGGCTGGCCCTTCGCCCGGGAGGGTCACCGGGCGAGAAGCGCGTTAACACTTGCAAGCAAAGCGCCACGAAGGCGGGCCAACCTGCGCGGGCAGCTATGGATTCAATAGCGGATTGAAGCAGGCCCCAGGCGCTCTCGCCACCCGGAGAACCCAGGTATTGCAATACCGTGACAGCTTGGGCATAGTGAATTCACCGACCCCTCTTTCTTCCCCTTCTTCTTCCTCCTCTTCTCTCCCTTTCCCCCGCACCACACCTGTTTCGCCGGCCACGCTCCATTCCGGAGCGGGGTCATTTCCCCAACCGTCAATTCTCAGGAGGTCATTCATGAATTTGACGATCAGCGGTCATCACCTCGACGTCACCCCTGCCTTGCGCACCTACGTCACGAGCAAGCTGGACCGGATCACACGGCACTTCGACCAGGTGGTCGATGTGAAGGTGATCCTTACGGTGGAAAAGCAGAAGGAAAAGGAACGCCGCCAAAGGGCGGAGTGCAACATTCACGTCAAGGGCAATGACATGTTCGCGGAGTCGAGCCACGCTGATCTCTACGCTGCAGTCGATGAACTGGTCGACAAGCTCGACCGCCAGGTGGTTCGCCACAAGGACCGGCTGCAGGACCACCATCACGTGGCGCCCAAGCGCGTGATGTGAGCAAGGAGCTGGGCTCTCTCGGGCCCCGCTCGCACCACAGGCCGCCTTCGGGCGGCCTTTTGCTTTTCCGACCGTCGCCGTCGGACTTTTGGGTTTTCTGCTGGTTTCTGCCGGCTTCTGCCTGGGGCAGCGAGGCCTCTGGGCAACATGTAAACAGAAAGTAGATAGGGGGACTGGGGGTTTTTACCAACCGGGTGCATAATCGCCCCCGCTCTGCTCCCACCATGAATCGCCTCGCGTCCATCCTGCCGCCCGCCCAAGTGCTTGTGAGCGTTGACGCTACCAGCAAGAAACGTGCTTTCGAAGAAGCTGGCCTTCTGTTCGAAAGTCTCCATGGCCTGGGGCGCGCCCTCATCACCGACAGCCTCTTTGCGCGCGAACGCCTCGGTTCCACCGGCCTGGGCCACGGCGTTGCCATTCCGCATGGCCGCATCAAGGGCCTCAAGGCACCGATGGCCGCGGTGTTCCAGCTGGCGAATCCCATCGGTTTCGACGCTCCCGACGAGCAGCCCGTCGCCCTCCTGATCTTCCTGCTGGTGCCCGAAGCAGCCACGCAGAAGCACCTGGAAATCCTCTCAGAAATCGCCGAGCTGCTGAGCGACGCCGGCCTGCGCGAGCAGATCAAGTCCAGCACCGACGCCGCCGCCTTGCACGGCCTGATCGCCGGCTGGCAGTCGACCCAAGTCGCCTGAGCGCATGCGCCGGCGTGCGCGGCTGCTGATAAGCTGCGCGACACCCCTGTCACTCATCATCCCAATGACGGCGCCGAGCGCCGCCTTCTGAACGCATGAAGCCGACCGTCATCAGCGCCGATGCCATGTTCGAGGAGTTCCGCGGGTCGCTCCGCTGGGAATGGCTCGCGGGGCTCGGCGCTTCGGAGCGCCAGTTCGATCCCGAGGTCATCAGCCGCGCCCAGTCGGCCGCCGACCTGGTCGGTTACCTCAATTACATCCACCCGTACCGCGTGCAGATCCTCGGCGCCCGCGAGGTGGCTTATCTCACGCGCGGCAGTCCCGACGACTGCGCACGCCGCATCGCCCGCATCGTCACACTGGAGCCGCCGATGCTGGTGCTGGCCGACGGCCAGGCGCCGCCCGACGAACTGCTGTCGATCTGCGAACGCGCCCAGTTGCCGCTCTTCGCCACGCGCGAATCGTCGGCCTTCGTGATCGACCTGCTGCGCGCCTACCTGTCCAAGCACTTCGCCGAACGCACGTCAATGCACGGCGTGTTCATGGACATCCTGGGCATGGGCGTGATGATCACGGGCGAGTCGGGCCTCGGAAAAAGCGAGCTGGGGCTCGAGCTGATTTCACGCGGCAACGGTCTGGTGGCCGACGATGCGGTCGACCTCTACCGCATCAACCAGAACACCATCGAGGGGCGCTGCCCCGACCTGCTGCTGAACCTGCTGGAAGTGCGCGGCATCGGCCTCCTGGACATCCGCGCGATCTTCGGCGAGACGGCGGTGCGCCGGAAGATGCGCCTGAAGCTCATCGTGCACCTGGTGCGCCGCGACAGCTTCGAGCGCGACTACGAACGCATGCCCTCGGCGCCGCTCACGCAAGATGTGCTCGGCATTCCGGTGCGTAAGGTCATCATCCAGGTGGTGGCGGGGCGCAACATCGCCGTGCTGGTCGAGGCGGCCGTGCGCAATTCGATCCTGCAGCTACGGGGCATCGACACCTATGCGGATTTCGTGGCGCGCCACCACAAGGCGATGGAAACCGGACAAGACTGACCCCGTTTTGCCAGGGACACCGCGGAACCGGCTTTGCCGGGCCGCCGGTGTCGCCCCCTGAAAGGGGGTTGGCGAAGCGACACGAAGTGCGCGAAGACTGGGGGTAAGCCCTGTTCTAGCGCTTCTTTACGCAGTCGCCGCAGAGGCCGTAGAGCGACATCGCGTGGTCCTGCAGGATCCAGCCCTTGTCCTTGGAAATCATCTGCTGGCGGCGCTCGATCTCGGCGTCGTAGAACTCCTCGACCTTGCCGCAGGAGGTGCAGATCAGGTGGTCGTGGTGCGTGCCTTCGTTGAGTTCGTAGACTGCCTTGCCGCTCTCGAAGTGGCTGCGCTCCAGGATGCCGGCCTGCTCGAACTGCGTGAGCACGCGGTAAACGGTGGCAAGGCCGATGTCGGAATGTTCGTTGAGCAGGACGCGAAACACGTCTTCGGCCGTCATGTGCCGCTGGCTGCCCGTCTGGAAGATTTCCAGAATCTTCAGGCGTGGCAAGGTGGCCTTGAGGCCGGTATTTTTGAGTTCGTCGATATTGGCCATGATGGTTCCTGCGCCCTGTGCCGCGGTCAGGTCCTGAAAAGGCCAGCCGCTACAATGGCCGATCATATCGCTACCCCCTTTTCCTCCCATGCTTGCCATTTTCCAACGCCGTTCCTGGCTGCTGGCTGCTGCCGTCGCCGCGACGCTCTGCCTCGGTGCCTGCAGCGGTTTCAGCGATCGCACGCGTGGCGCGCTGACCGCGGTCACGCCCTACAAGGTCGAAGTGGTCCAGGGCAATTTCGTGTCGAAGGAGCAGGTCGCGGCGCTCAAGCCCGGCATGTCGCGCCAGCAGGTGCGTGAAATCCTCGGTACTTCGCTGCTGAACGACGTGTTCCACGCCAATCGCTGGGATTACGTGTTCACCATCCGCCAGGGCGTCGAACCCCAGGAGCGCCACCTGACCGTGTTCTTCAACGGCGAGCTGATGGACCGCTTCGTAGGCGACGAGATGCCCAGCGAAGAAGAATTCGTCGCCACGCTCGACACGCGCAAGAAAACCGGCAAGGTGCCTCCGCTCGAGGCTACCGAAGACGAGCTCAAGAAATTCGCCCCGGCCAAGGACCAGAAAGCTGATGATGCCGCCGCCTCGGCTACCAATGTGCCTCCGCTGCCGGCGGCCTATCCCCCGCTCGAAGCCGCGCGCTGAGAAGGTGTGAATCAACCTGCTGCGCGACCCGATCTCGATCTCGCATTTGCGGTCCTCTCCGTACAGCGTACGGTTCCGGTCCTCGATGCAAGCTCGAACCGCTCGCTACGGTTTCTTCACACCTTCTGAGCGCAGCAGGAGCGGGCGGCGCCCGCCGAGTCAGGCGGCGTCCGTCCGGTCCCCCATGGTTCCAAGTGGCCTGCGGGCCATTCCGATGACTGAATCCGAGTGACTCAACCTACCTCTTCCTCCCCCTCCGCCACCTCCGCGCCGCGCCGCATCGCCATTGCCGGCGCTTCGGGCCGCATGGGCCATATGCTGATCGAGGCCGTGCGCAACGCGCCCGACTGCCGCCTAGCCGGCGCCCTCGACATCGCCGGCAGCGAAGCCATCGGTGCCGACGCGGCCGCTTTCCTGGGCTTCACGAGCGGCGTGCCCATCGTGGCGGACCTGCGCACGGGCCTGAAAGACGCGCAGGTGCTCATCGACTTCACCCGCCCCGAAGGCACGCTCGCGCACCTCGCGGTCTGTCGCGAGCTCGGCGTGCAGGCCGTGATCGGCACCACCGGCTTCAGCGACGCGCAGAAGGCAGAAATCGCCGAGATCGCGAAAGACGTGGCCATCATGCTGGCCCCCAACATGAGCGTGGGCGTCAACGTCACCTTCAAGCTGCTCGAGATGGCCGCCAAGGCGATGTCGACCGGCTACGACATCGAGATCATCGAGGCCCACCACCGCCACAAGGTCGATGCGCCCTCGGGCACAGCGCTCAAGATGGGCGAAGTCATCGCCGACGCGCTGGGCCGTGATCTCAAGGACTGCGCCGTCTACGCCCGCGAAGGCATCACGGGCGAGCGCGACCCGTCGACCATCGGCTTTTCGGCCATCCGCGGCGGCGACATCGTGGGCGACCACACCGTGCTGTTCGCCGGCATTGGCGAGCGCATCGAGATCACGCACAAGTCGTCGAGCCGTGTGACCTATGCGCAAGGCGCGCTGCGCGCGGTGCGCTTCCTGGCCGATCAAAAGGCCGGCCTGTTCGACATGTACGACGTGCTCGGCCTCCGTTAAGGCCAACTGCGATGAGCGTCCTCGAACTGCTGACCCATGGCGACGGCGTCAGCCGTTCGGTGGCGGCGCTCTTGCTGGCGATGTCGATCGCGAGCTGGGTCGTGATTCTCTGGAAAGCCTGGCTCTTGCGCGGCGGCACGCGCGATGTGCTGCGCAGCATCGCGGCGTTCTGGCAGTCGGCCACGCTGGCCGATGCCGAGCAGAAGCTTCAGGCCTTCGACCGCGCGGCGCTGGTATTGCCCGCGGTCGTCGCCATCAAGAATGCGGCGGCCATCAACGTCAATGGCACGCTGGGCGCCACGGCCGACCGCAACCAGCGCCTCACGCGCGTGCTGCGTGATGCCTTGCACGGCGCATTGCGGCGTCTGCAAGCCGGGCAGATTCTTCTCGCCACTGTCGGCGCCACCGCGCCCTTCGTCGGGTTGCTCGGCACGGTCTGGGGCATCTACGGCGCGCTGACGGGCATCGCGGGCCAGACCGGCGGCTTCACCATCGACAAGGTGGCAGGCCCCGTCGGCGAAGCGCTCGTCATGACCGCCTTCGGCCTCGCGGTCGCCATTCCGGCCGTGCTGGCCTACAACGTCTTCGGCCGCGTCATCGGCCGCGTCGAGGCTGAGCTCGAAGGCTTCGCGCACGACCTGCTCGGCAGCTTCGGCGAGGCACCTGCGTCCGCCGCACCGCCGCCGGCGCGGCCGATGCCGGTCTAGGAGCTGCGAGAACCATGTCCTTCGGACGCACTTCGCTCGGCAGCAGCGCCGCAGGCGGCGGGCGTGCGACGGGCGCCGGTGGACAGCGGCCGCTCTCGGACATCAACGTCACGCCGCTGGTCGACGTGATGCTGGTGCTGCTGGTGATCTTCATCATCACGGCGCCGCTGATGGCCAGTTCGATCAAGCTCGACCTGCCGCAGACCGATGCCGGCCAGCCCAACGACACGCCCAAGTTCGTGAGCCTCGCGGTCGATGCATCGGGCAAGGTGTTCCTGAACGACAAGCCCGTGACCGATGAAGAGCTGGCGGCCCAGCTCGAGAAGTCCGCGGCAGACAGCAAGGACACCGAAGTGCAACTGCGCGCCGACCAGACCGTGCCCTACGGCAAGGTGGTGGCGCTCATGGGCATTGCGAACAAGGCAGGGTTGAGCCGCATCGGGTTCGTGACCGAGGCCGAAGCGGCTCCCGAAAAGCCGCGCTGACCCTGTCTTGGTCTTGCCCCTTCCCCCTCTGGGGGAAGGTTGGGATGGGGGCAGGCAGAGCGCTCGATGGATGCGCCGCGTGCCCCCACCCCGGCCCTCCCCCCCCCGGAAGGGGAGGGAGAAATTCCGGAGACTCAGCCGAGCACCACGGGCTTGGTGTTCCAGATCTCGTGCGCGTACTGCGCAATGGTCCGGTCCGACGAAAACGCCCCCATCCCCGCCACATTGAGAATCGCCATCCGCGTCCATGCATCCGAATCGCGATACAGCGCATCCACCTCGGCTTGCTTGGCGACATAGCTCGCGTAGTCGGCCAGCAGCAGGTAGTGGTCGCCCCAGTTCACCAGCGCGTCGTAGATACCCTGGTAGCGCGACGGCTCACCCGGCGAGAACGCGCCGTCGCGAATTGCATCCAGCACGCGCTTCAGTTCCGCGTTCTCCTCGTAGATCTCGCGCGGCTGGTACCCGCGTGCGCGGATGTCCGCCACCTCCGGCGTCGTGTTGCCGAAGATGAAGATGTTCTCCGGCCCCACGTTCTCGCGCATTTCCACGTTGGCGCCGTCGAGCGTGCCGATGGTGAGTGCGCCGTTCAGCGCGAACTTCATGTTGCCGGTGCCCGAGGCCTCGGTGCCCGCGGTGGAAATCTGCTCCGACAGGTCGGCCGCCGGCATGATGATCTCGGCCAGGCTCACGCTGTAGTTCGGCAGGAACACCACCTTCAGCAGCTTGCCCACGCGCGCATCGGCGTTGATGGTGCTCGCCACGTCGTTGATGAGCCGGATCACCAGCTTGGCCATCGCGTACGCCGAAGCCGCCTTGCCCGCGAACACCACCACGCGCGGCACGATGTCGAGGGGCGTGCCGGCCGCCTGCGCATCGAGGATGCGGTGATAGCGCGTCACCACATGCAGCACGTTGAGCAGCTGCCGCTTGTATTCGTGGATGCGCTTGACCTGCACGTCGAACATCGCATCGGTGTCCAGGTCGATCTTCAGGTGCTCTCCGACCCAGTTGGCCAGCCGCAGCTTGTTCTCGCGCTTGGCGTGGCGGAACGCGCGCACGAACGCGGGCTGCGCGGCCATGGGCTTCAACGCCTCGAGCTGCGACAGGTCGCGCCGCCAGCCCTTGCCGATGCGCTGGTCGAGCAGCCCGGCCAGCGGCGGGTTGGCCTGCGCCAGCCAGCGGCGCGGCGTGACGCCGTTGGTCTTGTTGTTGAAGCGCTCGGGAAAGATCTTGTCGAAGTCCGCAAAGATCGACTGCTTCATCAGCTCCGAATGCAGCCCCGACACGCCGTTGATCGAGTGGCTCGCGAGCACCGCCACGTACGCCATGCGCACGCGCCGCTCGCCCGCTTCGTCCACCAGCGAAAGCCGGCGCATCAGCTCCACGTCGTTGCCGACCTTCTGCGTCACGGTGGCGAGGAACTTCGCGTTCATGTCGTAGATGATCTGCAGGTGCCGCGGCAATATGCGGCCCAGCATTTCCACCGGCCAGGTCTCCAGCGCCTCGTGCATCAGCGTGTGGTTGGTGTAGCTGAACACCTTCTGCGTGTGCGCCCAGGCCTCGTCCCACCCGAGGCCGTGCTCGTCGAGGAGCAGGCGCATGAGCTCTGGCACCGCGAGCACCGGGTGCGTGTCGTTCAGGTGGATGCTGACCTTCTCGGAGAGCTGGTCGAAGGTCTTGTGGCTGCGGAGATACCGGCGCAGCAGGTCCTGCACGCTCGCGCTGCAGAAAAAATACTCCTGGTGCAGCCGCAGCTCGCGGCCCGAGGGCGTGGAGTCGTCGGGGTAGAGCACGCGCGAGACGTTCTCCGACTGGTTCTTGCTTTCCACCGCGCCCATGTAGTTGCCGCGGTTGAAGGCCGAAAGGTCGATCTCCTCGGTAGCGCGTGCCGACCATAGCCGCAGCGTGTTGGTGGCCTGCGTGCCGTAGCCCGGAATGATGGTGTCGTAGGCCACGGCCCGCACGTCGTGCGTGTCGACCCAGTCGGCCGCGCCGTAGGGCGCATTCAGGCCTTCGCGCTTTTGCACATGGCCGCCGAAGCGCACGCGGTAGTTCACCTCGGGCCGCTGGAACTCCCAGGGGTTGCCGCGCGTGAGCCAGTAGTCGGGCGTTTCCACCTGCTGGCCGTCGACGATGCGCTGGCGGAACATGCCGTATTCGTAGCGGATGCCGTAGCCCATGCCGGGTACGCCGAGCGTGGCCATCGAATCGAGGAAGCAGGCCGCGAGCCGGCCGAGGCCGCCGTTGCCGAGCGCCGCATCGGGCTCGCGTTCGGCCAGCGCCGACATGTCGACACCGAAGTCGGCCAGGGCTTCGCGCACCGTGTCGTAGAGGTCGACCGCGAGCAGCGCGTTGGTGAAGGTGCGCCCGATCAGGAACTCCATCGAGAGGTAGTAGACGCGCTTCAAGTCCTGCGCATAGTTGGCGCGCGTGGTCATCATCCAGCGCTCGACCAGCTGGTCGCGCACGGCCTGCGAGGTGGCGTTGAGCCAGTCGTCCTGGCTGGCGGCGACCGGGTCCTTGCCGACCGCGTAGATCAGCTTGTTGGCCACGGCGCGCTTGAAGGCCGCGACGTCGCGGTCGGGGTGGTCGTAGGCGAAGTCTTTGATCGTCATAGTTGGGGCGCTCCCGAGGTGAGTGTTTGTATTTGCCGAGCGTGGATCAGGTGGGGCCCAGCGCCTGCCGGTAGACGTCGATGTATTGCGCGGCGGCAGTGGCCCAATCGGCCGGGCGCCGCATGGCGTTGCCGCGCACGCGACGCCAGTCGGGCGCGCGCTCGTAGAGGGCGAAGGCGCGACGCAGCGCGCGTTCGTAGTCGGCTGCGTCGAAGCGGTCGAACACGAAGCCGGTGGCCTCGCCGCTCGCCATGTCTTCCAGCGTGCTGTCGACCACCGTGTCGGCCAGTCCGCCCACGCGGCGCACCAGCGGCAGGCTGCCGTATTTCAGGCCGTACAGCTGCGTGAGGCCGCAGGGCTCGAAGAGCGAAGGCACCAGCGTCACGTCGCCGCCGCCGAAGAGCTGGTGCGCCAGCGTTTCGTTATAGCCGATGGTGACGCTGATCGATTCCGGCGCCGCCGCCGCGCGCTGGCGAAAAGCCTCTTCGAGCCACGCTTCGCCGCTGCCCAGCAACGCGAGCTGGCCGCCCTGCGCAAGCAGCGCATCGATCCCGCCGAGCACGAGGTGCAGGCCCTTCTGCTCGGTGAGCCGGCTCACCAGGATGAAGAGCGGCGCATCGGGCCGCTCGGCCAGTCCGAGCTGGTGCTGCAGCACCGCCTTGCAGCGCGCCTTGCCGGCCATGTGGCGGCCTTCGGGCGTGTGATAGCCCTGCACCAGCGCGGCGTCGGCGGCGGGATTCCAGACCTTGTCCTCCACCGCGTTGAGGATGCCGGTGAGCGCGCCGCTGCGCTGGCGCAGCAGGCCGTCGAGGCCGCAGCCCTGCTCGGGCGTCTGGATCTCGCGCGCGTAGGTCGGGCTCACGGTGGTGATGCGGTCGGCGAAGTACAGGCCGGCCTTCATGAAGGAGACCTGTCCGTGGTATTCGAGTCCGTTCATGTGGAAGGCAGGCGCCGGCAGGCCGAGGTCGGCGAAGTTCCAGGGCGCGGAAATGCCCTGGTAGGCGAGGTTGTGCACGGTGAACACGCTGCCGGCACGCGTCGAGCCGGCTTCGCGCGCGAAGTGCAGGTAGGCCGGCGCCAGGCCCGCGTGCCAGTCGTGCGCGTGCACGACCTCGGGCCGCCACGCCGGGTCGAGCCCTTGCGCGAGCTGCGCCGCCGCCCAGCCGAGCAGCGCGAAGCGCCGGTGGTTGTCGCCGTAGGGCTGGCGCGTGGCGTCTTCGTAGGGGTTGCCGGGCCGGTCGTACAGCGCCGGCGCATCGATCACGTAGGCGGGTATCGGCGGCGCGCCGTCGATGGCGATGTGCCCCGCGCGCAGCGCGAAGTGCTCGCTGCCCCAGGGCGCGGTGAGCTCGGCCACCGGCACCAGGTCGCGCACGCCGGCCACGATGGCCGGAAAGCCCGGCAGCAGCACCCGCGCGTCCTGCCCCGCGGCCATGAGCGCGAGGGGCAGGGCGCCGGCGACATCCGCCAGGCCGCCGGTCTTGAGGAGGGGAAAGAGTTCGGCGCTGACCTGGAGGATTCGCATCGTTCGCGGTCGTGGCCTCAGGCGGCCAGTCTTTTCAGCATTTCGCGGGTGACCAGCACCACACCGGTCTCGGTGCGCTCGAAGCGGGCCGCATCGGCGGCGGCATCCTCGCCGATCACCATGTCGTCGGGAATCACGCAGCCGCGGTCGATCACCACCTTGCTGAGCCGGGCGCCGCGGCCCACCTCGACATCGGGCAGCAGCACCGCCTCGTTGATCTCGCAGAACGAATGGATGCGCACGCCCGAGAACAGCACCGAGCTGCTCACCTTGGAGCCCGAGACGATGCAGCCGCCCGAGACGATGGTGTTGACGGTCATGCCATGTTGCCCGTGGCGGTCGAGCACGAACTTGGCTGGGGGCAGCTGCCGCTGGTAGGTCCAGATGGGCCAGTCGGTGTCATAGATGTCGAGTTCGGGGGTGATCGAGGCCAGGTCGAGGTTGGCTGCCCAGAATGCATCAATCGTGCCCACGTCGCGCCAGTAGGCCTTGGCATCGGGCCCGCGTGAGGCCCGCGTGACGCACGACATGCCGAAGGGATGCGCCAGCGCGCGGCCCTGCGCCACGGCGCGCGGGATGATGTCCTTGCCGAAATCGTGGCTCGAATCGGGGTTGGCGGCGTCTTCCTCGAGCAGTTGGTAGAGGTAGTTGGAGTCGAACACGTAGATGCCCATGCTGGCCAGCGCCACGTCGGGGTTGCCGGGCATGGCGGGCGGATCGGCCGGCTTCTCGAGAAAGGCGGTGATCTGGCGACCGTCGTCGATGGCCATCACGCCGAACGCGGTGGCCTCCATGCGCGGCACCTCGATGCAGCCGACGGTACAGCCCAGGCCACGCTCGGCATGGTCCTTCACCATGATCGAGTAGTCCATCTTGTAGATGTGGTCGCCGGCCAGCACCACCACGTAGTCGTGCTTGGTCGAGCGGGTCTGGATGATGTCCAGGTTCTGGAACACCGCGTCGGCCGTGCCGCGGTACCAGTGCTCGTCGCCCACGCGCTGCTGCGCGGGCAGCACGTCGACCATCTCGTTGAGCTCGGCCCTGAGGAAGCTCCAGCCGCGCTGCAGGTGGCGCATGAGCGAATGCGACTTGTACTGCGTGACCACCGCCATGCGCCGGATGCCGGAATTGAGGCAGTTCGACAAGGCGAAATCGATGATGCGGAACTTGCCGCCGAAGTACACGGCCGGCTTGGCGCGCCGGTCGGTCAGCTGCTTGAGGCGGGAGCCGCGGCCGCCGGCCAGCACCAGGGCGATGGTGCGGCGAACCAGTTGATGGGCCTGCAGGGGTTCCTGCGAGGGGGGTGTGCCGAGCTTGTTGTCCATCCTGTGTCTCCGTTCGTTCGTTCGTTGGAATTCGGTCGTCAGAGTTTCATAGCGAGGCTAGCACCGCGCCGCGCGCATGGCTTCTACGTTCTTGCAACCCGGATGCTCGAGAACGGCACCTCCGCCGCATCGCCGAGTGCCTGGGGCGAAGCGTCGTGGTCATGCCCCGGATCGGTCGAGAGACAGTGGCGCCAGTTGCCCGGGGGCAGCGTGAAACTTACTGTCTCCGCCCCCGCATTGACCAGCACCAGCCATGCGCCCGCGTCCTCCCTCCCCGCGCTTTTGTTGTTGTCGAAGAGGATCGCAAGCGCCGTGCCCGCGTGCCAGTCGTGTGGCGTCATCGGCTGGCCGTCGGGGCGCAGCCAGCGGATGGCCGGTGCGCCATCGGGCGAGTCGACCGGCCACCAGCGCGTGCTGCGCAACACCGGCGCTTCGCGGCGCAGGGCCGAAAGGCGCGTGACGAAGTCGCTCGTGCGCGCCATGTCGCTGGCGGGATCGGAGGCGCCGATCCATGCGAGCCAGGTCGTCTCGTTGTCCTGGCAGTAGGCGTTGTTGTTGCCCTGCTGGCTGTGGCCCAGTTCGTCGCCGGCCAGCAGCATCGGCGTGCCTTGGGAGAGCAGCAGCACCGCGAGCAGCGCACGCTGCAGGCGGCTGCGCTTCGCCAGCACGCCCACGTCGTCGCTCGGGCCTTCGACGCCGCAGTTGTTGCTCAGGTTGTGGCCGTGGCCGTCGCGGTTGTTCTCGCCGTTCGCGAGGTTGTGGCGCTCTTCGTAACTCACGAGGTCGCGCAGCGTGAAGCCGTCGTGCGCGGTGATGAAGTTGACGCTCGCGGTCGGCGCGCGGCCGTGGTGGGCGAACTGCGTGCTCGAGGCCGTGAAGCGGTGCGCGAAATCGCCGAGACCACTTGCGTCGTCGTGCCCTTGCCGCAGCCAGAAGCCACGCTGCGTGTCGCGGTAGCGGTCGTTCCATTCGAGCCAGCCCGGCGGGAACTCGCCGAGCCGGTAGCCGCCGGGGCCGATGTCCCACGGCTCGGCGATCAGCAGCGTGCGCGAGAGCACCGGGTCTTGTGCGATGGCCGCGAAGAACGGTGCGCGCGCATCGAACCCCGTCTTCGCATCGCGTCCCAGCACCGGCGCGAGGTCGAAGCGGAAGCCGTCGACGCCCATCTCGCAAGCCCAGAAGCGCAGGCTGTCCATGACGAGTTGCAGCACGCGGGGCTCGCGGAGGTTCAGGCAGTTGCCGGTGCCGGTCCAGTTCTCGTAGAGCGCGCGGTCGTCTTCGCGCAGGTGGTAGTACAGGGCGTTGTCGATGCCGCGCATCGAGAGCATGGGGCCGACCTCGTCGCTCTCGGCGCTGTGGTTGTAGACCACGTCGATCACCAGCTCCATGCCGCGCGCATGCACCGCGTCGGCCATTGCGCGGAACTCGCTCGCGGGCGTGGTGCCGGGGCGGCCGCTCCAGTAGCGCGCCTCGGGCGCGAACCAGCCGATGGTGTTGTAGCCCCAGTAGTTGGAAAGGCCCATGGCGAGCAGGCGCTGCTCGTCGGCGCGGTGCTGCACGGGCATGAGGCTGAGCGTGGTGACGCCCAGGCGCTGCAGGTGGTCGAGCACGGCGGGCTCGGCGAGGCCTGCGTAGGTGCCGCGCAGGGGGGCGGGCACGCCGGGGTGCAGGCGGGTCTGGCCGCGGACGTGCAGTTCGTAGAGGACGCGTTCTGCTGCCGCGATGCGCGCGTGGCCGGGGGGCGTCGCGGCGCTTGCACTCGCCGTCACACGCGCCTTGAGTGCGACTGCTCCGTTGTCGCGGCCGTCGCGTTGGTCGGGATTTGCCGGGTCATGGCCGAGGAACAGGTCGCTGCCGTCGTAGCGGCCGACGATCTCTCTCGCATACGGATCGAGCAGCAGCTTGGCGGGGTTGAAGCGTTGGCCTTCATGCGACGCCCACGGGCCGTGGACGCGATAGCCGTAGACGAGGCCTTCGCGCCCGCTCGGCAGCAGGCCGTGCCAGATGCCGTCTGTGCACGCGGGCAGCCTGAGTCGTTGCTGCTCGTTTTGCCCGGTGCTGTCGAAAAGACAGAGGTCGACTGCCTCTGCCGTGGGGGCTGCGATGGCGAAGTTGATGCCTTCTTTGGATGGGGTTGCGCCCAAGGGGAATGGGGTGCCTGGGCTCAGCATTCTTGTTGCCCTTGGATTGGTTTTTTTTCCGAGGCCGGGTCTCGCCCCGGCGGGCGACTTACTTTCTTTTGCTTCGCCAAAAGAACGTAAGCAAAGAAAAGGCGACCCCACTGTCTGCGACCCTTCGCTGCGCTACGGGCAACCTGCGGTGCTCGCGGTTCGCGGGGTCTCGCAGAACTCGCTTCGCTCAAACAGCTGCGAGCCCTGATCCGCGAAACGCTGCGCTCCTCGGCGCAGCCAGAGGGGGGTGGAGACCGAACGGGCCATCGCTTTGCTCGGCTTGCAGTCGGGCCATTGCTTCGCTCGGCCGCGGTGCCCCCACCCCGGCCCTCCCCCGGGAGGGGAGGGAGAAAGACAAGACATGGGACACCGGGCCTGGTGCATTGCTCCTTCCCCTTCCGGGGGAAGGCTGGGATGGGGGCACGACGGCCCTTGCTGCACAGCCGCGCCTCATCGAGCGTCGCGTGCCCCCACCCCAACCCTCCCCCTGAAGGGGAGGGAGCCAAACCAAGCCGAGCGAAGCGAAGGCCCGAGGGCGCCGCCGAGCGCAGCGATGGCGTGTGGGGTCCCCAAAGCCCTTCTGTATGCGCCGAGGAGCGGAGCGTTTCGCGGATCAGGGCTCGCCCTTGTTTGAGCGAAGCGAGTTTGGGCGAGACCCCGCGAAACGCGAGCACCGCAGGTTGCCCGTAGCGAAGCGAAGGGTCGCAGACAGCAGGGTCGCCTTTTCTTTGCTTACGTTCTTTTGGCGAAGCAAAAGAAAGTAAGTCGCCTGCCGGGGCGAGACCCGGCCTCGGAAAAAAAGACGATTCCAGACCTATCAAACCAACACCCACATCACAGTAGCCAGCGGCGGCACGCTGACAGAAACCGAATCCGCCTTCCCATGCCAAGCCGTGGGAGCACTTTCGACAATCCCGTTCCCCACACCACTCCCGCCATACACGACGCCATCCGTGTTGATGATTTCGCGATAAGCCCCCGCAACAGGAACTCCCAGCCGATACGAATGCCGAGGCAACGGCGTGAAGTTGCACACGACAACAACAAACGCCCCGTCCCGCGCGCGACGAACAAACGCAAACACCGACTGATCCGCATCGTCATGCACGATCCATTCGAACCCGGCCGAGTCGTTGTCCAGCTCATGCAACGCAGGAAAGTGCCGATACACGTTGTTCAGATCGCGCACCAGCCGCCGCACCCCTTGATGCGACGCATGCTCCAGCAGATGCCAATCCAGGCTGCGATCCGCATTCCACTCGGCGACCTGCGCGAACTCGCAGCCCATGAACAGCAGTTTCTTCCCCGGATATCCCCAAAGATAGCCATACAGGTTTCGCAGCCCCGCGAACTTCTGCCACTCGTCACCGGGCATGCGCCCGATCATCGACCCCTTGCCATGCACCACTTCATCGTGCGAGAGCGGCAGCACGAAGTTCTCGGTGTGCGCATACATCAGCCCGAAGGTGATCTGCTGGTGATGGTGCTTGCGGTAGACCGGGTCGGTGCCCGCATAAGCGAGCGTGTCGTTCATCCAGCCCATGTTCCACTTGTAGTGAAAGCCCAGCCCGCCGTTCTCCGGCGGACGCGTCACGCCCGGGAAGCTCGTCGATTCCTCGGCCAGCGTCACCGCACCAGGCCGCTCGATGCCCACCACGCGGTTCATGCGGCGAAGGAAATCGATGGCCTCCAAATTCTCGCGCCCGCCTTGCGCATTCGGCACCCACTCGCCGGCCTTGCGGCTGTAGTCACGGTACAGCATCGAGGCCACCGCATCGACCCGCAGGCCATCGATGCCATAGCGCTCCAGCCAGTACAGCGCATTGCCGACCAGGTAGTTGCGAACCTCCGTGCGCGCGAAGTTGAAGATCAGCGTCTGC
>Ga0163161_10000792_pt1 | contig 24778 bp, 28 predicted proteins | sample S45metaG_FD_129847 | JGI IMG/M metagenome (GOLD analysis project Ga0163161, IMG submission 129847) | Switchgrass rhizosphere microbial communities from Kellogg Biological Station, Michigan, USA - S4-5 metaG | ecosystem: Host-associated > Plants > Roots > Rhizosphere > Soil | place: USA... | reverse complement strand
TGCAGCGTGTGGCTCAGCACGTGGATCTTGGCGTCGCGCCAGTCCACGAGTTCGCCGTCCATCCAGATCTTGCCGTCACGGTCGTCCAGCGAGGGGGGGATCGAGCTCATTTCCTGATTCCTTTGGGAGCGGTGTGGGGGTGCGACATAGGGGGAAGTCGCAAAAGCTTTCGATTTTAAGGCGGCGCCCGGAATCGGGTGCCCGACAATGGCCGGTTGTGCAAACCAGTGGAAAAAGGGTTTCCGTGTCCGTATTCAAGAACGTCATCGTCTATCGCATCGAACCTGCCTGGTCCCAATCACTGGCCGAGGCAGAAGAGGGGCTGGGCAAGCACCGCTTCGAGCCCTGCGGCCCCTCGCAGGAAAAGTCCGCCGGCTGGGCCGAGCCCCGCGGCGAAGCCGGCGGCCCGCTGGTCGAATCCATCGACGGCCAGTGGCTCGTCGAATACATGATCGAGAGCAAGCAGGTCCCCGGCTCCGTGGTGCGCCGCAAGCTCGACGAGCGCTGCGCGCAGATCGAGACCACCACCGGCCGCAAACCCGGCAAGAAGGAAAAGAAGGAGCTCAAGGAAGACATCACCCTGGAGCTGCTGCCGATGGCCTTCACCCGCAGCGCGCGCGTGGCGGTGTGGATCGACAAGGCCGAGAACCGCCTCGTGATCAACAGCGGCAATGCCTCGCGCGCCGACGAAGTGGTCACCAGCCTGGTGAAGTCGCTCGACGGCTTTGCGGTGGCGCTGATCAACACGCAGATCGAGCCGGCCGCTGCCATGGCCAACTGGCTCTTGACGCAGGAGCCGCCGGCCGGCTTCACCATCGACCGTGAGTGCGAGCTGAAGGCCTCGGACGACTCGAAGGCCGTGGTGCGCTACGCCAAGCACCCGCTCGATATCGAGGAAGTGCAGAAGCACATCACCGACGGCAAGCGCCCCACGCGCCTCGCGCTCACCTGGGACGACCGCGTGTCATTCGAGCTGACGCACGGCATGCTGATCCGCAAGATCGTGTTCCTCGAGGGCACCGGCGACGGCGCGGCGGGCGGCAAGAAGGAAGACAACTACGACGCCGACGTGGCAATCGCGACCGGCGAACTCGGCCAGCTGGTACCGGCGTTGCTCGATGCGCTGGGCGGCGAGGCGGCGTTCGGTGCTGCACCGGCGGACGAAGCACCGAAGCCCGCCGCCAAGGCGGCACCAACCACCACGACGCCGGCCGACACCGTCGAGGAAGAAGACGCGCCGTTCTGATCGACGATCAGGCGACCAGGTAGGTCTGCGCGAGGCGGACCCAGCACGCGGCGCCGAGCGGCAGCACCTGGTCGTTGAAGTCATAGCCGGGGTTGTGCACCATGCAGCCCCCGAACTCGCCCTCCCCGTTGCCGAGCAGCACGTAGCAGCCCGGCAACTCGGCGAGCATCCAGGCGAAGTCCTCGCTGCCCGCAAAGCCCTTCGGCGCTTCGGTGACGACATGTTCCGCGCCGACGAGCTCGCAGCAGACCTGCGCCATCAACCGACACTCGGCCGCAGTGTTGACCACCGGCGGCACGAGCTGGCGGTAATCGATCTCCGCCTCCACGCCATGGGCCTGTGCGGTGAGGCTCACGATCTCGCGGATGCGCCGCTCGACCACCGCTCGCGTCTCGGGCCGTGCCGCACGCACGTTGAGGCCGAGCGTCACCGATTGCGGAATCACGTTGTGCGTGGCACCGCCGCGGATGAAGCCGACCGACACGACCGCCGTGTCGCCCGGCGTCACATTGCGGGCCACCACGGTCTGCAGGGCCGTGACCACCGCGGCCGCCGCGGGCACGGGATCGCGCGAGAGATGCGGCATGGCGCCATGCCCGCCCACGCCCTTGATCGTGACGTCCGCCACGTCCGAAGACAGCGTGACCGGCCCCTCGATCACCAGGAAGCTGCCGACCGGCACGCCCGGCGCGTTGTGCAGCGCGTAGACGGCATCGCAGGGAAAGCGCTCGAACAGGCCGTCTTCGATCATTGCGCGCGCGCCGCAGAGGTTTTCTTCGTCGGGCTGGAAGATCAGGTTCAGCGTGCCGTCGAAATCGCGGCGCTTCGCAAGCGCCTTGGCGGCCGCGAGCAGGATGGCGGTGTGGCCGTCGTGGCCGCAGGCGTGCATGCGGCCATGGGTCTTGCTCGCATACGGCAGCCCCGTGGCCTCGACGATGGGGAGCGCGTCCATGTCGGCGCGGATGCCCAGCCGCCGCGTGCCGCTGCCGACCTTGAGCTGCGCCACGATGCCGGTCTTGCCGATGCCCGTGTACACCTCGTAGCCCCATTCGCGCAGCAGGTTGGCGACCAGTTCGCCGGTTGCGCCCACCTCGAAGCCGAGCTCGGGGTTGGCGTGGATCTGGCGGCGGATGTCGACGAAGGCCTGGGTGTCGACGTCGGCCTGCGGCAGCAATCGGGACAGGAGCCGGGTGGTCTGGAGACTGAGTTCTCGGGTCATGGATGGATGTAGTTGTCTGTTGTTCTTCGATGTTGCGGAGAGGAAATTTCAGTCGGCCCTGCGTGCGCGCAGGCTCACGAGCGCGCAGATGCTCAACACGCCGCAGGCCATCATGTAGAAGGCCGGCGACATCGGATTGCCGGTCGTGGCGAGCAGCCAGGTCACGATGAATTGCGAGGAGCCGCCGAACACCGTCACGCCGACGCTGTAGATCACCGAGATGCCGCTCGCGCGCACGCCGATCGGCAGCATCTCCAGCAGGATCAGGAACAGGGGCGTGGTGCCGAGGTTCACGATCGCCGTCAGCAGCACCGACAGGCACAGCACCAGCGGCACGCTCGGGTAGTGGTTGATGAGCCAGAACGCCGGGTACACCGCCAGCACGCCGAGCGCCAGCGAGCCGATCACCAGCGGCTTGCGGTTCGGCAGCCTGTCGGCCAGGCGCCCCGAAAGCAGCGCCACCGCGAACATCGTGATGCCGGTGGCGCAGCCCGACAGCAGCGACAGCGACGGCGGCATGTGCAGCACGCGGATCATGTAGGTCGGCATGAAGAACACGACCAGGTACATGGCGGCCGTGCCCGCCGTGATGGAGAAGATGCCCTTGAGCACCGTGCCGCCGTGCTCGCGCAGCAACTGGCCCATGGGGCTGGATTCATGGCTGCGGGCCTGGTGCGTTTCCTCGAGGTTGGCGCGGATGTAGAAGCCGACCGGCGCGATCAGCAGGCCGAAAAGGAAGGGCAGGCGCCAGCCCCAGCTCTCGAGCGAGGCCTGCGGCAGCGCGGCGTACAGCGCGGCGCCGGTGAGCGCGCCCAGCACCGCCGCGATGCCCTGGCTCGCGAGCTGCCAGCTCACGCGAAAGCCGCGCCCCCGGATGCCGCCCGACTCCATCAGCATCGAGGTGGCGGCGCCCACCTCGCCGCCGAGCGAGAAGCCCTGCAGGAGGCGCCCCGCCAGGATCATCAGCGAGCCGAACACACCGGCCGAGGCGTACGTGGGCGCGAGCGCGATGCACAGCGTGCCGGCCACCATGAGTCCGATGGTGAGCGTCAAGGCGGCCTTGCGCCCCTTGCGGTCGGCGTAGCTGCCGATGATCACGCCGCCCAGCGGCCGCATCACGAAGCCGATGCCGAAGGTGGCCACGGCCAGCAGCAGCGAACCGTACGGGCTGTCGGACGGGAAGAACAGCTTGCCGATCAGGAGCGCGAAGAAGCTGTAGACGGTGAAGTCGTACATCTCGAGCGCATTGCCCAGCGAGCAGGCGGCGATCAGGCGGAACTGGGTCTGCTTGCCCTTGGCCTGCACGGTCTCGGCAGGGGAAGACGGCGCAGCCGCCGCCGGGGGAATACCCCTCATCTGGCTTGCGGGCAAAGCGGCTTCACTCATCTAATCGACTCCACGAACAGAACAGCGGCGGAGTATTCAGGCAAAGCGCGCCAGCGCAGAATCACATATTTTCATGCTGATAACCAAATGGAATCTCCAAGGGATTCCACCGGGATCACGGAGGCACGATGAAGCTGCAACAACTGCGCGTTCTCCTGGCGGTCGCGCAGAACGGAAGCATCCATGAGGCGGCGCGCAGCCTGCACATCACGCAGCCGGCGCTGTCCAAGACGATCGCCGAACTGGAACGCGAACTCGGCGTGACGCTGATGCTGCGCACCACGCGCGGCGTGAACCTCACGGCCTATGGCACGGCGCTGGTCAAGCGCGCGAGCCTGGTCGAGCAGGAACTGCGGCATGCGCTCGAGGACATCGAGGCGATTCGCGGGCACGACGAGGCGCAGCTCAACATCGGCTTCACGGCAGTGGCCTCGGGCGGGCCGCTGCCCAACACGATGGCGTCGTTCAGGCAGCGCTTTCCCAACGTGGCGCTGCGCGCCTACGAGCAGCGGCCGCAGCAGCTCTTCGAAGGACTGCGCGAAGGCCGGCTCGACCTGGCGCTGGTCTCGACCTGCAACGGGCCGGGCACCAACGTCTTTCAGTGGGAGCCGCTGTTCTCGCTGTCGATGCATGTGGCGGTGCGCACCGGCCATCCACTGCGGCGGGTGCGCAAGCTCCGCACGCTGCTGGAGGCCGATTGGCTGGTGCTGGACCCCATCGACGAGCCCGGCAGCCCGCTGGTTTCGACGATGCGCGTGAATGGGCTGGAGATGCCCAAACGCATGGTGCAGAGCGCATCGAACCTGCTGGGCCTGCAGCTGGCCACGCAGACCGACCTCGTGAGCATGTGGTCGGACAGTGTGTTCCACGACGCGGGCGCGGTGCGGATGCAGCCCGGTCTGCTGGAGCGCCTGCCGATCACCGACGAGGTGCCGGACTTCGACGTCTACCTGGTCTACCGCTCGGCCGACCTCATGACTCACATGTGCGCGGAGTTCGCCAAGGAAGTGCGCCACCACGCGAAGGTGAATCCGCTGTGGCGCCGGCCGCGCCGCAAGGCCGTTGCGGATTAGCTGGCCGGGGTTTCTTCTTCGGGCGTCTCGGGCCGCGTCATTTCCCAGCTCTGCAGCTTGCCGCTGTTGAACACCGCATCGACGTACGAGCCGCCCGTGTCGGTCCAGCGGTAGAGCTCGGGCTGCGTGTCCGCGGGGGAGCGCAACTCGCCGAGTGCGCGGGTCATGGCGATGACGTGCATCAGGGTCGCGCCCTGCTTGAGCTTGGCGTTGAGCATCACCGCGCTGGCCACGTAGCCCACCGGCCGGTCGGCAGCGCGCTTGAGCACCTGCATCGCGCGGTTGAAGTGCAGCAGCAGGAACATCACGATGACACCGCCGGTCAGTGCGACGCCGGCCCAGCCGTAGCTGCGCCACGCCAGGCCGAGAAGAACGATGCCGCCTACGGGCACCAGCAATTTCTGGAAATTCATGGCGCGCATTGTCGCCGCTCGATGCTTTGCGCCCTGTCGACGCACTCGAAAGTTCACATATCGACATGGGCGCAGCGGCGCTGTATCGGCCGTGGCTACCACCGGGCGCGAAAAACGGTACTCACCGCGAAATGCACATGCCACGGTGGCGCGAGGCGGCACATTCCACCGCACGGGCATCAACCCGGGCCACAGAAAAGCGTATGACCATTCCGCGTTCCGCCACCATCGTTCGTCTCACTCTCGCAGCCACGCTCACGGCCGCCGCACTCAGCGGTTGCTACGTGGTGCCCATCGCACAACCCGCACCCGCGGCGCCGCCTTCGCAGGCCTATGCCGTTGCACCGGGACCGATCGCGCAGAGCTTCAGTGCACGCCTGTATCCGTCGAACGCCGAAGCGGCGCGCTACGGAACCGTCGCAGGCACAGTGACCAACGACATGAACGGCCGCGGCCACTTCAACGCACAGATTGGCGGTGAACAGTTTCAGGGAGAGGCGACCCGGGTTGCCGGCTCGCGAAGTGCCGGTGTGGCAAATGCCAGCGGCAATCGCGGCGGCAACCTGAGTTGCCAGTACACGATGAACTCGGCCACGTTGGGCAGCGGCCAATGCGTGCTCAACAGCGGGCCGGCGTTCACGATGCACATCGGGGGATAGGGAGGGTGGCCCGGCGCGTCACTGACGCGCCGGGCATTTTTTTCCCAACGAATCAATCGAGGCGGCGGACCACGTCCATCGCCTCTTCGATGCGTTCGACGGGGTGGATGGTCAAGCCCTCGATCTCCTTCGAACCTTTGCGCGGTGCATTGGCCTTGGGCACCACCGCGATGCTGAAGCCCAGCTTGGCGGCTTCACGCAGACGTTCTTGCCCACGCGGCGCGGGACGCACTTCACCGGCAAGACCCACTTCACCGAAGGCGATGAACCCCTTGGGGAGCGGCTTGCCGCGCAGGCTCGAGGTGATGGCCAGCATCACCGCCAGGTCGGCCGCGGGTTCGCTGATGCGCACGCCGCCCACCGCATTCACGAACACGTCCTGGTCCATGCAGGCCACGCCCGCGTGGCGGTGCAGCACCGCGAGCAGCATCGCGAGGCGGTCGCGGTCCAGGCCCACCGAGAGGCGTCGCGGACTCGGCCCGCCGTTGTCGACCAGCGCCTGGATTTCCACCAGCATCGGCCGCGTGCCTTCGAGCGTGACCAGCACCACGCTGCCGGGCACCGGCTCGGCGTGCTGGCTCAGGAAGATCGCGCTCGGATTCGCCACACCCTTGAGGCCCCGCTCGGTCATCGCGAACACGCCGATCTCGTTGACCGCGCCAAAGCGGTTCTTGATGGCACGCACGAGGCGAAAGCTCGAATGCGTGTCGCCCTCGAAATACAGCACCGTGTCGACCATGTGTTCCAGCACGCGCGGGCCTGCGAGCGCGCCCTCTTTCGTGACGTGGCCCACGAGCACCACGGCCGTGCCGCTGGTCTTGGCAAAGCGCGTGAGATGGGCCGCGCATTCGCGCACCTGCGCCACCGAGCCGGGGGCGGAGGTGAGCTGGTCTGAATACACCGTCTGGATCGAGTCGATCACCGCGATCGCAGGCCGCGTGGCGTCGAGCGTGGCGATGATTTTTTCGAGCTGGATCTCGGCGAGTACCTGCACCTGCGAGTGGTCGAGCCCGAGCCGGCGCGAGCGCAGCGCGACCTGCGCACCGCTTTCCTCGCCGGTGACGTAGAGGGCGTTCTGCACCGCGCGCTGCAGCGCATCGACCGCCTGCAACAGCAGCGTCGACTTGCCGATGCCCGGATCGCCGCCGATGAGCGTCACACCGCCCGAGACGATGCCGCCGCCCAGCACGCGGTCGAGCTCGTCGATGCCGGTGGGCGTGCGCGCGATGTCGGTCGCCTCGATCTCCGAGAGCGTGGCCAGTTCGGAGACGCCCGCCAGCGGCGAGAACTGCGTGCCGAAGCGGTTGTTGGCCGGTGCGTTGCTGCCGGTCACCTGTTCGATCAATGTGTTCCACGCACCGCAGCTCGGGCATTTGCCGAGCCACTTGGGGCTGGTGCCGCCGCATTCACTGCAGACGAAAGTCGTTTTGTCCTTGGCCATCGGTCGAGTTTAGGTGTCCGCACAAACCCTGATGGTCGATGGCTTGGAAAGAAATCGCAATTCATTTAACATGTTAACTAATTTGATGATGAGGCCTTGTTCTTGAGCACCACCTTCACCCACCGCAATTTGCCGCGCCTGCTGCTGCAGGCTCGCGAAGCCGTGATGGCCCACACGCGGCCCAGCCTGCGCGAGCACGCGCTGTCCGACCAGCAATGGCGCGTGCTGCGCGTGCTCGGCGAACACGGCGCGGTCGACACCGGCCGGGTCGCGCGCGAAGCTTTCATCCTCGGGCCCAGCCTCACCGGCGTGCTCGCGCGCATGGAGCGCGACAACCTCATCACCCGTGCCCGCGACCCGGCCGACCAGCGCCGCACCGTGGTCGAGGCCACGCCGCACGGCATGAAGCTCGTCAAGCGCCTGGGCACCAGCATCGAGGCGCACTACGACTGGATGGAAAAGTCGCTCGGCAAGGCCAAGCTCACGCAGCTCTACGGCCTGCTCGACGAACTGATCGCACTGGAGCAGCCTTCATGAGCACCGCCTCGCATTTCCTTCCCACCGGCACCGTGTACGGCACGCTACTGAACTTCCGCGCCGAGGTCGAAGCGCTCGCGCCGCGGATGACCTCGCCGCCCTACAAGGCACCGCCCAAGGCACCCGTGCTCTACGTGAAAACCGCCAACACCTGGAGCCCGCACGGCAGCGCCATCGCCGTGCCTTCGTCGGTGCCCGAAGTGGAGATCGGCGCGAGCATCGGCATGGTGATCGGCGCCGAGGGCGACATCGAAGGCTTCGTGCTGATGAACGACCTGTCGATCCCGCACGCGAGCTTCTTCCGCCCGCCAGTGAAGTTCAAGTGCCTCGACGGCTTCCTCGGCATCGGCCCCGCGATGCGCGATGCGCAGGACGTGGCCGACCCCGCGAACTTCCGCGTCGAGGTGCGCATCAACGGCGAACTGAAGCAGTCGATCGACTTTTCGCAGCTCGTGCGTCCCGCGCAGCAGTTGCTCGCCGACGTCGGCGAATTCATGACGCTCGCACACGGCGACGTGCTGATGCTCGGTTGCGATGCGCGCCGACCGCTGGCGCGCGCGGGCGACCGCATCGAGATCTCCGCGCCGGGCTTCGAGACATTGACCCACACGCTGGTGCAGGAGACCGCCCCATGAAGCACGCACGCGTCATTCACGAAGGCCGCGAGCACACCGGCACCGCGCACGAATTCAACGGCCAGCCAGATGCTGCCGTGCGTCTCGAAGACGGCCGCGTCGTTCCGCAAGAACAGCTCACCTGGCTCCCTCCGCTCGCGCCCACCGCACGCCCGCGCACGATCCTCGCGCTCGGCCTCAACTACGCCGACCACGCCAAGGAACTCGAGTTCAAGGCGCCCGAGGAACCGCTGGTCTTCGTCAAGGGCCAGAGCACATTGATCGGGCATCGCCAGCTCACGCACCGCCCGACCGGCGTGCAGTTCATGCACTACGAGTGCGAGCTCGCGATCGTGGTCGGCAAGACCGCGAGGAACGTGAAGCGCGACGACGCCTACGACTTCATCTGCGGCTACACGGTTGCCAACGACTACGCGATCCGCGACTACCTGGAGAACTGGTACCGCCCGAACCTGCGCGTGAAGAACCGCGACACCTGCACGCCGCTCGGCCCCTGGTTCGTCGATGCGGCCGATGTACCGGACCCAATGGCGCTTGCGCTCAGCACCACCGTCAACGGCACCGTCACGCAGCAGGGCAACACGCGCGACATGATCTTCGATGCGCCCTTTCTCATCGAGTACTTCAGCCGCTTCATGACGCTCTCGCCCGGTGACCTGATCCTCACCGGCACACCCGACGGCGTGGTCGATTGCAAGCCGGGCGATGTGATCGTCACCGAGATCGAGCACATCGGCGCGCTGGTCAACACCATCGCCACAGTCTGATTTTTTTCCTGTCACACACACAAAACCAGCGGAGACAAACGCAATGAACGCCAGAAAGAAAACACTCGCCGTCGCCCTCGTGGCGCTGACTGCCTCGATGCTCGCGCTCGATGCACCTGCGCAGACGGCCGCCTACCCCACCAAGCCCGTGCGATGGGTGGTGGGCTACCCGGCCGGCGGCGGCACCGACTTTCTCGCGCGCACGGTCGGCGCGCAGGTGTCGCAGCAGATGGGCCAGCCGGTGCTGGTCGACAACAAGCCGGGCGCGGGCGCGATCATCGCGTCGGAGAACGTGGCACGCGCACCGGGCGACGGCTACACGGTGTTCTCAGCCGACAACGGCGTGCTGGTCTACAACCCCGCGCTCTACAAGAAGCTGCCCTACGACGCCGAGAAAGATTTCGCGCTCGTCGGCATGATGGGCCGCTCGCCACTCGTCATCACCGCCGCGCCCAACGCCGGCGTGGCCGATGCGAAGACGCTCATCGCCGCGCTGAAGGCATCGCCCGGCAAGTTCAGCATCGCGACGCCCGGCACCGGCAGCCCCCACCACCTGGCGATGGAACTGTTCCAGCGCGAGGCCGGCGTGTCGATGCTGCACGTGCCCTACAAGGGCGGCGCGCCGGCATTGCAAGACCTCATGGGCGGCCAGGTGCCGCTGATGATGCTCGACCTGCCCAGCGGCGTGAGCGCCGTGAAGGCCGGCAAGGTGATTCCGCTGCTGGCAATGTCGGCCGAGCGCATTCCGCAACTGCCCAACGTGCCCACCGCCAAGGAACTGGGCTACGCCAACGTCGAGGCCTACACGTGGCAAGGCGTGGTGACGCCCGCCGCCACGCCGAAGGAAGTGCAGGCCAGGCTCGGCACCGAATTGCAGAAGGCCATGGTCGATGCCGGCGTGAAGCAGAAACTCTACGACGCGGGCTGGGAAGCACGTCCCGCCGACGCCACCGAAATGACGCGCTACACCGATGCGGAGCGCAAGAAATGGCATGCCTTGATCAAGGCGCGCGACATCAAGCTCGATTGAAGAACCGGACACCCTCCATGCAACAGATCAACCACCTCATCGGCGGCAAGTCCGTCACGGGCACGGACTACTTCGAGACCGTCAATCCCGCCACGCAGGAAGTGCTCGCCGAAGTTGCCTCGGGCGGCGAAGCCGAGGTGAACGCGGCCGTCGCCGCCGCCAAGGAAGCCTTTCCGAAATGGGCCGGCATGCCCGCGCCCGAACGCGCCAAGCTCATCCGCAAGCTCGGCGACCTGATCGCCGCGCACGTGCCCGAGATCGCGCGGACCGAGACCGACGACTGCGGCCAGGTCATCGCACAGACCGGCAAGCAGTTGATCCCGCGCGCGGCCGACAACTTCTACTACTTCGCCGAGATGTGCACGCGCGTGGACGGCCACACCTATCCCACGCCCACGCACCTGAACTACACGCTGTTCCATCCGGTGGGCGTGTGCGCGCTCATCAGCCCGTGGAACGTGCCCTTCATGACGGCCACCTGGAAGGTCGCGCCGTGCCTGGCTTTCGGCAACACCGCAGTGTTGAAGATGAGCGAGCTCTCGCCGCTCACGGCCGCGCGCCTGGGCGAACTGGCGCTCGAGGCCGGCATTCCGCCCGGTGTGCTGAACCTCGTGCACGGCTACGGCAAGGAGGCGGGCGAGCCGCTGGTGGCGCACCCGGACGTGCGCGCGATTTCGTTCACCGGCTCCACCGCGACGGGCAACCGCATCGTGAAGAGCGCGGGCCTCAAGAAATTCAGCATGGAACTTGGCGGCAAGAGCCCGTTCGTGATCTTCGAAGACGCCGACCTGGACCGCGCGCTCGACGCGGCCGTGTTCATGATCTTCAGCAACAACGGCGAGCGCTGCACGGCCGGCTCGCGCATCCTGGTGCAGCAGTCGATCTACGCCGACTTCGCCGCGAAGTTCGCCGAGCGCGCCAAGCGCATCACCGTGGGCGACCCGCTCGACGAGAAGACCATCGTCGGCCCGATGATCTCGCAGGCCCACCTGGCCAAGGTGCGCAGCTACATCGAGCTCGGTCCGAAGGAAGGCGCGACGCTGCTGTGCGGTGGCCTCGATGCGCCGTCGAACCTGCCCGACCGCGTTCAGCGCGGCAACTACGTGATGCCCACCGTCTTCGCCGATGTCGACAACCGCATGAAGATCGCGCAGGAAGAAATCTTCGGCCCGGTCGCGTGCCTGATCCCGTTCAAGGACGAGGCCGATGCGATCCGCCTTGCCAACGACATCGCCTACGGCCTGAGCAGCTACGTCTGGACCGAGAACATCGGCAAGGCGCACCGCGTGGCCGCCGCCGTCGAAGCCGGCATGTGCTTCGTCAACAGCCAGAACGTGCGAGACCTGCGACAGCCCTTCGGCGGCACCAAGGCTTCGGGCACGGGGCGCGAAGGCGGCACCTGGAGCTACGAAGTGTTCTGCGAGCCGAAGAACATCGCGGTGTCGATGGGCTCACACCACATTCCGCATTGGGGCGTGGCGTGAACACCAGCCGCCGCGCGCTGCTGCAGGGCGTCGCCGCAATCGCGGCCCTGCCTTCGCTTGCGCATGCTCGCGGCGACTGGCCCAACAAGCCGGTGCGCATCGTCGTGCCCTTCCCGCCCGGCGGCACCACCGACTTCGTCGCGCGGCTCATGGCGGTCGAACTCGGCAAGACGCTCGATCAGGCGGTGATCGTCGAGAACAAGCCCGGCGCGGGCACGGTGATCGGCGTCGATTCGGTCGCCAAGTCCGCGCCCGACGGCTACAGCTTCGCCTGCGTGGCCAACAGCTTCGCGGCGAACCAGACGCTGGTGCGCAAGCTCCCCTACGACACGCAGAAAGACCTGCGCCCCGTCGCGCTCATGGGCATGTCGGAGCACGTGCTCGCCACGCATCCATCGAGCGGCCTGAAGACGCTGGCCGACCTGCGCAATCAAGCCAAGGCCAAACCCGGCACGCTGAGCTTCGCCTCGTTCGGCAACGGCACTTCGGCCCACCTGTCGGGCGAAATGCTCAAGCTGCAGATGGGCCTGGACATCGTGCACGTGCCCTACAAGGGCCAGGGTCCCGCGCTCACCGACCTGCTCGGCGGGCAGGTGACGATGATGTTCGGCAACTGGCCCGAATTCCGCGGCCACATCCAGAGCGGCAAGCTGGTCGCGCTCGGCATGGCGACCGCGCAGCGATCGCAGTACGCGCCCGCGATACCCACACTGGCCGAACAGGGCGTTGCCATCGAGTCCAATTCGTGGAACGGCCTGCTGGCACCCGCCGGCACGCCCGATGCCATCGTGCTGCGCATGAACGACGAAGTGAACCGCGCGCTCGCTGGCCCTGCCGTGACCGAGGCTTTCCGCAAGGGCGGCATCGCGTCGCTGTCGGGCACGTCCGAGCGCTTCGCGGCATTCATCCAGAGCGAGATCGCGAAGTACGGCGACGTGATCCGCAAGGCCAACATCCAGATCGAGGGCTGATAAGCGATGAGCCTCTATGCGATGCAGAAATTCCTCTTCGCGCTCAACCGCGAAGCCGAGGTGCAACGCCGGTATGCGGAAGGCGGCGAGGTGCGCGCCGCGCTGCTCGCCGACTACGACCTCGACGACGAAGAGCGCGAAGCCATCGACATCGGGGACATCGGCAAGCTCTATGTGCTCGGCTGCAACGGCCAGTTGCTGATGCACTTCGCGCCATTGCTGGGCATCGCATGGGCCGACTACCTCGAAGCCATGCGCGAAGGTGTGCGCAAGTACGGCCCGGTGCGCGCCGGCATCTATGCGATGACGACAGGCACAAACGAAAAGGTGGCAGGCGTATGAGTTTGGTCTTCGCAGGCGTGTGCAGCCACGCTCCCGGCATCACCGGCCGCGCGCATCTCGCCGAGCCGGCGGTGAAGGACGAATTCCACGCGCAATTCCACCGCTTCGGCGAGGCGATGCGCGCGACGAAGCCCGACGCGGTGATCGTCATCGCCGCCGAGCACTTCGCCAACTTCTTCATGAACAACATGCCGGCCTACGCCATCGGCATGGCCGACAGCTACGAAGGCCCTATCGAAGACCCGAAGTGGCTGGGCATCGAGAAGACCCGGGTGCCAGGCGACGCCGCGCTCTCCCAGCGCCTGATCCGCGAGGTGATGCAAACGGTGGACGTGGCCTATGCGGAAGAATGGAAGTTCGACCACGGCATCATGGTGCCGCTGAATTTCCTCACGCCGCGGTTCGATACCAAGGTCATCCCCGTGAACATCAACTGCCAGGGCCCGCCGCTCACGCCGCTGCACCGCGCCTGGGCCTTCGGCGAAGCCTTGCGCCGCGCCTGCGACAAGGCGCCCGAGCGCATCGCGCTGGTGGGCACGGGCGGCATCTCGCACTGGCCGGCCACGCCCGATTCGGGCAAGGTGAATGCCGAGTGGGACGCCGAGTTCATGCGCCGTTGGTGCGCCAACGACCGCGAGGCGCTGCTCTCGCAGGACAACTACAACGACGAAGCCACCTACCGCGAGGCGGGTCAGGGCGGATTCGAGATCCGCACCTTCCTGAGCGTGGCCGCAGCCGCCCGCGGCAAGGGCGAGATCTTCCACATGAAGGCCATCCCGATCTTCGCGGTGACCTGCACGGCCGCCGTCATGTCGGTGGCCTGATCGAAAGAGCAACGACATGCCGCACCTGGTGATCCTCTACACGCCCAACATCGAAGCCGAGACCGACATGTCGGCCCTGTGCCGTGCGCTCGCCGACACCATGCTGAAGCAGCACGACGAGTCCGGCAAGCCGGTGTTCCCCATCGGCGGCACGCGCGTGCTGGCCTACCCGGCCGCGCACTACGCGGTGGCCGACGGCAAGGCCGACTACGCCTTCGTGTACCTCAACATCCGCATGGCCGCGGGGCGCTCCGAAGCGGTGAAGAAGAAAGCCGGCGATGAACTGCTGGCCGACGTGCGCGCGCATTTCGCGCCGATCTTCGACCAGCGCCATATCGGCATCACGCTGCAGATCGACGAGAGCCCCGGGCAGGTGTACGACGGCAAGCACAGCAACCTGCACCCTCTGTTCAACAAGTCCTGAGACACAAGAAGAAGCGAGCCGCCATGCTTTCCGAAGCCACCATCGCCCAACTGGCCGCCGAGTTGCACGAGAGCGAGAAATCGCGCGTGCAGGTCGAGCATTTCTCCAAGCGCTTTCCCGAGATGACCGTCGAGGACGGCTACGCCATCTCGCGCGCATGGGTGAAGCACAAGATCGCCGAGGGCCGCACGGTGAAGGGCCACAAGATCGGCCTCACCTCACGCGCGATGCAGCAGTCCAGCCAGATCGACGAGCCCGACTACGGCACGCTGCTGGACGACATGTTCTTCGAGCAGGGCGGCGACATTCCCTTCACGCGTTTCATCGCGCCGCGCATCGAGGTGGAACTGGCCTTCATCCTCGGCAGGAAGCTGCAGGGCCCGGGCGTGACCATCTTCGATGTGCTCGCCGCCACCGACTACGTGGTGCCGGCCATCGAGATCATCGATGCGCGCATCGAGCAGTTCGACCGCCACACCAAGGCGCCGCGCAAGGTGTTCGACACCATCTCCGACAACGCGGCCAACGCCGGCATCGTGATGGGCGGCCGGCCGGTGAAGCCCGATGCGGTCGACCTGCGCTGGGTGAGCGCCCTGCTCTACAAGAACGGCGTGATCGAGGAAACGGGCGTGGCCGCGGGCGTGCTCAACCACCCGGCCACCGGCGTGGCGTGGCTTGCGAACAAGCTCGCGCCGTGGGACGAACACCTCGAAGCCGGTGAAGTAGTGCTGGCGGGTTCGTTCACCCGGCCGACGACCGCGCTGCCCGGCGACACCTTCCACGCCGACTACGGCCCTCTCGGCGCGATCTCGTTCCGCCTGGTCTGAAAGAAAGACGCTCATGCACACCCCCATCAACACCTTCAAACAAGCCATGCAGGCCGGCGAGCAAAAGATCGGCCTCTGGGTCGGCTTGGCCGATGGCTACGTCGCCGAGATCCTCGCGGGCTGCGGCTACGACTGGTTGCTGGTCGACGGCGAGCACGCGCCCAACGACGTGCGCTCGGTGCTCGGTCAGCTGCAGGGCATTTCGAGCGCGTGGTCGGCGCAGCCCGAATCGGAGCGCTCGCACCCCATCGTGCGCATCCCCACGGGCGACACCACGCTGATCAAGCAGTACCTGGACATCGGCGCGCAGACGCTGCTGGTGCCGATGGTCGATACCGCCGAGCAGGCCGCGCGCATGGTGCAAGGCATGCGCTATCCGCCCGAGGGCATCCGCGGCATGGGCAGTGCGCTCGCGCGTGCGTCGCGCTGGCAGGCCTATCCGCAGTACCTGCACGAAGCCAATGCGCAGACCTGCCTCCTGGTGCAGGCCGAGACGGTCGAGGCGATGAAGAACCTCGATGCCATCGCGGCGACACCGGGCGTGGACGGCGTGTTCATCGGACCGGCCGACCTCTCGGCCTCGATGGGTTTCGTCGGCCAGCCCAACCACCCGGAGGTGCAGGCCGTGATCGCCGATGCCATCGCGCGCATCCGGAAGGCCGGCAAGGCGCCGGGCATCTTGTCGACCACCGAGGAGCAGGCGCGCAAGTGGCTCGCAGCCGGCGCGCTGTTCGTGGCGGTGGGCGTGGACACCATCGTGCTCACGGCCGCGGCCAAGCAACTGGCGGCGAAATACAAGAACGCCGGGGGTGCTACGAGCGGCGTAGTGCCCAACGGCTACTGAAGTCCTTTCAATACCAGGAGTCCTAAATGATGAACCGCACGATCCTTGCCGCCGCCGTCGCGGCCACCACCCTCTTCCTCGCAGCCTGCGCACAACCGGGCGGCAGCCCGACCGGCCAGGCACAGCAGGAGGCCAACCGCCAGGCCGTGCTCGCCTTCTACGAGAAGGGCCTGAACCAGAAGGACGCCGAGGCCGCCCTGCAGTACGTCGGCAACCGCTACGTGCAGCACAACCCCACCGCGGCCGATGGCCCCGAGGGCTTTCGCAAGTTCATCGCCTTCCTGCGCGAGAAGTTTCCGAATTCGCGCAGCGAGATCAAGCGCTCCTTCGTCGATGGCGACTACGTGATCCTGCATGTGAACGCGGTGCGCGAGCCGGGCACGCGCGGCAACGCCATCGTGGACATCTTCAAGCTGGAGAACGGCAAGATCGTCGAGCACTGGGACGTGAACCAGCCCGTGCCCGAGACCGCCGCCAACAAGAACGGAATGTTCTGACGACGAACTCGCCGGTCGGAGAAAAACATGACGCAGCTTTCAAAACGTGAGGTAAACGCGGGGGGCCCGCGCCACGCCTTGCTGGAAAAATACGCGCTCCCGAACAACCACCACCCGGAGAGAGACACATCATGAGCTTCACACGCCGCCAGATCCTTCAGACCACCGGCGCCTCGGCGCTGCTCGCGAGCATCGGCCAGCAGGCTTATGCGCAGGCCGGCATCGAGACCGCGACCATCGTCACCGGCTTCGCGGCCGGCGGCACCTCGGACACCATCTGCCGTCGCCTTGCGCAGAAGCTCAGCCCCGAATACGCCAAGGCGGCGGTGGTCGAGAACCGCACCGGCGCGGGCGGCCAGATCGCGGTCACCTACGTGAAGGGCCGGCCGGCCGACGGCGTCACCATCCTGCAGACGCCGACCTCGATCCTCACGATCTATCCGCACATCTACAAGAAGCTGCCGTACGACCCGATGGTGGACCTCGCCCCGGTCAGCATCGGCTGCATCTTCGACTTCGGCTTTGCCGTCGGGCCGTCGGTGCCGGCCAGCGTGAAGAGCGTGCCCGAGTTCCTCGCCTGGGCCAAGGCCAACCCGGCCGGCGCCAACTTCGGCTCGCCGGCCGCGGGCTCCACGCCGCACTTCATCGGCGCGCTGCTGGGCAAGAAGGGCGACGTCGAACTCAAGCACGCCGCCTACCGCGGCACGCAGCCGGCGATGCTCGACCTCCTGGGCGGCAACATCTCGGCCGTGTCGGGCCCGATCGGCGACATCACCCAGCACCTGCAATCGGGCAAGGTGCGCATCCTGGGTGTGTCGGGTGCCAAGCGCAGCCGCTTCGCGCCCGACGTGCCGACCTTCGGCGAGCAGGGCATCAAGGACATGGCGCACAGCGAGTGGTTTGCCTTCTTCCTGCCGGCCAAGGCATCGCCAGAACTCGTGACGCGCCTGAACACCGCAATGAAGAACGCGCTCGCGCAAAAAGACGTGATCGATGGCCTGGGCACCTTCGGGCTGGAGGCCATGTCCTCCTCGCCGGCGGAGCTGACCGAGCTGCTGAAGAAAGACACCGCCAAATGGGCGCCGATCGTGAAAGAGGTCGGCTTCACCGCGGAAGGATAGGACCACCCCGTTTCTTGCTCACTTCGTGTAGCCGAATCCCCCTCAAGGGGCAACACCAGCGGCCCGGCAAAGCCGGTTCCGCGGTGTTCCCCGCGAAGGCCATCGGTCCGCGCAGTTGAGCAAGCCATCTCCAAGGAACTGCAATGAACATCCCACTCGCCACCTCGACCTCGACGCCTTCGGCGCTGGTCCATCCCTCGATCCATCCCGACGAGCGCGCCGCGCGCGAAGAGCTCGCGGCCTGCTATCGCGTCTTCGCGATGCTGGGCTGGGTCGAGATGATCTACAACCACATCACGGTGCGGCTGCCCGACAGCGTGACGGGTGGAGAGAAGCAGTTCCTCATCAACCCTTTCGGTCTGCACTACAGCGAGGTCACCGCCAGCAACCTCGTGAAGATCGACCTGCACGGCAAGGTGCTCGACAACTCGTCGTACCCGGTGAACCCCGCCGGCTTCACGGTGCACGCGGCCATCCACGACGGCCTGCCCGGCGCTCACTGCGTGATACACACCCACACCACCGCCGGCGTGGCCGTGGCCTGTCTGCAAGGCGGCCTGCAGCAGACCAATTTCTATACCGCCCAGCTGCACGGCATGGTGGCGTACCACGACTTCGAGGGCATCACGATCCATGCCGACGAAGGCCCGCGTCTCCTCCAGAGCATCGGCAATCGCAACGCGGTCATCCTGCGCAATCATGGCCTGCTGGCCTGGGGCCAGACGCTGCCGCAGACGTTCGCGATCCTGTGGACGCTGCAGCGCGCCTGCGAGATCCAGATGGCGACCTTCTCCATGGGTGCGGCCATTCCGGTGAGCGAAGAGATCGCGCAGCGCTGCACGCGCGACGCACTGCAGTTCAGCCCCGAGCACGGCGCCGGGCAGGATGTGTTCAATGCACTGGTGCGGCAGGTGGACCGCATCGACCCAAGCTACAGAAACTGAGGCAGCCTTTCCCATGAAGATTTGTATTTACGGCGCCGGCGCCATCGGCGGCTGGATCGGTGCCGGCCTCGCGCAGGCCGGCGAACGGCTCAACGTCGTGGCACGCGGCGCGACGCTCGATGTGCTGCAACGCGATGGCCTCTCGCTGATGCGCGGCGACGTGCGCACGCGCGTACCCGTCAACGCGGTGGCCGACCCCGAGGCACTCGGCGCGCAGGACCTGGTGGTCATCGCCGTGAAGGCGCCCGCGCTCGCCGCCGTGGCCGAACGCATCGGACCACTGATCGGGCCCGACACCATCGTGCTGGTCGCGATGAACGGCGTGCCGTGGTGGTTTCTCGAAGGCGGCTTCGGTGGCGAGATCACGGGCCGCCGGCTGGCCGCGGTCGACCCTGATGGCGCCATCGCCAAGGCCATTCCGGCCCGCAACGTGATCGGCTGCGTGGTGCATGCGAGCTGTTCGCTCGACGGGCCGGGCGTGGTGCGGCATCACTTCGGCAACGGGCTGATCGTCGGCGAGCCTTCGGGCGAGGCCACGCCGCGCGCGCAGGCGCTGGTCGAACTGCTGACTCGCGCGGGCATCAACACCACGCTGTCACCGCAGATCCAGAAGGACGTGTGGTTCAAGCTCTGGGGCAACATGACGGTGAACCCGATCAGCGCGCTGACCGGTGCCACCACCGACCTCATCATGGGCGACGACTACGTGCGCGGATTCATCTCGGCCGTGATGCTGGAGGCCAAGGAGATCGGGCGCCGCATCGGCATCGAGATCACGCAGAGCCCCGAAGACCGGCACGAGGTGACGAAAAAGCTCGGCGCGTTCAAGACCTCGATGCTGCAGGACGTGGAAGCCGGGCGGTCGGTGGAGCTCGATGCGCTGGTGACGGTGGTGCGCGAGTTGGGCGAGCTGACCGAGGTGGTCACGCCGTTCACCGATGCGCTGCTGGGGCTGGCGCGGTTGAGGACGCGGCAGCTCGGGCTCTATTGAGCGCCCCCAGGGTTGGGCTGCGCCCAGCCCGCCCCCCGAGGGGGATCAAGTCAAGCGGCGAAGCCGCATTGACTTGAGAGCGCCCAGCTCACCAAAACTTCTCGGGCGTGGCGGCCAGCGTCTCGGTGCAGCTCGCCACCGCCTTCGCACGCTCCTCGCGCAGCCGCTGCCAGTTGTCGGCCTGCCATTGCGTCCAGGCGATGGGTTCCGACTGGTAGAAGCACGCAGCCGGCGGTCGCATGAAGCCCGCGCGGCCGAGTTGGGCGCCGAACTTCAGGCGGAACAACTCATCCGTTCCCGTCAGGTTCTCGTAGACCAGGTGCCAGGCGCCCGGGTTCAGTGGCGTGTCGGCTTCCTTCTGCACGCGACCGGCTTCCTCGATCTCCTCGGGCGTGGAGCCGTCGGTCAGCGCGAGGGCATGCGCAGCCTCGGCACGCTTGCGGTAGATGTCGGTGGCGACTTTGCTCAGGGCGTCGGTCAGTTCGACGATGGCCGGGTTGGCGCTCACCGGATCGTCCTTGAGCTCTTCCAGCGTCGTGCCGGCAAGTTCGTCTTTCGAGAAGCTTTGCCCACCGACGGACACGCCACCGGCGATCAGCGACAGCGCCACGTTCAGCGCGATCTGTCCTGCAATCTGGTTGCCCGTGTTCTCGCGCCGGACCACGCGAAGCCGTTCGATGCCCGACTTGTAGGCGGCGCGGTTGAAGCGCACCCGGGTCTGCGGCGCGGCTGCCGCTTCAGCGGTCGGCGCGACGGATGGCTGTACGGGAGCGAGGATGTCCGCGGCAATCGCCGCGGGCGGGGCGGATCGCGCCGGCGCGTCCGGCTCCGCGGCGTGCGCCGAGAAGCCAAGGGTTGCCATCGCAATGCTGCAAGCGGTGAATGCAGCGCGGGTCTTGTGCGTCGAGATCATTTGGGTTGTTTTTCCTCCGGCCGGCATTTTGATTGGGCGGAGGGTGCGGCTCGACGCCGTACGGCTACAAATTCACGGAATTTGCGACCGCACCACAGGCTTTTGCGGCATCGTCACCCACCACGCCGCCGCCACGATCAGCACCCCGCCGGCCCATCCCCACACCCCGACCGTTTCCCCAAACCCATACACCGCGATCAGCGCACCGAACACCGGCTCGCTTCCCATCAGCAGCGACACCCGGCTCGGGCTCGAACGCGAGGCCGCATGGTTCTGCGCGAAGAAGGCGAACACCGTGCACAGCAGCACGAGGTACGCCATGCTCCACCAGAACGAAGCGGTTGCGGGTGGCATGTGCCAGGCGCCGCCGGAGGCGACGAGCGAGATCGCCATCGCCCCGAACGCCATCACACCCGACTGCACCGCGGTGAGCGTCAGCGCCGGCATCGCGTGGTGGCCGGCGAGCCGCCGCGTCATGCACACCATCACGGCGCGGAGGAACGCCGCGAGCACCATCAGCGCATCGCCCCAGCCCACGGCGATGTCCGCGGGCGAGGTGGCCGACAGCATCGCGGCGCCCGCCGCCGACAGGCCCGCGGCCCAGAAGATGCGCCGCGCCGGCCTTTGCCCCAGCAGCCACCACTCGACGAACGGCGTGAGCGCCACGCACAGGCTGATCAGGAACGCGGCGTTGCTCGCCGTGGTCAACGACACGCCGAAGGTCTCGCAGACGAAGATCGCCAGCAGGTTGGCGCCGAGCAGTCCGCCCACCGCGAGTCCCTGGCGCCACTGCGCATTGAACAAGGGCTTGAGCGCCGGCAGCAGCACGATGAATGTCAGCCCGAAGCGCAGCGCGATGAACTCCATCACCGGCAGTTGCTGGGTCGCCTGCTTGGCGACCGCATAGCTGCCGCCCCACACGGCCGCCACCAGCAGCAGCATGACCTCGGCCGCGCCGATGCCGGCCCACTTCCTCGCACCCCACGCGTCCGGTGCGATGCCCCGCACTTGCTTTGAATCCATACTGTCGGCCGCCGTCCATGAACAAGAAAGAAAAGATTGTTCAGGGCATCACACACGCCGAACAGCCATCGGCCGGAACAGGACCCTTGCGCCGTGGGAACGAATTCATTTCTCAAAGTACTGCCCGAGATGGTGACCTTCCTGCGGGTCGCCGAGCTCGGGAGCTTCTCCGCCGCGGCCGACCTGCTGGGCATGACGCCATCGGCCGCGAGCCGGCAGGTCAAGCGGCTGGAAAAGGAAATCGGCGTGCAGCTGCTGCAGCGCACGACGCGCCAGCTGCGGCTGACCGAGCCCGGTACCGAAGCCTTCGCGCGCTGCCGCGAACTGGTCGCGGCGGCGCAAGGCGCGATGGACATCGCGCAGCGGTTCTCGAAGAAGCCGAGCGGGCTGGTGCGCATCAGCGCGCCGAAGGCGTTCGCGCGGCGCGTGCTGCATCCGCACATCCTCGACTTCCTGAAACGTTATCCCGAAGTGGATGTGCAGCTCATCGTGCAGGACCGCGACATCGACCCGATCCGAGAAGGCGTCGACCTCGTGGTGCGCCTGACGACGGAGCCGCCCGAGGGATTGGTGGCACGGCAGCTGATGCCGGTCGCGCACATCCTCTGCGCCTCGCCGCGTTACCTGGAACAACACGAGGCGATTGCGCATCCCCGCGACCTGGTCGCGCACAGTTGCCTGTCGCTGGGCGAGCACGAGCGCGACAACCACTGGCGCTTCAGGCAGGGCGATGTGAAAGAAGTCGAGGTCGTGGTGCGGGGCCGCTACGTTTCGAACCACAGCGAAGTGCGCCTAGAAGCCGCACTCGCGGACCTGGGCGTGGCATGCATGCCGGCCTTCATGGCGCAGGAGGCGATGGAGAGCGGCCGTGTGGCGCAGGTGCTGGCCGACTGGGAATTCCAGGGCAACTACCGCGGGCACGCGTGGATTCTTTATCCGCCCAGCCGCTTCACCGTGCCCAAGTGCCGGGTGCTCATCGACCACTTGCTCGATGCGCTGGGCACCACCGGCCGCAGCGAGAAGAAGAAGCTCAGTGCTTCTTCAGCAAGACCCGCACAGCCTCGGGCAAGGAATTGACCTGCGGCATGAAGCGGTCGAGCACGGCGCCCAGGATCACGGCGGAGATCACCGCGCCGAGCAGCGGCTTCCAGGTCAGCCGCACCGCGGCCATCAACCAGCCCTCGCGCGCCACGCGCACCGCTGCGCGGGCCGAAACATACGAGAACGCCACCTCGACGGCCACGGCCAGCAATGCGTCCCAGCTGAAGTACAGCAGCGCGAGATAGCCGGTGCCGAGCAGCACGGCCACGCAGATCGCGAAGATGGCAAGCACCGGCACCACGATGATGGCGCCCTCGTCCGCACCGCCCGCCACGTCGAGCACACCACCGGCCACATCGGACAGCACACTGCCGCCATCGGCGGCGTCGGCCAAGTCGGCAACCTTCAGGTGATCGGTCGAACTCCCGCCGCTGAAGTCCATATCGGGCACATCGACATCCACATCGACGCTGCGCCCCTCGACCAGCCGCTTCGCCCACCAGCGCAGCACCAGCAGGTAGCCCAGATACCCCACGCCCAGCGTGAGGAAGTAGCGAACCGCGAGCGAGTCCACATGCAGCAGGTGCATCTGCAGCGCCGACACGCCCCACATCAGGAGGAGCGTGAACGTGCCGATCAGGATGCCGTGCGTGCGAAGGCTGTAGTTGCGGTGCAGGTCGCGCTCGACCTCCGTTTCCCAAAGGCGCACCGAGCGCCAGTTGGAAAGGATCTTCATTCGTCGGTGGGAGCAGCGAACGGCACGCGCTGGGCCACGGCGCACATGAGTTCGTAGCCGACGGTGCCAGCGGCCTGCGCAACCTCGTCGATGGGGAGCACCGCACCGGTGACCGTCGAGCGGCCCCACAGCGTGACCTCGGCGCCGAACTTCGCATCAGGCACCGGCGTGAGGTCGACGGTGATCATGTCCATGCTCACGCGGCCCACCATGCGGGTGCGCACGCCGTTCACCAGCACCGGCGTGCCGGTGTTGCAGTGGCGCGGATAGCCATCGGCGTAGCCGACCGCGGCGATGCCGATGGTGAGCGGCCCTTCGGCCGTGAAGTTGGAGCCGTAGCCGATGGTGTCGCCGGCCTTGAGCGTCTGCACCGAGAGCAGTTGCGTCGAGAGCGTCATCGTGGGCTGCAGTTGCCAGTGCGCCGCGTCGTTCAACGGAAAGTCGGGGGCGCTGCCGTACAGCACGATGCCGGGGCGCACCCAGTCGCCGCGCGTCTGGTCGGCGTGACGCAGGGTGGCGGCGCTGTTGGCAATGGAGCGTTCGCCCGGCAGGTCGCGCGTGGCGCGCTCGAAGGCTTCGAGCTGGTGCGCGATGCCGCGGGCACCGTCGGCATCGCTGAAGTGCGTCATCAGCGAAATCTCGTCGACCTGCGTGAGCGCGTTCAGACGCGTCCAGGCCGAGCCGAAGCGCTCGGGCGTGAAGCCCAGGCGGTTCATGCCCGAGTTCATCTTCAGGAAAACACGCTGCGGCTTGAGGGTCTTGTGCGCTGCGAGCATGTCGATCTGCTCGTCGCAATGCACGGTGTGCCAGAGGTCCAGGCGCGAGCACAGTTCCAGGTCGCGCGCGTCGAACACGCCTTCGAGCAGCAGCACGGGGCCGCGCCAGCCCAGGGCGCGCACGCGTTCGGCCTCGGCCAGGTCGAGCAGCGCAAAACCGTCGGCGCCGCGCAGGCCCTCATAGACCCGCTCGATGCCGTGGCCATAGGCATTGGCCTTGACCACGGCCCAGACACGGGCGTCGAGGGCGGAGCGGCGGACCCTGTCGAGGTTGTTACGCAGGGCGGCGGTGTGGACGGTGGCAAGAATGGGGCGCGGCATGGGGTGCTTTGGGCAGGCTGCAGGCGGACTGGGGGGAAGTTCAGACCACGTTTTAGCATTTCCGGGAATGGGGTCGAATACGGAAGGGATGCCCATTTCCGCGTCGTACCCCCATGCTATAACCGCCCATTCGCTCCGGACGCGACACTTTTTCACTACCGCCAGCAGACCCCTCTGGCCAGCCAGCCCATCGATGAAGCGCGGTTTCTACACGATCATGTCGGCCCAGTTCTTTTCGTCGCTGGCCGACCAAGCGCTTTTCGTTGTTGCCGTCGATCTCATGCGAAGTTCGG
>Ga0163161_10000791_pt1 | contig 24850 bp, 13 predicted proteins | sample S45metaG_FD_129847 | JGI IMG/M metagenome (GOLD analysis project Ga0163161, IMG submission 129847) | Switchgrass rhizosphere microbial communities from Kellogg Biological Station, Michigan, USA - S4-5 metaG | ecosystem: Host-associated > Plants > Roots > Rhizosphere > Soil | place: USA... | reverse complement strand
GCAAACGCTTGTCCTTGGGTATGCACTGCCAAAGAAATTTCTGAATAAACTGGATATATCCGCACTCAGGATCTATGGTCAGGCAAACAATTTGTTTCTGCTGACCGGTTATACGGGCTCTGATCCGGAAACCGCTTCAAATGGAGATACCACCACATCTATCGGTGTGGAGAAAAATTCAATAGGGCAGGGAAGAACATTCACACTGGGTCTTAATCTAACTTTTTAGACAAAAATCTTATCATATCATGAGCAAATATTACGGAACTATCATCAAATACAAATTCATTCTTCTGCTCTCTGCAGCTGCAATCGTCAGCTCATGCGAGAAAAATAAGGATCTTACCATTGCACCTGAGACCACCATCTCGGACGAAGATATCTTTAAAACACCGGCACGTATCGAAGGTGTGGCCAACGGGATTTACAAAGCGCTCAAAGGAGCAAGCTTATACGGCGGACGCTACCTGATGTATCAGGATGTAAGGGGAGAAGACTTTCTCAATATCACTGCCAATACCTATACCGGTTATGACGCCTGGAACAACTCTTACAGTTCTGGTTCCAATGACATCAACAGCCTTTGGTCTGCTGCTTACACCACCATTAACAGGGCCAATACGCTGATTGCCGGACTGGCTGCTCATCCAGGTGTGGTTACCGCCGAGAAATCAGCTCAGTATGTGGGCGAAGCGAAGTTCCTGCGGGCGCTGGCTTACTATGATCTGGTCATCAGTTTTGGTCAGCCTTACAACAAGGATGCCGGTGCTTCCAGGGGAGTTCCTCTGCGCCTCAATGCCGAAGCGGGACCTGAAAACAATGACCTTGCCAGGAGCAGTGTAGCAGAAATTTATGCCCAGATCCTGAAAGACCTGAACGAGGCAGAAACTGCTTTGCCACAAAATTACGGCACCAATGACCTGAATACGACCAGGGCACATACAAGTGCTGCAATTGCGCTGAAAACAAGGGTTTACCTGTCAATGAACAACTATGCTAAGGTCATTGAAGAAGCGGCTAAACTTGCGCCACAGGCTACGGCACCGTTCAGTACTACGGCCACGGCAGTAAAACATGCTTTACAGCCTGCTATTGCTACCATCTTTACTACTGACTATGCGACTACAGAATCTATTTTCAGTATCCCGATGAGCACGCTGGATTCGTATACAGGCCAGTCGTCCATTGCCTATATCTACAATACCAACCTGGAGTATTACCTCAACCCAACAGGAATTCTGGGCGATGCACAGTGGGCTGCTGCCGATGCGCGCAGGACAGCGTTAGTGCGTACAGTTTCCGGGAAGCAGTATTTCAAAAAATATGCTAAACCATCACCTTTCCTGGATTATATTCCTGTGATCAGGTATGCAGAAGTCTTGCTGAACTATGCCGAAGCTGCGGCAAGAACAGGAAACCTGACCTTATCTGTAAACTTGTTAAAAGCTGTGCACTCACGCTCTGACGCCACATATGTGTTTGCTGCAACTGCAACCGGCACTCAGCAGGCACTGGTAGAAACCATTTGGAAAGAACGCAGGATTGAACTGCTGGGCGAAGGGTTCCGTGGTACTGATTTGCTGAGAAACCTTCAGGCGATACCAGCCAAGGGCGATGGTAACCTGCAAACGCCGGCAGTTGCCACCACGGCTGCAAATTATATCTTCCCGGCTCCAAATACTGAGCTGGCTACCAATAAGCTTTATTAAATAAAATCTGCAATAAGAAAATTTAAAGTCTATCCATGGATAGACTTTAAATTTATCCAACTACTTCCCGCTGTAAAAATCAGGCGTAGGGTTCAGTGTTTTGTTCTGCCACTGGTGCCAGTATGGATAGGTTGGCGGCACGGTACTGGCCTCATCCAGTCTTTTTACCTGCTCTACCGTAAGGTTCCAGCCTATGGCATCCAGGTTTTGTCTCAGTTGCTCTTCATTACGGGCGCCGATGATGATGCTCGAAACCGTAGGCCGTTGCAAGAGCCAGTTTAGCGCAACCTGTGCCACAGTTTTATTGATCTCTCCGGCAATTTCTTCCAGCACATCCACCGTGTTATAAAATATATCTTCTTTCACAACCATTTCAGGTACCGGGCTGCCGCCCTGGGCTACGCGTCCATCCTGAGGAACCGGTTTGTTGCGGCCATACTTGCCGCCAAGCCTGCCCGCAGAAAGGGGCGACCATACGATAGCGCCAACCTGCTGGTCCTGCGCCAAAGGCATCAGTTCCCATTCATATTCACGGTTTGCCAGTGAATAATATACCTGATGACCTACATAGCGGTTCCAGCCATGCGCTTTGGAGATCCCCAAAGATTTCATGAGGTGCCATCCCGAAAAGTTGGATGCGGCGATATAACGTACTTTGCCGCTTTGTATCAGGTCATCGAGCGTGCGCAGGGTTTCTTCAACCGGGGTAACGCCATCAAAACCGTGCATATGATATACATCAATATAATCAGTGCCCAAACGTTTCAAACTGCCTTCTATCTGTTTAAGGATATGGATGCGTGAAGATCCCTGGTTATTTGGTGGTTCACCAAAGGTAAAAGTGGTTTTGGTAGAAAGGATCAGTTTGTCTCTCTGTTTGCCCGCAATAGCCTTCCCCAGCACCTCTTCGGCCAGTCCGTCAGAATACATATCTGCTGTGTCAAAGAAATTGACGCCAGCCTCCAGACATATATCTATCAGACGTTTAGCCTCTTCAGCTTCTGTACTTCCCCAGGCTTTAAAAAAATCATTGCCACCACCAAAAGTGGCTGTTCCGAAACTTAGTACCGGCACGTGCAAACCCGACGCGCCTAATTGTCTGTATTCCATTTTTTTCCAGTTTAATTAGTTTTTATGCTGATCACTATTATAAAATACTGCTTTGGTTAAAGGCTGCTTAAAGGGCCTTTGCTCACTTCTTTTCCTGATTGATATACAGCCGATATTTTACGGGTATTTTTAATTGCCGTTGCGGGGTTGGCATCCAGAATAATAAAATCGGCTACTTTTCCTTTTTCCAGTGTGCCAAACTGCTGATCAATGCGCAGCATTTCGGATGAATTTTTTGTAGCAACAGTCAATGCCTGCATCGGCGTTAATCCGGCCTGCACCATCAGTTCAAGTTCCAGGTGTTCAGAAAACCCCTGCGCCCTCAGCATCATGGCACCGGAATCTGTACCCAGGCAAACCAGGATGCCGGCATCGTAAATCCTTTTCAGGTTTTTCAGCGCAATCTGATAAGAAGCCATATTCTTTGCATAGGCAGGAGAATTTTTCAGGTCGGCCTGGTATTTTTCTGAAGTAATCAGGTCATACACTCCGGGTTCAAGGGATACTTTAAAAAAGGGATCATTGATCCAGTCGGGCTGACGTGCATAGATATAAGCATACTCATCCAGTGAAAGGGTAGGGATATAGACTACATGTTTTGCCTTCATCTTTTGCAGGAGGGCATCATCAATTACGCTGTCACGGATACTGTGGGCGATAATATCCAGTCCGCTGTTGACCAGTTGTCTGGCATCTGCCAGGTAAAAAACGTGGGCGGCTGCTCTCAGACCTCTTTTGTGTGCTTCGCCAATAATTGCTGCAGACATCTCAGGCGACATTTTAGCTTTATACTTGCCCCCAAAGTCGTCAATCCACATTTTGATCAGATCAGGTTTAACTTTCTGCAGCTGATCAAAAGCCGCAGGCACCTCCGCAGGGGATGCCGGGCGGAGCACATCCGTCATGCCCATCTCCACCGGCGGCGCTCCCGCAGGCATGCCAAATCCGTATCCGGCAGAATGCAGGCGTGCTCCGGGTAAAAGCTCAGCCACTGAAGAGTCCCTGATGCCCTGTTCAAACATCAGTGGCCTGTCCGAGCCCATTACCATGATATTGCTCACTCCATAGCTCGCATATTTCTTCAGCTGGCTGACGATCTTATCCCTGGTATAGGGGTTAGTCTTGTCTTCAGGGCCGTGGATCATACCAACATGCACGTGGTCACTGATCAGGCTGGGCATAATGGTCTTACCCTTGAGGTCAACCACGCGGGCGCCCTCTGCCCTGAGGTTTTTGCCAATAGCAGCGATGATTTTTCCTTTGACCAGCACATCGGTGTTTTCCTGGGCTTTGCCCCCTTTACCATCGATGAGGGTTACATGCGTAAATAATATGGTATCCGGATCTTCTGCAGGTTTAAATGCAAGAACCATTACTGCAAGGACTAAAAGGACAGAGAATTTTTTCATAAATAAATCATAAATTTTGATGCTGCTAATGTATGACAAAGTTCAATACCAGCCATGTAATAACAACGCAGATGCTTGTAAGTTTACCATATTCTGTACATGTCCGCTCAACCTGTACCCGCAGCTGCAGCGGCGACAGGGTACCCGCATGGAACACCGGGAGTACATGATGAAAACAGGTTGTGAATGGCTGGACAGATAGATGGTTTTTTCCGTCCTGCCGGGAACGTTTGCACAGATTTATAACATCCTGATACAAATCTTATCATAAAAATAGCCATTATTGCCTGTACAAAGACTTTCAAAAAGAAGTACTTAACCAAATATAGGCAATCCATTATTTTTACGGTTTTGATCAAATACTATCATTACAGCTATGATGCACTGTTATCGTTATTTAAAAGCACATTATGCTTTTATTGCGGCATACTGATGCTCCTGCCAAGTGGAAATATAAATGCCCAGGTCAAAAGTAAAATACAGCACTACTCAACAGAAGACGGATTGTCACATGATGGGGTAACTACCGTTTTAAAAGACCGTGATGGATTTATGTGGTTTGGTACCTGGGACGGGATCAACAGATTTGACGGAAATAACTTTGTCTCTTATAAGACCCGTCCCGGTGATAGCTCCACGTTAAACAGTAACAGGATCGACAACATCACTGAAGACCATGAAGGCTACCTCTGGCTTGCCGCCTATGACAATCAGGTGTATAGGTTTAATAAGCGCAACCATACTTTTTTAGCCGTTTCAGCTATTCTTGAACAAAAAAACATCCGCAATATTTCCTTTACCCATATCATGATCAGCAGCAGGAAGTTCGTGTGGCTGCCTACTTTTAATCAGGGCATCTTCAGGGTGGAGAACAAAAGTACAGGGCCGCCAGATATCAAAAGATATGCTGCCGGCTTGAACAATGATCAGGCACTTCCTTCAAACAAAATCAATTTTGTGCATACAGATGATGCACAAAATATATGGATCGGAACTGATCAGGGCCTTGCAGTATGGTATGCTGTTGCTGGCACCTATAAAAAGATCACACTTCCTTCCGGGTTCAATGCTAAAACCGATGTCACCTGTGCCGCAGAAAATAAACACAGCTTATGGTTTGGTACTGGCCGGGGCGAAGTAATTTGTTTTGATAAAGCGCTCAGGAGGTTCTCCATCAAAAAGTTGGCAGACAAAAGGTTAAATGCTGTGCTGCTCTCCCGCGATCAGGGCCGGCTGTATTTCTCTGCCCGGTCAGAACTGATTGCAATGACTGTTGCTGACCTGCAGATTTCAAGATCAGCCACACCTAAAGCAGAAAACCTTTTATCCCTTTACGAAGACCATTCCGGACAGCTGTGGATAGAGCCAGAGGAACATGGGGTCATCAGATACCATCCCCGGGATGGAGAGTTCAGCTATTATTACCAGAAAAATGATTCGAACTTTCAAAACATGGCCAAGGAATACAAGGTCTTTGAAGATCATACCGGGAAAGTATGGCTGAGCATGAAAGGCGGTGGCTTTGGCTATTATAACCGGGAGAACAATACGGTCGACTACTTTTATAACAAACCCGGTGCGGCAGACCGCCTGTTCTCCAACAGCATCACCTGCAGCTATTTTGATCCGGCAGGGGTATTGTGGCTGGGCACCAGAGACAGGGGAATAGAAAAGATACTTTTTCAAAACGATGACTTCAGCCATCATCATCTGGTGAACAACAGCCTGAATAAATCAGATGATGAAATACGCGGCATCTACTGCGACCGGGAAGGCCGGAGATGGATGGCGAGCAAATCAGGAAAGATCGATGTGCACGGGCAGGGCAAAATCATCAGTGATATCTTCGTCAATGTTCCCCCCGGTGGTATTGGCATGGTCTACACGATGCTGCAGGACAGCAAGGGAAACATGTGGCTGGGCACCAAAGGAAAGGGTATTTACAAAGCGGAAAGGGTTCCGGGGGCAAAGAATAAGTTTAAGCTCAGCAATTACCGGAATGACCCTGCCGATGCCGGCAGCATCAGCAGCGATCTGATTTATGCGATCCTGGAAGATAAAAAAGGGCGGATCTGGATCGGTACCTATGAACATGGACTCAATCTCGTACTGGAGGATGGTAAAAAGCTGCGCTTTGCCAACGCAGCAAATACATTTAAGAACTATCCGAAAGGTTCATGGGACAAGATCAGGCATCTGGCGGAAGATGCAGAGGGAAAGATCTGGATTGCAACTACCCACGGGCTGGTGATTGCAGATACTCATGCGGAGGCGCTCCATCAGCTCCGGTTCCGGCAGTATGGAAAGGTTCCCGGGGATCAGGCCAGTCTCGGAAATAACGATGTCCAGTATATCTGCAGAGACAGGAAAAACCGGATCTGGGTAGCAACATCCGGCGGTGGGCTCAACAAAGTTATTTCCATATCGGAAAAAGGCGTAAAGTTTAAAGTATTCATTAAAAAGGATGGTTTGCCAAGTGACTATATCGTTAGCATTGTGGAAGACAACAGTGGTTATTTATGGCTGGCAACCGAGAATGGACTGTCAAAGTTTGATCCCGAAAATTCTGTTTTCCGCAATTATGATTCTTATGACGGACTGCCCAAGACGGGGTTTTCAGAAGCCTCAGGCCTGAAACTGCCAGACGGCAACCTGATGTTTGGCTGTATGAATGGCTACCTTATCTTTAATCCCAAAAGCATTACTGATCAAAAGATAGCAGCCCAAATGGCATTCACCAACCTGCAGGTTAATAATAAATCAGTTGAGGGTACTGCCCTGAAAAGTGATATCAATGAAAGTAAAGAGATCAGGCTCAGCTATGATCAGAACATGGTCAGTATAGATTTTTCAGTGTTGGATTACCGTTCCGGCAATAATCAGTCATATGCCTACCGCTTACTCGGACTTGATCCGGAATGGCACCATGTGAAAAACCAGCGTAATGCTACCTACACCAATCTTCCTCCCGGAGCATACCTGTTTGAAGTCAAAAGCCTGAACAATAATCTCTACAAAACAATCCCTCAGAAAACCGTCAGGATTACCATAGCGCCGCCTTTATGGAGAACCGGCTGGGCATATGCCTTATACCTTATCCTGCTGATGATCATTCTCGAAACCGTCCGAAGAATCGTATATACCATGATCCGTCTGCGTCACAGGGTCGCGGTTGAGCAGCAGCTCACAGAACTGAAGCTCAGCTTCTTTACCAATATCTCTCATGAGCTGCGCACACCATTGACGCTTATCGCAAATCCTATCGAAGAGATCTTCAGGCGTGAAAACCTTTCGCCCCGGGGACTGGAATATATCGATGTGGTCCGCAGAAATACGAACCGCATGGTCAGGTTTATCAATCAGCTGCTCGACTTCAGGAAAGCGCAAAGCGGTAAAATGAAACTTAAAGTGCAGCATACGGACATCCTGGCCCTGTTAAACGATATCAGGGCTTATTTTTCAGAGATCGCAGAAGAAAAAAATATTGAGCTGGCCATTCTATCAGATGTTCCATCCCTGTATGCATGGATAGATCCTGAAAAAATAGATATTGTCATTTACAACATCCTGTCAAATGCATTTAAATTCTCGGCTGATCATACCAGCATCCGGCTGGAGGTAAATCATGATTCTGAGCATGGCTTCTTTACCATTACCGTAACCGATCAGGGGATAGGGGTGCCTCCGGATAAGCTGAAAGATATCTTTGAACTGTACTATGAGCTGGATAAAGAACCGGGCAATACTCTTGAAGGAACGGGTATTGGCCTCGCTTTATGTAAGGAAATTATCAGTTTCCACCATGGCAGTATTGAAGCCCGGAACCATGCGGAAGGAGGATTATGTGTAACCGTTACCTTGAAAATGGATAAAGGACACTTTGATGCTGCGGACGTTTATGCCCCCGCCATTGAAACAGCATCAAGTCCTTTTAACCGTCCTCTGCAGGCTAAGATACGTATTAGGGAACCTGCAGCATTGCCGCAACAAGTACTTTCCCGGAACAAAGAACTCTTTAGTGATGCAGCAGCAGCTACAGCAATGCCGCTGGTTTTGCTGGTTGATGACAACAATGAACTGAGGAAATTCCTGGCCGGGCAGCTGGAAGATTTTTACAGGGTGCTGGAGGCGAGGGAGGGCAAAGAAGCTTTACAGATGGCCGAAGAGTTTAATCCCGATCTGATACTGAGCGACGTGATGATGCCCGTAATGGACGGGATAGAGATGCTCGGCCGGCTGAAGAGTAACATAGCCACCAGCCATATTCCTGTGATTTTACTGACTGCTAAATCTTCAGTAGAAAACCAGGTAAATGGCCTGCAGTATGGTGCCGACTATTATATTACGAAGCCCTTTCATATTGATTTTATCCGCGCTGCCATAGACAATCTGCTGAGGCAGCGCAAAAAACTTCTCGAATCATTCTTAGCACATAAAAGAACGATTGAGTTGAGCCCTTCACAGGTGATGATCACTTCCAAAGATGAAATTTTCCTGAAAGAAATTATCAGCATTGTGGAGAAGGGAATGACAGACCCCAATTTTAATATCGATACCGTCGCGGGATCTGTAGCCATGGGACGTACCACCTTCTATAAGAAATTCAAAAGCCTTACCCATCTTGCACCTGTAGAATTTGTAAGGGATATGCGGCTTAAACGGGCACGCCAGCTTTTGGAAGGAGGCGAAAGCAACGTTTCTGAAATCGCTTATGCCGTAGGTTTTAACAGTGCCAGCTACTTTAGCACCTGTTTCAAAGAGGCGTATGGGGTATCACCTTCTGCTTTTGCCAGGCCCGGAGCAGCTAAAACACCCTAAAGCCTTCCAAAGCCCTTTTACTGGCCTTTAAAATCAATTTTTAGAAGTATTTGGTCAAATTTTGAACACTCAGATTTGAGCCTGAGTATACATTTGACTATACCAAATATATGCTATGAATAGATTCTTACTCCCATTGATCATGCTGGTGCTCCTCTGCGGCACAGCATGGGCCCAAACAAGGCAAATTACCGGACGCATCACCGACAACCTGACCAATGAACCTGTTCCAGGGGTGAGTGTGATGCTAAAGGGCACAAAAACGATGACCATTACAGATTCCAAAGGGGTCTACAGGATCAGTGTCCCCTCCACAGGAACCGTGGTGCTGGTTGCGCGCTATGTCGGTTACAAAACCAATGAACTCAGCGCCGGGCCGGGTGCCGATCTTAATTTTATCTTACAGGAAGATGTGAGCTCCTTAAACGAGGTACAGATCAATGTAGGTTACGGAACAGTATCCAGAGAGGCGCTCACCGGATCTGTATCTTCACTCCGGGCAGATCAGATCAGAGATGTCCCGATCAACTCTGCGGAACAACTGCTCGCAGGCCGTCTGGCAGGTGTGCAGGTTACCGCTACAGACGGTGCTCCCGGAACCAACGTACAAATCAGGGTAAGGGGCGGAACATCCATTACACAGGATAACTCTCCCTTATATATTGTTGACGGGGTGCAGGTAGAAAATGCCTTACGTTCACTCTCCCCGCAGGACATTGAAACCATCGATGTGCTGAAGGACGCAGCCTCAACTGCAATATATGGTGCCCGTGGTGCCAATGGTGTGGTGCTGATCACTACCAAAAGCGGAAAAAGCGGAAAGACCTCTGTCAATTATAACGCTTTTGTAGGCGCGGGCAAGATCCTCGGCAAACTGGAAGTCCTGAATGCCGTAGACTATCTCAAATGGCAATATGAAAGGAACCGTGCTTCTGCTATAGACAGTGCAGCATTTGCCTCTAGATTCGGGCCTTATGATACCTTGTCGGTTTACCGCGATAAAGGAAGGGACTGGCAGGAAGAGGTTTTTGGGAGGGTTGCCTTACAGCAAACCCATAACCTGAGCATCAACGGCGGAGACCAGAAGATCAATTATAACCTGAGCCTTACCAGCAACGGACAGGACGGAGTGATGATCAATTCTGATTACAACAGAAAACTGATCAGTTTTAAACTGGAGATCAAACCCAATGATAAATTCAGGAGCGGTTTTAACGTGAGGTACAACGATGAGCGGATCAACGGTGCGGGCGTATCCAGTCCGGGCCTCGCCAGGGATAACTTTCTGAAAAATACACTGGCTTACCGGCCTATCGAAAGCAAGAACGGTGACGACATTAATTTCTATGACCAGCAATACCTTGCTGCGGCAGACCTGCGTAACCCTGTGATCAATGCCACCGCCGTTTACAGGAAAGCGCTGACCAAAAGATACAACCTGAGCGGTTACCTGAGCTATGCACTTACCCCTGAAATCACCGCAAGGGTAACCGTAGGTTATGATAACAATAACGCCAGGACCAATAACTTTTATTCAGAAATCACCGGTCAGGCCTCCTTATTTTCAGGGATGCCCATCGCTTCCATACTGACAGGTACAACCAATACGCTGAATAACTCCAACACGGTCACCTATACCAAAAAAGGGATCAACAAACATCATGATTTTGATTTCCTGATCGGACAGGAGATTTATCAGACCAATACCCAGCAATTCAACGCCGAAACGCGGTATTTTCCGATCGGTATCAGTGCAGAGAAAGCCCTGGCCAATATGAACCTGGGCAATCCTCCCTCAGGGCAGGCGCAGCCAAGGCCATCTACCAATGATGTGACAGCCAAAAGCTTTTCTTTTTTCTCGAGGATCAACTATGCATACGATAAAAAATACCTGCTCACCTTAACGGGAAGGGCCGATGGAAGCTCCAAGTTTATGGATGGCAGCCGCTGGGGCTACTTTCCTTCAGCAGCACTCGCCTGGAGGTTATCTGAAGAAAGCTTTGCGCAATCTTTCAAGTCGGTAGTATCCGATGCAAAAATCCGCTTGACCGTTGGATCTACAGGTAACAACCGCATCAATGATTTCAGTTATCTGCCCTTATATGCATCCAGTACCTATTATGCGCTGAACGATCAGCTCATCCCTGGCTTAGTGCCCAGCCAGCTGGCTAATCCTGCCGTGAAATGGGAAACCTCCCTGTCGCGCAACCTCGGTGCAGACCTCGCTTTCTTTAAAAACAGGCTGCAGTTTACGGCTGATGTCTATTACAATACCACTAAAGACCTGCTGCTGCAGAATCCTATTCCGCAAACCTCCGGATATACCCAGCAGACACAGAATATTGCCTCAACCTCCAACAGGGGGCTGGAGCTGCAGCTCAGCGGCGTAATTGCAGAAAGCAAAAACTTCAGCTATTCTGCCAACTACAACATGTCCTTTAACCGCAACAGGGTAGAAAAACTGAACAACGGGATTACCAGTAAAGGATATGCTTCCGGATGGGAAACCAACACCGGTAATGATTACCTGGTAGAAGTTGGAAAACCACTGGGGCAGATGTACGGATATAAATCGGACGGCTTTTACAAGGTAAGCGATTTCACCTATAATCCTGTCACAGCAGCATACACTTTAAAACCCGATGTAGCATCCTTTTTTGGGGTAACGCGGAGTTCTATCCAGCCGGGAACAATGAAGCTCAAAGACCTGGGCGGCGTCATCAGAAACCCTGATGGCAGTCCGGCTATACATACCGATGAAGACAGAACCGTGATCGGAAATGCTGCACCGGATTTTACCGGAGGCTTAAACCAGCAGTTCAGGTACAAGAACTGGGATATGAGTGTTTTTGTGAACTTCAGCGTGGGCAATGATATCTATAATGCCAATAAGATAGAGCTTACTAACGGGCGCCTGAACGGGCCTAACCTGCTGGCCATTACCAATGGCAGGTTCAGGACGATTGATGACAATGGAAAATCAATTTACAACGACCCGGCCAAACTTGAGGCTTTCAACCAGAATGCGACCATCTGGCGCCCCTATGAGAACAGTGCCTTGTTTACCGACTGGGCTGTGGAAGATGGTTCCTTCTTAAGGATCAACAACATCAGCCTGGGCTATACACTGCCGCAAAGCCTTCTTCAGCGGGCTAAACTGCGCAGCCTGCGGGTATATGCCACCGTAAATAACCTGGCTACCATTACGGGATACTCAGGTTTCGACCCCGAAGTGAACACCCGTACCAACGGAGGCTTAACTCCTGGAGTGGATTACTCTGCCTACCCGCGCAGCAGGACTATAATTTTTGGCTTAAACCTTTCCCTATAATTTAAATACTGGTTATGAAATTCAGAACGATCAAAATATGTATGGCTGTCTTCTTTGCAGCCATATCCATGCTTATTTTTTCATGTAAGAAATACCTTGAAGTAAAACCACAGTCGGCCTTTGCCCCTGAAGACGTATTCAATAATGTATCCAGTGTCAACTCTGCGATCATGGGTATCTATCAGCTCCTTGCGGGCGATGATGGTTACGGACAGCGGCAGTCGCTCGTTTATCCCAATGATACCGATGAATTTACGCGCAGCGGGGATGTGGATGCCGGGGCAAGGGGACTGGCCAGATATGTGGCCGATGCCGGAAACTCAGAGCTGGCAGCTACGTTCAGCAGGGGCTATAACGGTATTGAGCGTGCAAACCTCTGTATCAAATACATCCCGGAAATGACCGCCTACACCAGCGGCAGCGAGGCCGATAAAAAGGAACTCCGGAGAATGTATGGCGAGGCACTGGCGCTGAGGGCCATCTACTATTTTGACCTGGTGAAAAATTGGGGCGATGTGCCCTTACAGACCGAACCCTCGGTTTCGGGAATGGATTTTAACCTTTCAAAATCCAACAGCGAAATCATTTATGACCGTATCCTGGGCGACCTCCTCCTTGCAGAAAGGCTCCTGCCCTGGAGAAAGGAAACGGTAATGGATGAAAGGATTACACAGGGCGCAGCACGCGGTATGCGTGCCCGTATTGCCCTGTTCCGCGGTGGTTATATGCTCAGGCGGACGTCAAAAGTGATGGAGCGGCTGCCCGATTACCTGAAATATTATACCATGGCCAGAGATGAATGTGATACCGTGATCAAATCAGGACAGCATAGCCTTAACCCTAGTTTTTACGATGTATGGAAAAAGGTAAATGAGCTGACGCTTGACAATGTGTACGGCGAGAGAATGCTCGAGGTGGCAATGGGCGGTGGTAATGCGAATTATGACAGCAAGCTGGGCAGGGCCAGCGGGACGCGCATTGCAGACGGTTCGCGCTATGGCCCGGGCGGAGGGGCGCAAAATCCTACCACCAATTACTTTTACGCTTTTGATCCTGCAGACCCGCGGAGGGAAGTAACCATTGCCAATTACAATATCGATATCAGGAACCTGAAAAGCCCTGCGAGAATTACAGAAATGAACGATGGCAAATACAGGAGAGACTGGCGGCCAATCATTGCCGGGGCCACCCAAACCCTGGGCATGAACTGGGTGATGCTGCGGTATTCAGATATCCTGCTGATGTATGCCGAAGCAGCGAATGAGATTGGCTCAGGGCCTGACGCTGCGGCGCTGAAAGCATTTGAGGATGTACGGAGAAGGGCCTTTACCGCAAACTTAAGCAAGGTAGGAGTTACCCCAAGGGATAAAGCCGGATTTTTTAATGCTATTGTAAAAGAACGCTCGCTGGAACTGGGAGGTGAAGGGATCAGGAAATACGACCTGATCAGGTGGAACCTGCTGGGGGCCAAATTACAGGAAGCGAAGGCAATAATGACCGGCCTGATCAATGCAGCTCAGTATCCCAAATATCTGTATTACCGGAACGTGGGGGAGGAGTTTGAGTTTTATCCCGGAACAGGATATTACCTGCCGGAGCCTGCTGTTCCGCCTGCGCCGCTGTACAATGCCACCACCAATCCAAACGGGTATATCCGTATAGAATGGAGACAGAGCCTGAACACTACCAACGGCGGCTTCATTGAAAAACTGGGGCGCTCTTTCCTGTCAAATCATTCTGAAGTACTGCCCATCCATAAGACAATTACAGATTTAAACCCTAACTTAAAGCAGGATTTTGGATATTAATTTACCTGTTTACAAGATGATTATACTAATATGAGATATTTCCTTTCTGTTTTTGCTCTTATCATGTGCGCGATCAGCTCTTCGGCGCAGCAAAATTTAAAGTTGTGGTATGAGAAGCCTGCAACTAACTTCAACGAGGCCCTGCCCATTGGCAATGGCCGGCTGGCCGCTATGGTTTTTGGTGCCCCGGCAAATGACAAGGTGCAGCTCAATGAAGAGAGTATCTGGACAGGGCAGCCGCATAACAATGTGACCGACAGCCAGGGCCTGGTGATACCGGAGCTGAGGCGGTTATTATTTGAGAAAAAATATGCAGCAGCACAGGCGCTTTCAAAAGCTAAAATGAAATCGCCACAGAACGGCATGAGCTACCAGCCGGCAGGCAACCTGCTGCTCAGTTTTAAAGGACATGAAAAGGCAACCCACTACTACCGTGAGTTGGATATCAGCAAAGCCGTATCTACGGTATCCTATGATCTGGATGGTGTACATTACAAAAGAACATACTTTACTTCGTTCACAGACAGCGTGCTCATTGTGCGGCTTGAAGCCAGTAAACCCGGAGCGTTAAACTTTGAGGTTTCAGCAGGTAAGGTTCAGAAAAACAGTGCTGTCAGTGTAAAAGGAAAGCAGATCAGGCTGCAGGCGGGCCCGGGCGAAGCCGAAGGGCTGGCCGCAAAAATAAACTTTGTAACGCTCATCAATGTGGTTAGCAGCGGCGGTAGTACTACCGCTGCTGATTCCACCATTAACATTAGCGGTGCCAGCTCAGCAACGATTTACGTTTCTATCGCTACCAATTTTAAAAATTACCATGATCTTTCTGCAGACCCACAGCTCAAGGCCTCGCGCATCATGGACAATGCAGTCCGGAAAGATTACAAGGCCGGGCTATCGGCACATATCCGGTTTTACCAGCAGTATTACAACCGGGTAAGCTTTGATCTTGGCAGCAATGCGTCGGCTAAACTGCCAACAGATCAGCGGATACGCAACTTTAAAGCAGCTTATGATCCGCAGTTACTCTCCCTGTATTTCCAGTTCGGCAGATACCTGCTGATCTCATCATCGCAGCCCGGTGACCAGCCGGGAAATCTTCAGGGCAAATGGAACGACAGGATCAAGCCTGCCTGGGATTCAAAATATACCATTAACATCAATACTGAAATGAATTACTGGCCAACTGAGCCGGCAAACCTTTCTGAACTGGGCACACCCTTGTTCAATATGCTGAAAGATCTCGCTGTTACCGGAAAGGAAAGTGCGGCCAGGATCTATCATGCCAAAGGATGGATGGCGCATCACAATACAGATTTGTGGCGCATCACAGGCATTGTAGACGGCGGGTTTTACGGCATGTTCCCCAATGGAGGGGCATGGCTGAGCAGGCATCTCTGGGAACATTACCTGTATACCGGTGATCAAAAATTCTTAAAAGAAGTGTATCCGATATTGAAAGGGGCATCTGAGTTTTATGTGGATGCACTGCAGAAAGAGCCTGATCATGGCTGGCTGGTAGTTTCCCCTTCTATGAGCCCGGAGAATAACTACATGAAGGATTCCAGTGGCCAGGGAGTGGGCCTGTCGTATGGTACAACCATGGACAACCAGATTGTCTTTGAGCTTTTTTCAAACACCATACGCGCTGCAGAGGCATTGAAGACTGATCAGGACTTTGCAGGTATACTGCAGCAAAAGCGTGCACAGCTCCCTCCGATGCAGATAGGCCAGTTTGGACAGCTACAGGAATGGATTGAAGATTGGGACAGAAAGAATGATCAGCACCGTCATATCTCCCATTTGTTTGGCTTATATCCTTCAAACCAAATTTCGCCTTACCGCAATCCTGAAATCTTTGCTGCTGCCAAAAATACACTGATCAGCAGGGGCGATGTATCTACAGGATGGAGCATGGGCTGGAAGGTGAATTTCTGGGCGAGAATGAAGGATGGCGATCATGCCTTTAAGATCATTTCTGATCAGCTGAACCTGGTTTCGCCGGATGTGCAGTCTGGCCAGGGCGGCGGCACCTATCCTAATCTGTTTGATGCGCATCCGCCATTTCAGATAGACGGCAATTTTGGCTGTACAGCCGGTATCACAGAAATGCTGTTGCAAAGTCAGGACGGTGCGATAGAAATCCTGCCTGCTTTGCCTTCTGCCTGGAAGAAAGGCAGCATCAGAGGGCTGAAGGCCCGCGGCGGATTTGTGATTGATATGGACTGGGAGAACAATCAGCTGAAAAACCTGAAGATCGTATCCACGCTCGGCGGCAACTGCCGTTTAAGTACCTCACATGCTCTGGGTAAATTTGCGGGCTTGCAGCAGGTTAAGGCTGGTTTGGAAAATAGCAATCCATATTTTCAAGTTGATCAGGTAAAGGCGCCAGTGATTTCTACAAAAGCTGTCCTGGAGAAACAAAAGCCCGCTGATGATCCGTTATTATATGACCTGAAAACTGAGGCCGGTAAAGTTTATGAGATCAAAGGCTTGTAAGCTGCTAAATATGCATTTCAATGCTTAAACACAAAACGATGAAAAGAATCCTACTGATATTATTTTGCTCTTTTACCCTGGCGACTGCTTTTGGTAAAGATGTGCAGATTACCGTAGCCACAGATGGCAGCGGAGATTATAAAACTGTGCAGGAAGCCATCAATGCTGTTGCGGATTTCCAGCACAGCATCACCAGGATCATCATCAGGAATGGGATCTATAAAGAAAAGCTCATGCTCCCTGCTTCGAAACAAAACGTGAAACTGCTGGGCGAAAGTGCCGCAAAGACCATTCTGACCTATGATGATTATGCATCAAAAAAGAATAGCGAAGGCAAAGAACCCGGCACCAGCGGGTCATCCAGCTTTTTTATCTATGGCAATGGTTTCAGCGCAGAGAACATCACTTTTGAAAACTCGTCCGGGCCGGTAGGGCAGGCTGTAGCCTTGTGGGTAGCGGGGGATCAGTGTACTTTTATCAACTGCCGCATGCTTGGATTTCAGGATACCCTGTATACCTATGGTCCAGGCTCCAGGCAGTATTTTAAAAATTGTTATATCGAAGGAACAGTAGATTTTATTTTCGGCTCTGCTACTGCTGTTTTTGACGGCTGTGAGATTTTCTGTAAAAAAGGCGGATACATCACCGCTGCATCTACGCCGGCTACAGAAAAATATGGCTATGTATTTAAGAACTGCAAAATTACCGGCAATGCGGCTGCCAATACATTTTATCTGGGCAGGCCATGGCGTCCGGATGCGAAGGTGGTATTTATCAAATCCGGGATGGGCAATATGATCCGTCCCGAAGGATGGAGCAACTGGGGCAAAGAGAGCAATGAAAAAACTGCTTATTACGCAGAATACAGAAATAAGGGTGCCGGGGCAAACACTGGGCAGCGGGTGAGCTGGTCGCACCAGCTGACAGATGCAGAATTGAGCGATTATTCTTTAGCGGCGATCTTCAGAGGCTGGAAACCGGGTACAATTTCTACTGCCCAGGCTACCGATCCGGTAGCTGAAAATATGCTCATCTACCAACGCAGCATTGGCGGATGGCCTAAAGCAGTAAATAACATCCCCGTAGATTATAAATCGATGCTGTCTTCCGCTGATAAGCTGGCGATCCGTGCCGATTCATTACATGACGATGCTACAATAGACAACGCTGCCACTACCAGGGAGATCAGGCATCTGGTGCAGGCTTATAAGGGGACGCGTAACCAAAAATATCTGGCAGCGGCAGAAAAAGGAATTGATTACTTGCTCCGGGCGCAGTATGCGAATGGGGGCTGGCCACAGTACTATCCAAAAAAGGATTTTTACCGCCATCAGATCACTTATAATGATAATGCCATGATCAATGTGCTCAACATCATGCAGGACATTGCAGAAGGGGCAAACAACTTTGATGTGGTAAAAGCTAAATACTATAAAGCGGCAGCCAGCGCTGTGGAGAAAGGAACAGACTGTATCCTGAAAACCCAGATCGTGGTAAAAGGCAGGCTGACGGCCTGGTGCGCGCAGTATGATGAAAAAACCCTGAGCCCTGAAAAAGCAAGGGCCTTTGAGCTGGCTTCGATCAGTGGCGGCGAATCGGTTAATATTGTGGAGTTCCTGATGCGCTTTAAAAATCCTTCTCCCGAGATCAAAAAGGCGGTAAATGCTGCGGTAAAGTGGTTTGAGGAAGTGAAAATTGAAGGTTATGAATTTGTATTTGTGGATGATCCTTCAAAGCCAAAAGGAAAAGACAGGGTATTTCGTAAAAATCCATCTTCAGTGATATGGGCGCGATTTTATGATATCCAGACCAATGAGCCGTTTTTTACCGGAAGGGACAGTCAGCCAAAGAAAACCGTAGCAGAGATAGGAGCAGAGCGCAGTGCCGGATATGCATGGTATGGCACCTGGCCGGCGAAGCTGCTGAACAAAGAATACCCGGAATGGCTGAAAAAGAATCCTTAGCAGCAGGTTATATCATCTAATTATCTTTTTCTCAAAAAATTTCATCCCGTGGGGGAAAAAATAGCTAAATATGTGCCCGTCTGGAATAACGGGCACATCAAATGATATCACAATTAAGCAAGATCCTCTTCTCTACCCGTACCATGGGTGCCCTTTTACTTTTCTATGCTTTTTCTATGGCGCTTGCCACTTTTGTAGAAAACGATTATGGAACGGCCGTTGCCAAAGCCTTGATTTACAACTGCTGGTGGTTTGAGCTGGTGATGTTCTTCCTGATCCTGAACTTCATCGGGAATATCAAAAGGTATCAGTTGATATCCTTAAAAAAACTGCCGCTGCTGGTCTTTCACCTGGCCTTCATGATCATTTTTATCGGAGGATATGTAACGCGGTATATCAGCTTTGAGGGCTCCATGCACATCAGGGAAGGGGAGAGCAGCAATGATGTGGTTTCTGATGCTACGTTTTTCAAAGTGCAGATCGGTCAGGATGATCAGGCACTGGCTTATGACGACAAGCCCGCGATCCTGATCTCCAATAATGTGCCCTGGTACCTCAAATCTTTCAGGAAAACTTTTATCCAGCAATATGATTACAAGGGCACAAGGGTAAAGATGAAAGTCATCGACTTCTATGCCCGTGCGCAGGATTCGCTGGTGCTGGACCCTGCCGGGAAACCTGTGCTGCACCTGGTGGTACTTGAAAATGGTAAACGTGTCAATAAATATATCGAAAGCGGAAATGTCAAGCTGATTGACAATATGATTATCAGCTATAATAAACCTACGCAGGGCGCCATCAATATTGCCGATGGATTTGGGAAGTATACAATCTCTTCGCCCTATGAAGGTAATTATATGATTATGGCCACGCAGGAAAGGAAAGTGGTGACGGCAGATAACCAGGAGCAGGAGTTTCACCTGAGGAGCCTTTATACCTATGGCGGACTGGCATTTGTTGTGCCTGAGCCTGCGCGTCCAGGTAATATCATTTATTATGAGGGCGACAAACGTACGCATGAACACGACCTGGATTTGGTGAAGGTGGAAGTGACTACCCCGAATGCAGTAGATACTGTATCTTTTTATGGAGGTAAGGGCATGACCAATTTCCAGTTCCAGAGCGAGGTTGGTGGCCTGCCGATTGCCATGGCATATGGCTCAAAGATTTATAAAGCCCCTTTTTCGCTTAAGCTGGTTGACTTTAAAATGGAAAAATATCCCGGCAGTAACAGTCCGGCGGCTTATTCTTCTGACATCATGATTCATGATGGCCATACAGAACGCCCGTATAAAATATTCATGAACCACGTGCTGGATGAGGATGGCTACCGCTTTTTCCAGTCGAGCTTTGACCAGGACGAACTGGGCACCGTTCTTTCCGTGAACCACGATTACTGGGGAACCCATATTACCTATATCGGCTATACTTTGCTTTTTGCAGGCCTTTTTGTCACCCTGTTCTGGAAAGGAACCCATTTTTCGAAACTGAACGAACAGCTGAAAACGATATCACGTTCCAAAACCTTATTGCTGTTGTTATTTTTTCTGCCTGCTGTAGCTTTTAGCCAGGAGATAGACATGCACGGACGTGATGGGAAAGGGCCGCTGCAGGAAGCCCCGCATGACCACAGCGGCCACGATCATACCCATACGGCAGATAGTGCCGCATCCGCCCTGGGAAATACGACAGCCGCCGCACCGGATCATAACCACGCGTTAGATATGCAGCGAATACTGGCAGGACAAATGGTCAACGGAGCAAGCTTTGCCGGTACCATCCGTACAGACCGTGTTCATGCAGACAGCTTTGGCCGTTTGCTCGTACAGAATATTGATGGCCGTATCGAACCGGTAAATACTTTGGCACTCGAAATCCTGCGCAAGCTCTATCACAAGGATAACTTCTATAACCTCAGCGCCAATCAGTTTTTTCTTTCGGTATCTACCTTACCGTTCGACTGGGTAAATGTGCCCCTGATCAAAGTAGGCAGCAAAGGTGGCCCCGGCCTGCTGGCAGCGGTAAAGGCTAACGAAGAGGGATATACCACTATGGTCAACCTCCTGAGCTTAAGCCCTGAGGGCACAATTGACTTTCGTTTAAAAGACGACTATCTCAAAGCTTTCGCTAAAAAAGCATCTGAGCAGGGTGGTTACGATAAGGACGTGATAGAGCTGAATGATAAACTGCAGGTGATGCAGCAATTGCTGAACGGGCAGTACCTGAGGGTATTTCCTGTGGCGGGCGATGCAAACAATACCTGGGTTACCCCGCCTGCTCCTGCACAGGACAGTGTTGGGGCAATGCGTAACCCTGCAACCCTATATCTGATGAGTATTTTTGATGCGACCAAATCAGGCAACTGGACGGTGGCAGAGCAGAAACTGGAGACCCTTAAACAATTGCAATTCCAGTTGGGCAAAGCAGTAGTGCCCTCGCTCAGCAAAATTGATATGGAGGTGAGTTACAATTCCTGGAATATTTTCCTCAACCTGATGATCGCTTATGCCTTGCTGGGAACAGTAATCCTTGCTTTAGCCTTTGGCAGTTTGTTCAAAAATTCAAAGGGATTAAGGAAAACTATCAATGTGGTATTGGTACTGATCAGCATAGCTGCACTTTTACAGCTGTACGGCCTTGCTGTGCGCTGGTATATTTCTGGTCATGAGCCCTGGAGCAATGGCTATGAAGCGGTGATGTTTATCAGCTGGATAGGGGTGATGTCGGGGATGTTGCTATACCGCAACAGTAATGCTTTTATTCCTGCTGCCGGATGTTTGATTGCGGTGATCCTGATGGGCTTTGCGCATGGCGGTTCACAGATGAACCCTCAGATTACCCCATTGGTGCCCGTACTAAAATCATACTGGCTGATGGTGCACGTGGCAATCATTACTTCAAGTTATGGCTTCTTTGGCCTGAGCGCGCTGCTGGGAACAGTAGTGCTGGTATTGTATATCATCGATCATAAGAAAATCAGTGCAAAGGTGAAAGCCTCTGTGGTAGAACTGACTATTGTAAACGAGATGTCGCTTACCGTAGGTATATTTTTACTGACCGTAGGGACTTTTCTCGGCGGGATCTGGGCCAATGAAAGCTGGGGCCGTTACTGGAGCTGGGACCCTAAAGAAACCTGGGCCTTTATCTCGGTGATCGTGTATGCCTTTGTGCTGCACGTAAGGCTGATCCCGGCTATGAGGGGCAAATATCTGTTTAACCTCTTGTCGCTGCTGGCCTTTTCAGTGATTATCATGACTTACTTTGGTGTGAACTATTACCTGACCGGACTGCATTCATATGCGCAGGGCGATCCTGTACCTATTCCGGCATGGGTGTATGTGACGATTACTGTTGTTGCGCTGTTGGCCATAGTTTCTTACCGCAGGTATAAATCGAGATTATCAAAAAATTGAGTTAAATTCTATTCTTAAAGGAAAGAATTTGTTGTTTTTTGGTAACAACATCTTTTTAGAGTATTTTTGTACAAAAACAAAAGTATATGTTGCAAATTCTGATCATTGCTACCTGCATTTTTTTTATTGCTCATTTAGCGCTGTTGCTGGCGTCTTTTCCTCAGTCTGAACTGGCCCGTACGCGATATTTTTATTCACATCTAACGCTTTGGATAACCGGCGTTTTGGTTTTTTCAATGGCTGTGCTGTATAGCGGAAAAGGCCAGTCGGGCTTTCTCGATTATTTCGATACCACTGCCAGTAAGCTGATGATATTGGTATTTACCGCTGGCCTTTCTTTTGTTGCCCATGTCATTGTTATGCGCCTTGTGGTTCCCTTGCTGCGCAAAAACCGTTAATAGATTTTAATACCCTACACCTCGTACACCGCCCGCTGCCCTGATGGATTCACCAGTGATCCAGTGTGCATTTGCTGATGCAAGGAATACAGCCAGCGGAGCAATGTCCTGTGGTTCACCAAACCGGCCCAATGGTGTACCGGTAAGAAGTTTTTTACCTAATTCTCCATCAAAGTTTCCGGCAGTAGCAGGGGTATTTGTATGACCTGGCATTATAGAGTTTACTCTAATGTTACGGGAGCCCAGCTCTCTGGCTAGGGCAAAAGTCATTGTATCTACTGCTCCCTTAGTTGCCGCATAAACACTGGAAGCCAGATAGGGATCAGTGCTTAGTATAGAACTGATATTGATGATACTCCCACCATTTTCACCCATATATTTTATAGCCTGCTGGGTAGCTAACAGGTAACCCAGTACATTCAGGTTAAATTGCTTGTGAAAAGCTTCTTCTGTTAAATCATCAATCATTTCAAATACTGCTACACCAGCATTATTCACCAATATATCTACTGCGCCGAAGTTGGCTTTTATTTGATCAAACATCAGCTTTACATCAGCAGACTTACTCATATCTGCTTTAATGGCAACAGCTTTGCCTCCTGCCGATTGTATTTCGCTGACTACTTTTTCAGCGTCACTTTCACTTGAAGCGTAATTGACGATCACTGTAGCTCCTGCTTCAGCAAGTCCCTTTGCGATTCCTGCTCCAATACCTTTTGAAGCTCCTGTAACTACAGCTAATTTGTCTTTCAGATTAGTTTTCATTTTATCTTTTGTAATTATTTGTTGGTTCAAAGGTAATTTAACCTAACTTTACTTTTGATATGGGTTTCCTTAAGTATAGTTAGTTCCCCTATTAATAATTATAGAAATGGAGAAAAAGAAGTCGATAGCAGAAGAACAGCAGGATTGTTCAAGAATACTTTTTGCCATACAGGATGCACTTGACCTGATCAGTGGTAAATGGAAAATTAAAGTAATCAGCGTATTGCTGTATGGTAAAAAGAACTTTACAGACTTACAGCGGCAGATTGATGGTCTGGGATCTAAAATGCTGTCAAAAGACTTACAGGAGCTGGAGATCAATGGAGTAATTACACGAACGGTCAATGCTACCAAGCCCATTACGGTTTCCTATGAATTGACCCCTTATGGCCATACCATGAAACCCATTATCCAGGTACTTGCCGATTGGGGAACAGAACACCGGCATAAGATTACCGGTCGGTAATTATAGCCCTGATTGAGTTTGCATCCTGTTTCTGGCTGTTAAAATAGCTGGCATCCTATCTGGCGCCATTTTTTTAGCATGTGAATGGATGGCATTAAAGTTTGTACAAGCTCAGTGAGCGTATATTCAACCTTTGGCGGAACCTGGGGTATCGCTGGTAAGGGACCTGAAAGGCTCGGGAATTATCTCCAATACTACCGATCATATCACTGGTTCCATTGTTCGTGTTGACGGGCGACAAACCTTCTCAGTTGAACAGCTTGCGGGGGTATTTTGCAATTATCTTCATTTTGGTTACAACCTGAGCCATTTTGGCTATGCCCACAAATTTGCTGCGCTGCACCTTTGTACTGTATATATAACAACCGAAATTATGAAAACTATTTTTATTACCGGTGCCTCAACCGGTTTAGGTAAATCAACTGCAAAATTATTTCAGGCCAAAGGATGGAAGGTAATCGCAACGATGCGCAGCCCCGAAAAGGAAACGGAATTGAACCAATTGGAAAATGTAGTGCTGCTGCCGCTTGACATCACAAATATGGCGCAGCTCAAGCAAACGGTACAAAAAGCAATCCGTTTGGGCAGTGTAGATGTGGTCTTTAATAATGCGGGATACGGCTTAATTGGCGCGGTGGAATCGAATACAGAAAGCCAGATCAGGGCACAGTTTGAAACCAACTTTTTTGGGACAGTATGGGTTATTCAGGAATTTATTCCTTACTTTAGAACTCAGCAAAGGGGCTTATTCATCAATACAACCTCGCTGTGCGGCTTAACCTCCAATCCGCAATCCGCCATATATAATGCTTCGAAATGGGCATTGCAGGGACTGGCAGAAAGTATGTCTTATGATCTTGCACAGTTTGGAATAGGAATTAAAAATGTTGCTCCGGGAGGAATTAAAACCGACTTTACAAAGGCTATGCAAGTATCAGAAGATAAGGCTTACGAAGATACGATGGCTAAAATGATGGAAGGATTTCAGGACGGTACCCTGATGGAGTTTACCGAACCTGACAGGATAGCTGAAGTCGTTTATCAGGCAGCAACAGATGGGCAGGATCAGTTAACTTATCCTGCCGGAAATGATGCAGTCCGCTTATACAAGAAACGACTTGCACAGGGGCCTGAAGCTTATCGGATAGACCTTACAGCCTATC
>Ga0163161_10000790_pt1 | contig 24862 bp, 18 predicted proteins | sample S45metaG_FD_129847 | JGI IMG/M metagenome (GOLD analysis project Ga0163161, IMG submission 129847) | Switchgrass rhizosphere microbial communities from Kellogg Biological Station, Michigan, USA - S4-5 metaG | ecosystem: Host-associated > Plants > Roots > Rhizosphere > Soil | place: USA... | reverse complement strand
TCAATTTTACGACTTAAGCCTTCAAATCCACCGTAGTAATCCAATAATTCATCCAAAATGTCAGCAAGTTTTTTGCCGTGTAAAGGGTCATTGGAGGCGTTCATAATAGATCAACAATATTTTTGGAGTCCATTATTATAACCTGAGCTAGTTAGAAAGTGAGAGAGATTGCGAATACACATCCCGAAGCGTATTAGGCTGTAATTAATTATTAAAACTGGCTAATGTGATGGAAATCTAAAGAATAGCTGTACGCACGTACTATATCAGTTTTTCTAAGCCTGTAAAGGGTATTTTTAAAATATATTTATAAATTTCAATAAGATATAAAATATTCTGTGTGTTGAAATTTAGCCTAAGCAAATTAATAACTTTAATGCTCAAAAGGCGATTTAGGGAAAGAAATCTGTATCGCAGTAGCCAGTAGCCAAAAATGAAGCCCGTAAAGGTGGTAAGTAGCTTACGCGTTCTAGCTAGGGCAAATTAAAAATGTAATGACATTTTGTAGAACGCTGCCTAGAGTGCTTTTCTGGCTAAGATTAGAAATAGGGTTAGCCAATTTAAGTCGTTAAGAGAGCTACGGCTTAGTAAGTTGCTTGGGCAACAGATGCAATTGAAGCAGCTTTTAATAATTCAGTGTAGTGAAGTATAAATGGCGTAGTAACAATGCAGAGTAGCCAGAGCCTTATATATGGTAGGTTTCCAAATCTTCTATTTAACATAATATACATTATACGAACAGCTATATAATTCATTATTAAGTCATTGATTCTGTTGCTGTACATCTAGCTATAGTTGTTGCCTCTACAAAGAATCATTAATTATTTTAGATACGTATTATCAATGAGGTTTATAAAAAAGACCTTAGCTAAGGTCTTTTTACACAGCTAAATTAAATTAATCATTTTATTTTGAAGAGTTCCAATAATTGACGTAATTCAACTGTTGAATCCCTCGTTCTACAAACTCAGCATTTTGCCATTGTTTTACATCAACATCGCGTTTTATCAGTTTGGCCTTTAATGCAGTCTGTACACCTTCTTGTAGATGCCCTAGATAATATTCATCTAAAAGTGGTGAAAAAACTGTTTTTAAGGCTTTGTCTTGTAGACTCAATGCATAGAGTTCTGTTGGTAATCCTGCATTTTTAGTGACAAGTTGAATGGCATTATCGCGGTTTTCAGGCTGTGAAACCCAATGTGCTGATTGTAAAACCGTATTACCAATGCTTGGACAATTTCAGGATGTTGTTTAATAAATTCACTACGACCCACTAAACCTGATTGAATTGTGCCAGCACCATCTTGTCTCTGGCCAGTACTCAGTGGAACCTCTACAATTTTCTGCTGTTTGAGCGCTAGGATTGGCATTAAACCCCAACTAGCATCAATTTGCTTGGCTGCAAGTGCTGCATTGGCCGCAGCAGGATCTAAATTAATAATGCGGAAATCTTTTTCAGTAAAGCCATATCGCTCAATATATTGATCAAACGATAATTGCATAGCAGTTCCTTGAAAAATTGCTATTCGTTTACCTTTTAACTGTTCGAGACTGCTATATCCTTTATTTGGCAAAACACCCAAATAAGCATCTATGTGCCGTCCAGTTGCTACCAATAAAGTAGTATCGATTTGATTCGATTTACCAATAATAGCGGCTAAGTCGCCTAAAAAAGCAAAATCTAATTGCTTATTGGCCAAGGCTTCATTAATTACAGGTCCTGCACCTTTAAAAAATTGCCATTCAACTTGAATATTTTTCTTTGCAAATTCTTTTTCAAGTAACTGATTTAAATAAATATAATCAACTAATGGTGTGCCGCTACTGTGTCTTTCACTACTGCTTAAATCAGGTACAGCAATTCTAATTTTTACAATGTTTTCAGTCTGATTCGTTGTTTTTGATGGTGCTGATGAAGATGGTTTGAAAATAAACAGAAGCAAAGCGATAAAAATAAGCGCAGGAATAATCCAGATAAATCGATTACGTTTTGATAGTGTGGCCATATCGTTTTTCTCAACAACATATACAACGTCACTGCTTAACAACAGTGACGTTTTGCATGTTTAAAATAGTCTTTAGTTGGCATTTAAAACGGCGTGAAGCTTGGCTTTTTCGAGTTGTTCTGCTGATAAATCTTTGGGTAATGTGGTTTTACCTTTTAAGCCATGTACACCAGTCGTTACTTCACCGGCAAGCGTAATTCGGCGTACAACGCGATGTTGATCGCCATAATCGTTAACCGCGTAGTGCTGTGTAGAGCGATTATCCCAAATCACCACATCTCCTTCCTGCCATTGCCAACGCACTGTATTTTCTGGTCGCGTTACTTTTTCTTGTAAAATATTAAATAAAAGCTGTGAATCACTTTGACTGAATCCCACAAGTCGTTTGAAAAAATGCCCAAGTAAGAGGCTTTTCTTGCCCGTTTCTGGATGTAATACGACTACTGGATGCTCTGTCTCATACTTGGTAGATACAAAAATTTTCTTCAGTCTTTCTAGCTGTTCCGGCTCGACATTTTGTTTTGGTCCACCATAGTCATATTCATTTGAATGTACAGCTACCAACTGCTCAGCAAATTGCTGTAAAAGCTCAGGAAGATCTTCATAAGCAGTTTCAGTATTTGCCCAAGTTGTATCGCCACCTGTTTCAGGGATGATTAGGCTTCTCAAGATACTAATTTTAGGATAGGCATCCACAAAAGTGACATCAGTATGCCAAGAATTGGCGCGTGCACCTTTTTGTGAGTCAAGTTCAAAAATAAAATCTGTGCCATCCACCGCTGGTACTGTTGGATGTTTAACGGGTGAACCAAACAATTCTGCAAATTTCTCTTGTTCTGTGTCCCCCAAATGTTGCTGGCCACGGAAGAACAGTACTTTATGCTCTAGTAGCGCATCGTGTATAAACTGAACTGTAGATGAATCAAGCTCAGAGCTTAAATGAATGCCTGATATTTCAGCCCCAATTCGACCAGTTAATTTTTTAACGTGTAGTTGTTGTGCTGGTTTCTGAATAAATGTAGTCATATTAATTTCCTGTCATAATATATGACTGAATTTTTATCAGAAACGGCGGCATATTCTGTTATTTCAGAGACAATCCATCACGTAAAAAATTATTTTGATATTTAAATAATTAATAACACGCACATATGAAAATTAAATATGAAATTATATTTTTTTGAAATTTGAATAAATTTTAACTCTGATAAGCTGTTTAAAATCTTAGTTTATATCTCTGATTTATCATGAAAGCATCATCAATTATCGAGTTCAGGAATCCTATCTCAAAATATCAGAATGATTTTGACGGCGGACAATCTTCGGATCATCAAATTATAACGAATGAATTTATTCATAAAAGTATTCGTATTTTAGAAAATTATCAGGTTATTCAATCTTTATCTAATACAGAAAAATCTACGCTTATTCAGCATTTAAAAATAAGAAAGTATTATCATAATCAAACGATATACAATCAAAATGATCCGTGTACTGATATCAATATTTTGCTTGAAGGCGCGCTTAAACTTGGCTGGAGCACATCTCAAGGCAAATACCACACCGATATTTTTGTGCCCTCAGGTACATTAATCAATATTGTTCCGATCGTAACGGGTCAACCTCTACTTCACGACCATATTGCACAAGGTAGAACGGTAATTGCCAACCTTCCTGGTCAATTGTTTATGGATGTCATCAGAAATAACGCAGATGCTTTGTTTATGGTGTTGAAATTAATCTGTGTAAGAACACAACTAAATCGTGAACAAAATTTCATTTATTCAACTGAAACATTGCAAACTCGTCTCGCTAAAAAACTAGTTTTTCTAGTGGATTATCATTCCTATCAGGACAAAGATAAAATTTTACTGAATCTCAAATTGAGTCAGGAAAATCTAGCAGAACTTTTGCAGACCTCAAGACAAAGCATTAATAAAGAACTAGCAGCGCTTTCGAACCAAAACATCATTGAGGTTAAATACAATCAAATCTTTATTTTGGATTTTGAAAAGCTAAGCGATATTGCACAGACTCATCAGTTCAACAGTACTACTAAGTTTCTTTGATATATCTGCTTTTGTCATAATGATATGATTTTATTAGGAGATAACTGTCAGAATAGAAACAGAATAAAAATTTGTCATATTTACACTAAGCATTTTAGTCGCTTTGTTGGATAAAACATGACAGATGTAAATATCAAAAAACAACCTAATATTTTATTGATTGTGGCAGATGATTTAGGCTTTTCAGATTTAGGTGCTTTTGGCGGAGAAATCAATACACCTCATTTGAATGAATTAGCATTAAACGGCTTAAGACTTACTAATTTTCATACGGCGTCAACCTGCTCCCCCACTCGTGCGATGTTACTTTCAGGTACTGACCATCATTTAGCTGGTTTAGGAACCATGGCAGAGGCCCTTACCCCAGAACTCGAGGGTAAAGAAGGCTATGAAGGTGTATTAAATAACAAAGTTGCCGCATTACCAGAATTATTAAAAGATGCGGGTTACTACACCATTATGTCTGGGAAATGGCATTTGGGACTAAAACCAGAATATTTTCCAATTAAAAAAGGGTTTGAACGTTCTTTTGCACTATTACCTGGTGCAGCCAATCATTATCTATTTGAAGCGGATATTCCAGAAGACCAAATTCCACGCTTACTTAAGTCAACAAAAGGGCTCTATGCAGAAGATGATGAGTTTTCGGAAGAACTACCACAAGGGTTTTATTCATCAGATTATTTTACCACTCGCCTTCTAGACTTTTTACAAGATGATGAAGCACGCCAAGGACGTCCTTTTTTTGCATACTTACCTTTCTCTGCACCGCACTGGCCCTTACAGGCACCTCAGGAAGATATCGATCGATATAAAGGACGTTATGCGGATGGTCCCGTTAAATTGCGTGAACAGCGCCTTGAGAAACTCAAGCAACTTCAATTGGTAGATGCGGAAACGACGATTCACCCTGTCCTCGCTAGAACTCCATTCTGGGAAAATCTGACTCAAGAGCAACGTGATAAGTCTTCAAGAATTATGGAAGTATATGCGGCCATGGTAGATCGCATGGACCAAAACGTTGGACGTGTAGTGGAATACCTCAAAGATCGAGGGGAATTAGACAATACCATTGTTATTTTTCTATCAGACAATGGTGCAGAAGGTGCTCAACTTGAAGCTCTGCCCGTCTTCGGTGGCCAACTTAATGAAATTATCGAGCAATATTACGACAACAGTATTGATAATATTGGGCGAGCAAACTCTTATGTTTGGTACGGAGAACATTGGGCACAAGCAGCCACCGCTCCTGCTCGCCTATATAAAGCCCATACTAGCGAAGGTGGAATTAGAACAGTTTCATTCATTCACTACGCAGGGTTTAAACGCCAAAATCAGATTAGTCACGAGTTTTTGACGGTCATGGATTTACTACCAACCCTACTGGATTATTTAAATATTCAGCATCCTGGTCAGGTATATAAAGGTCGTCAATTGGTACCCCTACGTGGCCGTTCTATCTTGCCGTATTTACAGGTACAACAAGATCATATTCACAGTGAAGATCATGTCACAGGCTGGGAGTTATTTGGTCAAAAGGCTCTGCGCAAAGGACAATGGAAAGCGCTCTTCATCCCTGCGCCAAATGGTCCAAATAGCTGGCAGCTATATAACCTTAAAGATGATAAAGGCGAAACTCAGGATTTAGCAAAACAATATCCAGAAAAGCTCGATGAATTACTCAAAGAATGGGCAACTTATGTCAAAGAAAATGGTGTGATTGAAAATGTTCAACAACGAAGACTATTACAGAATGATCAGTTAGAACCATTTGAAGCATAAAATAACGAAGAGATTAGTCTTTAGATTGAACTAAGCCAGCACCTCATGCTGGCTTTTATATTTGCTGCCTGAACAGTATTTTAAAAGGCCTATGTTTTAAAAAATTACTATTAGATATAAAGATAAGATCATCAAAATATAAACTTAAGTTTGTACTGATAATGACAGTGTTCAATTACATAAAAATTAAAATCATCACAAAGAAAACACAAATGGAGTCATTAATGTCAGTTCAAAAGCACACCTTTCATTTCAAGAGAAAAAGATTAGTTTTAAATAAAATCACGCAAAGTCTGTTTATTTCACTTATAGGGTGTGCAGGATATTCATCTATTGTCTATGCCGAAGACACTTCCGCTACTCCAGATACAGCGGTAACAGAAGCCAGTACGTCAAATTCACAGTCAAACAGTAAAGCAGATGATGTTATTCAGCTTGCAGATGTTATTGTGACTACACGAAGACGTGAAGAAAAAGCACAAAATGTTCCAACACCCATTAGTATTTTAAGTGCTAAAACACTAGAAACACAAAAACTCAGTAAACTTGAAGATCTACAACAAGCCCTACCCAGCCTTAATGTTGCTTTCTTAAACCCACGTCAATCGAGTGTAGCCGTTCGGGGTTTGGGTAATAACCCAGCCAGTGATGGTTTGGAAGCGAGTGTTGGGGTCTATCTGGATAATGTTTACTTAGGTCGCCCCGGCATGGCTGTATTTGATTTATTAGATATTGCTCAACTCGAATTATTACGCGGGCCACAAGGAACATTATTTGGTAAAAATACCACGGCGGGCTTATTAAACATTAGCTCAAAACAGCCTACCTTCGACCCAGACCATTCTGCTGAAATTTCTTTTGGTTCACGCAATTATTTGCAGGCTAAAGGAACGTTTTCAGATGCTCTATCCGAAAATGTAGCAGGCCGACTCTCTTTTTATAAAACGACTCAGGATGGTTTTATTCATAATACCTATAATGGTAAAGATTATAACAATACAGATCGCGAAGGTGTCCGCGGTCAAATTCTCTGGAAACCGCAAGAGAATTTTAATTTACGTTTAATTGCAGATTACAATAAGCAAGATGATGATCAAGGCGCGATGGTCGTGTACTACGCTGGGCCAACGTTTAACAGTACCGTATATGGAAATAACTACAATCGTTACTTAGAAAATGCCACACAGTCAGGTGCTAAAAATCTTTACACCAACTGGAAAGACAAACAGATTCATTCAGATGCCCCACAACACATGTCTGTTGAGCAAGGTGGTGGATCGGCAGAAGCCAATTGGTCGCTAGATAGCGGTAAAAAAATTACGTCGATTAGTGCATACCGCTTTTGGAACTTCACCCCTACCAATAGTGATTTTATTAGCTCAAATGCATTGACTAATGCTGGTGTTTCGGTTCGAGATAAACAGTATTCTCAAGAGCTACGCCTAACATCTGCTGGAAATCAAAAAGTGGATTGGGTAACAGGTCTATATTACTTTCAGCAACAGTTAGACAATACGACTTTCTCTTTATATGGAGATACGGCTGACGCATTCTATCTTTACAACGTTCCGAGCGTGAGAACCTTAATTGCAAATGGTCAATCGAATATTTTGAATAATCGAGATTCGTATTCATATGGAACAACTGAGACAAAAAGCTCAGCACTATTTGGTCAAAGTACATGGCATGCTACACCGAAGCTAGACATCACTACAGGTGCACGAGTCACCTATGAAGATAAATCTGCCAGTATCTATAGAACCGACCCTATTGGGGGGACACCAGTTTCGGGTTTAAGTGCGGCAGAGCGTAATTTACTAAATGCCCAGCTCGGCGCATATGATTCGGGTGAACTGAAGCAACATGGCTTAAGTTACTCTGGCTTACTGACTGGCAGCTATCGTTTAAATCCGAGCACACTGGCCTATGCAACGTATTCACACGGCGAGAAATCAGGTGGCTTTAACCTAAGCATTGGTTCTGCACCAGCAGCTGGTGCTAACTCGTTAAAGGTTGATCCTGAAAAAGCAGATAACTATGAAATTGGGTTAAAACAAAATTTTCTTAATAATACCTTACAGCTCAATAGCAATATATTCTGGATTGATGTCTCTGACTATCAGACCACAAGCTATGAACAAGTCGGTAACTCTGTCGTGAGTGTATTGGCAAATGCAGGTAAAGTACGCAGCCGAGGGATTGAACTCGATGCAACCTATCAACCTATTCGTCGCCTTACACTTAATTTTAATGGTTCTGTTAACGATACCACTTATACAGAATATAAAAATGCCCCGGCTCCATCCAATATCAGCATTCCAACAGGTGTGAATACACAAGATCTGTCTGGAGAGCGTGTATATGGCGTACCGAAGTGGATTGCAAATTTCAATTTCCGTTATGACTTAGCTGAGCACAATAACTGGCAGCCCTATGTTTCAGGAAGTTATGCTTGGCGAGATTGGTCATATGGCTCTTTAGATAATAACCCGTACAGTGTTATCAAAGCTTATGGTTTAACGAATGCGAGTCTGGGTGCTCGACATCGTATTGGTGAAAATGAGCTGGATGTTGCGCTATGGGTAAAAAACCTCACCAATGAAACCTATGTGACCAATACATGGAATTCTTCTAATGGTATTGTTCTCGCTAGTTTAGGTCAGCCTCGTACCATTGGTGCAACAGTGAAACTTAGCTTTTAATAAATAACATACATAATCATTGCAGCATTGGCTCCTTAAAAGCCATGCTGCAAATTTTGTATAGAGTTATGGCGTATTTAGAATAGTGTCAATCTGAGTCAACTCATCTGTACTAAACGCCGTATTTTGCAATGCTTTTAAGTTTTCGATGATCTGCTCTGGTCGACTAGCACCAATGATTGTCGATGTAATCCGTTCATCACGTAAAACCCATGACAATGACAATTGAGCCAATGTCTGGTCTCGACGCTTTGCTATTTCATTTAACTGCTGGATTTGCTGTAGCTTCAATGCAACGAGATGTTCTGACTGTAAATAGCGACTACCACGCCCGATACGTGAGTCTTCAGGTACACCATTCAGATATCGTCCAGCCAATAGGCCTTGGGCCAGTGGTGAGAACGTAATTACACCAAAACCCTCTTGTTTAGCAGTCTCCGTTAAACCCTGCTCAATCTGACGTTCAAAAAAATTGTAAATCGGTTGATGCAAAGTAAGTGGAACGTGATAGGCCTGAAGCAATTCTATCAACTGTAAAGTTAACTCTGGTGTATACCCAGAAGAAATCCCCACATAGAGTGCTTTACCTTGCTGCACAATATCGGCAAGTGCCTTGGCTGTTTCTTCAAGCGGTGTTTCTGGGTCATAACGATGTGAGTAAAAAATATCGACATAATCAAGCCCCAATCGCTGTAAGCTTTGATCAAGACTAGCCATTAGGTATTTTCGGCTGCTACCACCTTGTCCATAAGGTCCAGGCCACATATCCCAGCCTGCCTTTGTGGAAATAATAAGTTCGTCTCGATATGGCTTGAAGTCGGTTTTTAAAAAGTGCCCAATATTTTTCTCTGCACTTCCAAAGGGTGTTCCATAATTATTGGCCAGATCAAAATGATTAATTCCATGATCAAACGCCGTGTAAAGTACCGATTTTTGTTGCTGAATTGGAGTGTCATCTCCAAAGTTATGCCAGCAACCAAGTGACAATGGTGGTAATACCAAACCGCTATTTTTAATTTTTCGATATTGAAATGATTGATATCGTTCTGAATTTGCGAGATACATACTTTGTCCTTTTATTCGTCAGCAGCCAAGAGGCCGAGGTTTTGTCTTAATGTTTGACCTTCGTATTCTTTGCGGAATAAATTGCGCTGTTGAAGGATGGGAATAACCAGATCGACAAAGTCTCTAATTCCATTTGATATGACGGCCGGCATAATATTAAATCCATCTGCTGCACCATTAACGAACCACTCTTCAAGCTGGTCGGCGATATATTCTGGCGTTCCAATCAAACAAAAATGTCCACGTCCCGATGCAATACGTTGATAGAGCTGTTTAATGGTTAGTCCCTGCTCTTGCCCGAGTGCCTGAATTAATTGCTGGCGACTTTGCTGCCCCGTTTGGGTTTCAGATAAATCTAAGGAAGCTAAAGGCTGATTCACATCAACACCGCTTAGGTCAAAATTGCCCAACATTCTTCCTAAAAGCCCAAGACCAATGTCATCATCAACGAGTTCATCTAAAAGCTGTTGTTGTTTCTTAGCCTCTTCATTCGTATGAGCAACAAGCACATACACACCTGGCATGACCACTAACTCATGTTCTTGGCGATCAAAGTCTTCAAGACGTTGCTTTACATCGCTATAAAATTGCTGTGCAGAGGCTAAGTTAGATTGTGCAGTAAAAATGACATCTGCCGTACGAGCTGCCAGATTTTTACCTCGTTCTGAGCTGCCTGCCTGAACCACCACAGGGTGAGACTGTGGGCTTGGGCTAATATTGAGTGGACCTTTTACCTGAAAAATATCACCGTAATGATTAAGCGTGTGTACCTTATCTGGATTAAAGAAAATACCTCTGGCTTTATCATGAATAGCTGCATTTTCATCCCAACTATTCCAAAGTCCTTTTACGACATCGTGAAATTCTTCAGCACGTGTATAGCGGTCTTGATGTTTGACATGTTCCTTTGTGCTGAAATTTTTCGCTTCAAGTGCAAAATCGGTGGTAACGAGGTTCCAACCTGCACGTCCAGCAGAAATCTGGTCTAAAGAGGCAAATTTTCTTGCGAGATGATATGGCTCATTGTAGGTTGTGGTGGCTGTCCCAATGAGTCCAATATAACGGGTTTGAGTCGCAATTGCTGAAAGTAATGTGAGAGGTTCAATCTCGTTACCTCGAATTTTGCCTGATGTCGCAGTTGCTGGATCAACAGCTAAACTATCGGCAAAAAAAATGGCATCAAATTTCCCCTCTTCAGCTATTTTTGCTGCACTTAAGTAGCGCTCATAGGGGCTTAGATTTAATTGACTCGCTGGATGTCTCCAACTGGCCAAATGATGGCCATAACCGTCTAAAAATAAATTAAGGTGAAGCTTTCTTGTAGACGAAGGATTACTCATTTTAATCAGTCCAATTGATGGGTGTACACCTCTTAAAAACGAGGCGTACTAGACATACTTTTTAGAAATTTTTACGGAATGAAATGCCAAAATAGCGTTCATCATCTCTAGGAACTTGACGAGTAATACGGCTACCATTTGTGCTCAGTAAGGTCGCATATGATTTATCCGTTATATTTCGTACATTCAATGCTAATCGCCAGTCAGAAGCGGTATCAGCTAAAGCAATGCTCGCATTCAAAAGCCCATATGCACCCTGAATGGTGTTTTGGTTTTGGTCGAGGCTGAACTGCACTTTGCTTTGCCACGCATATTGGGTTGAAAGTTCAATTTGCTTGTTATTTGCTAGAGTAAAATAGCGATCGAGCTGGGTATTAAATTTCCAATCCGGAGAAAATGGGAGTGGTTTACCGTTTACATTTGGGCACGAAGTATCGGCAGCTGGACATTTGAAGTCATCAATTCGTGCATGTGTATAGGCACCTGAAAAGTTTAATGCCCAATTAGGATTAATCTTATATACCGAATCAATTTCAGCCCCATAGGTAGAGACACTTCCTGCATTAACCAAGCGGGTTATCGGGAAACCATTTGGGTCGAGAGTTCTAAAATTTGCCTGATAGTTATCATAATCCGTATTAAATAACGCTACATTGACACGCAGACGATTATTCAACCATTGAGATTTAAGACCAAGTTCATAAGAGTTAGCTGTTTCTGGATCAATTACAGGCGTATCATTTTGCTGCATATTAAAATAAACGTTATATGCAGGACCTTTATAACCTCTCGAATAGGTAAAATAGCCCAATATATTCGGTGTAAAGTCATATTGAGGTCCAATGCGGCCCGAAACTCCAGTTTCACTGGTCGATCCATCACTGCTAAATGAAGAACGAATGGCATTTCGCACACCTACACTGCTTGGAACAGTTGAAACACGGCGGTGATCATAAGACAACTCATCTCGAGTAACACGTAAACCAGCAATCCATCTCAACCGATTTGTGAAATGAAAGGTACCTTCACCAAATGCAGCATAGTTGGTGCTGTCTGTGTTATAGATTGCCTTACCAAAATCTACGACATAGGCATTAGAGGTATTGTTGTACCAAGTTGACTCGCGTTGATAAGTCTCATCGTTTTTGTTTTTTGAAAAATATAGACCCGCGACATAATCAAAAAAACCGTGATCGAGCGGTTTAATTCTAATCTCTTGAGAAAATTGCTTACTGTTAACCTGCCCTAAATCGGCAATTCCTGCAAAATTTGGTGTCGGAGCAGCAAGCTGATCACTGTCACCAATCTGTGTGTTTTTCCATTGGCGAAAGGCTGTAATGGATGATAATTGATGATTGGTTAATGTCCAGTCTGCGGTAAGAGCTACACCCTGATTGGTATCATCAGTTGAGGCTTGAGTATTTTCAACTGTACTTCGATTGGTTGGAGACGCCACAACAGGCGATAATGCTGCTGCATAGTTGGCATCGGTATTTTTAACCACAATACCTGTCGGAGCACTCCCTTTTTTATGCAGGTAATCGGCTGTAAAGCCCAACACTAAACTATCGGTAGGCGTATATTCAAATTTGGTTCTAAACCCATAGTTTTTATAGCCATTAACATCTTGATTTGTTGTAAGGTTATCTACATTGCCATCAAAATTACCTAATAACGCCGAGACATTGGCAGTTAATTTTTCAGGAATTAATGTACCAGATGCTCCTAGTTTAATTCGTTGTTCACTATCGTTAGTGGCATAGGCATCAATATAACCAGAGGTTTCACTGGTTGGATTTTTTGTCACAATATTGACTACACCTGCCGATGCATTTTTACCAAAAAGTGTTCCTTGAGGACCACGTAGGACTTCAATACGATCAACATCTAATAAGTCGAGTGTTGCTTGCCCTGGTCGGCTGTACACAACGCCATCTATCACTGTTGAGACTGAAGGTTCGACACCCGGTGAAGTGGTCACAGTTCCAATACCGCGAACAAATAAAGAAGTATCTTTATTGGAAGCCCCAGCCCGAAAATTAACACTCGGTACTTGTGTTACCAATGTTTCAAGTGAGTTTCGCTGTTGCTTATCAAGTTCTTTTCCACTAATGACTGAAACGGCAACAGGTACTTTTTGAAGTGATTCTTCACGGCGTGTTGCTGTTACCACAACGGTCTCTAACTGCGCCACATCTTCTGGAGAATGTGCGGTGTTTGAGGCTGTTTCTGCATGAGCTTGTCCCCAAACTGACAAAATACTCAGCGAAAGCAGACTTAAATTTAAAATTTTTTGTTTAGTTGCTGACGTGAATGGCTCACGCGCTACACTTTTCGAATGTATCGACATTATTTACCCCATAATTAAGTTTTAAAAGACGGTGCTTATTTCACTGATTTCAAATATTCGTACTGCTGAGTTGGTTTCCAGTAAGTCTTTAAATTTGATTGTTCAAGTGCTTGATTTACAAATGACGGATTAATCCAGCTTTTGACGTCAATATTTTTGCGTATCAACCCTTGTTGCGTAGCCAAAGTAATTTTTTGCTGCAATTGTTGGGTGTAATAACCATCAAATAATGGTGAATATAAAAACTTCAGATTTACACCATTGAGTTCCTGAGCATATATAGATGCCGGATAACCCGATTGGGTAAAAAAGAGTGCGACTTGTGGTACTCGATTTTGCTCATTTGAGAGCCAGTTCAGTCCTTTTACAACTTGAGTCACAACTTGTTGTGTTTCATTTGGGTGTTGTCGAATAAACGATTGACGACCTAAAAACACACCTTGAGTAGATCCTGCACCATTTAACTGACGACTACTTATAGGCAAGTTAACGATGTGTTTGTCACGTAAGGCAAAAAACCGAGAAGGTCCCCATGACGCATCAATTTTTTTTGCGGCCAAAGCAGCGTTGACGGCGTTAAAGTCTAAATTGACTACTCGCACATCGCTAAGCTTAAAACCTTGGCTGTTTAATGCACTCACAAATGACAATTCATCTGCTGTTCCTCTTAACAAACCAATGCGTTTTCCTTTTAATTCAGAAAATTTTTTGATCGGAAGATCAGATCTTACTGCTAGATAATTGGTGATGCCGCGCGCCGTTGGAACAAGTAATTGGGTATCCAACCCATTGGCTTTACCAATGATTGGAGGTAAATCCCCTAAAAAGGCGAAATCCAGTTGATTGTTCGCCAATGCTTCATTAATGGCTGGCCCAGCACCTTTAAAGAAGTGCCACTCCACTTTGACATTGTTTTTTGCAAGTTCTTGCTCAAGCCATTTTTTGTTGTAAAGCACATCAACAACTCCACCACCCGCGTGTTTCTGACCAGCAGTCAAATCGGGAGAACCAATTCGGATTGTTTTAAGGCTTCCAGCGTAACTGGCATGTCCAAAAGCCAATAAGCTCAGCAAGATCAATTTTTTAAAAATTGATTGTTTCATTATATTTTCCACATTTTTATTGATAAATCAGCGTTGTATTGTTTAGACGCTTATGAAGTAGATGGCTTAATTTGCTTACTCGCTTTGCCATCGATATCAACAGGAACATCGCCTGCCAACGTAACGCGTCGCATAATACGCAAGGCATTACCATAATCATTGACGGCTAAATGCTGAGTGGCACGGTTGTCCCAAATAGCGACATCTCCGTCCTTCCACGTCCAGCGAATCGTGTTTTCTGGTTTGGTAATACGATCTTGAAAAATTTCAAATAGCTTGTTGGACTCTTTAGCAGTCAGACCTACAAAACGTTTAAAAAATTGACCTAAAATTAAGGTTCGTTTACCTGTTTCAGGATGTACTCTGACCAATGGGTGTTCTGCCTCATAGACCGTTGAAGCAAAGATTTTTTGATGACGTTTTACGACCTCATCACTTGCGGAAGGCCGAAAGCCACCATAATCAAAATCATTGGTGTGAATCGCACGGAGCTGATTGGCAAGGAGCTTTAGCGGCTCAGGCAATTCATCATAGGCTGCTTCTGTATTTGCCCATGTGGTATCGCCTCCTCGATGAGGTGTAGTTACCGCCCTTAAAATGCTGATTTTTGGATAATTTGAAACAAAAGTGACGTCGGTATGCCAAACGTCTGCACGACCGTCATGACGGGAATCAAGTTCAAATATATAAGTCGAACCCTCTGCCACAGGAACTGTAGGATGAGAAATAGGCTGCCCAAGTAATTCGGCAAATTTTTCCTGCTCTTGATCGGTTAAATGTTCCTGATTACGGAAAAAAATAACTTTATGTTCAAGCAATGATTGCCTAATTTGATTTAAGACCTCAGGGTTAAGGTTTGAAGATAATTCAACACCATTAATTTGTGCCCCGATACGACCTGCTAAAGGGATCACATCGATTAACTCACTCACTGGTTTTCTTATTAATAAATCTGCCATATCATCGTTCTCGTCATTGATGATATGAGTTTAGAAATTCCCCCCTTTAAATTCTGCAACAAAAATTACATAGCATTTCTGCATTTATGAAAAATTATTCATAATTCGTCATAATCTCTTTAGTGAAGTAAGGCTTTTAATTTATCGATGTCTTTGACAGAGATATGATTGTATTTTGTTTCTATAATGCCTTCTTCAACAAACCACTGAATTTCCTTTCTGATGCTTTGTCTCGATATTTTTAAAAGTTCAGCTAAATTTTCTTGTGAGAGTTTTAATAAAACCTCAATGCCTTTTTGAGTCTGAGTCGAAAAAAATTCGATTAAATAGATGAGCTGTCGTGCAATTTGTACCTTTAAAGGTTGTGTAGACGTGTGATAGATATCATTGTCTAAAAGCCGTGTTCTTTGACATACCAATTTTAAAACCTGATATAGCATGCGTGAATTGTGCTGTATGGTGTGCTTAAAGATATGTTCAGGAATGGTTGCTATCACAGTTGCTTCATGTGCAACATATTCATGCTCTAAGGCAGATTCAGAAATAAGATAGACAATATTTAATAGTGCGCCTGTAGGAATAAAACGATGAATAAGATATTTCCCATCGTATGAATTCCAGCCTAACTTGAGTACACCACTTAAAACAATGATCAGTTCACGACAGTTTTGATTTCTCGAATATAGCACTTGTCCCTGATAAAGATGCTTTATCTTAATTTCATTAAATAACTTCTGCTTTTCTTCAAGCGAACATGCGTCCATGAATTCACATTCTGACAGCATTTGTTCAGCCAGTTTTTTATATTCAAAGGTAATGTTGAAATCTTGATAACGATTGATATGAGTTTGATCTAATAAATCTAAAAAATGATCATAGTTATTTCTTCTTTTATCGTTATAAACAAGTGTTGTCATTCGCCATCTCACCATCAAATTGAAGCTCTAAAATAGACCATACAACCTAATCGTGAAATTCAAGTTTAATATAAATTTAGATTAAACAATTATATAAAAATCAAGATCTCAAATTTGGATCTTGATTTTCTTTCGTCTTGTTTATTTTGATAGAACTTAAGACTTAGGCGATGTAATGACTGATAGTTTATCAACGCCTACCCGTTCTATGCTGGCCAGTAACTTGGCAACCGTACCATAAGGAACCGTCTCATCTGCATTCAGGTTCAGAGCCAGTTTAGGATTAGCCGCCTTACGCGTTTGAATGGCCTGTTCAAAGTGTTCAAGAGTCACTTTGTCTTTGTCCAGATAAATTTCCCCTTTTGGATTAACACTAATGACCAATGCCTTGGTTTGATCTGTCACCTGCGTTGGTGCAGCTTTGGGTAAGTTTACCTTAACAGTATTGGTCAGTAAGGGTGCCGTGACGATAAACACAATCAACAGAACCAACATCACATCTACTAGAGGGGTAATGTTGATCTCGCTGACGACATCATCTTGTTCCGATGTTGAAATTGCCATTATGCATATACCTTTTCTTTATTGTGGTTATGGCTTAACTCGCTGGCTGGAGTGCTCGTATTTGTTGTTTTTGCCTTGACTGTCTTAAGCTGAAAACCTGATTTTTGGTTTAGACTGACAAAATCGGTCGCAAAGTCATCTAGTTCGGCACCGATAGTTTTTACTTTACGCACGAAATAGTTATATGCCAGTACCGCTGGAACAGCCACTGCAATCCCGATGCCTGTTGCAACTAACGCTTCACCAATCGGTCCTGCAACGACATCCATACTGGCATTACCCGAATGTGCAATGGCCTGTAAAGCATGGATAATCCCAAAGACTGTACCAAATAGCCCAATGAAAGGTGCATTATTACCAATTGATGCGAGCAAGGCAGAGCCTTTTTCTAGCTGGCGACGTTCAGACAAAATTTGTTTGCGTAAATGGCGCTCGAGTAAATCTTGACGACTCCAGCTATGTTGTAAATCTTGATGAGTATCATCATCTGCATCGGCAAGTGTTTTAAAACCAGTATTTGCAATGCGTGCCACTGGTCCTTGCCCTGCTTCCGATTTCTGAATCGCATCTTGCAGTTTTTTGGCACTCCAGAATTCTTCTGCAAAGGCTTTACTTTGACGGTCAGCTTTTTGGGTTTGAACCAGTTTAATTATAATCAAACCCCAAGTCACAATTGAAAAAGCAACCAATAACCAGATAGTCCCATCGTGGATCAGGGAGTTGATATCACTCATGTTAAAATTCCTTATAGATTAATATTAAGTTAAAAATTATTTTGGGAGCTGATAGTGAATAGGAACATCGACCCAACCTTCAACTGGTGTCTTCCCTTTTAAAGCGGGTGAGAATTTCCATTGTTTTACGGTTCTCACCGCTGCACTATCGAGTATTTTTTTGCCACTGCTCTGTTTGACTGTCACGCTATCAGGACTGCCATTTGGCAAGACTTTTACCCTCAAGATGACTGAACCTTCCCAACCTCGATCAAGAGCCTGTTCAGGATATTCAGGCGCTGGATTACTCAAATAACCTGCATAGCCTTTTGCTTCTGTAACTGGCAAGTTGTCATCAACAGCTTTCGCAGGTGCTTCAGCGGGTTTTGAAACGGGTTGCTGAACAGGAGCCGCCACCACGTTTTTACTTAAGGGTTCCGCTACAGGTCGCGGTTGCTCTACTGCCTTATGCTGTTCAACAGGTTTAGGCTGCTCAACGTGTTTCTGTACTGGTTTTGGTGTCTCTATTTGCTTTTGTACAGGCTCAGGCTTTGGGCTAACAGGCGGTATCTTTGGCTTTTGCACCACTGGAGGGCTTTTGGGTTCAATCACCTTAGGTGGTTCAGGCGGTTTGACAATCTCTATCACAACAGGGTCAGGTGTTTTGACATCAAGCTGAGGTGTAGGAAGTTGTTTGGCGATATACCAGATTCCCAAATGTGCTGCAGCAACGGCGACAATCGCAATTGCCAAAGCATTCTTTTTTGGCTCAGCAGGATCATTTCCAACATCTACGTTATGGCTAAAAGGATCATTAAGCGTCGTTGTATGGGAGACCTGATTGGATAATTGCTCAAATAAAAATGCTTTTCTAATCGAGCCTTGACTAAATTCACTCATCAATATCTCCTATTAACCAATTTTGTCTTCGGTCAAAATCCGAAAAATCTGTTCTTTTAATTTATGCAATTCAAAACTTGAACGATTTCGAGGACGCGGCAAGTTGACAGGAATAATCTGTTCAACACGACCAGGTTTGGGTTTTAAAATCACCACACGATCTGCCAGAGTTACGGCCTCTTCCACATCATGCGTAATAAAAACAGTGGTCATTTTTTGTTGAGCTTGAATGCGTAGTAATTCATTTTGCATTTGATGCCGTGTTAATGCATCCAAGGCACCAAATGGTTCGTCTAACAGAAAAATGCGTGGTTGCACAACAAGACTGCGTGCAATGGCTACACGTTGAGACATCCCGCCAGATAGTTGGTGTGGGTATGCCTTTTCAAAGCCATTTAAGCCAATCAACTCAATTGCTTTCTGGACCAAAATATCTTTATCACGTGAAGTTAGTGGCTCATTTAATAAGCCCAGCTCAATATTTTGCTCAACAGTAAGCCAAGGAAATAAACGATGTTCTTGAAAGACTACCGCTCGATCGCCGCCAATCCCGCTTACATCGGCACCATCAATTAAAATCCGACCATCAAAATCTTGATCTAGTCCAGCCAAAAGACGTAAGAGTGTAGATTTACCACAACCACTGCTACCTACAATCGCAATAAACTCCCCTTCTTTAATTTCTAGATTAAAGTCGTGAATGACTTTGACAGGTTGTTGATTGACGACAAAAGACTTGTGGACATGATGAAATGCCACACGTGTTTGAGCATTAGCTTGAAAAGACTGGTGATGTTTTTCAGTATTTGTATTAAGGGTAATTGTCATGGTCTGACCTCAATTTTTTCGCCAAGATGTTGCGTAGTTTTCAGTTATTTTGCCCAGCCATGCCAGAATCGCCCCTAAACCAGCGACCAAAACGGTTGCCGCTATCACACGTTCCATTTCAAAGTTTTGCTGTGCTGCCATCATGTAGCTACCTATGCCAATTCCAGAGCCCATCAAGTATTCAGCTCCAAAAGATGCCATCCACGAATAGAGCAATGCCAATCGAAATCCAGCAAACATTGATGGTGCAATACTCGGTAAAATCAAAAGCGTTAAGCGTTGAAGCAGTGTCATTCTTAAGGTGCTTGAGACTTCAACAAGCTGCATTGGAATGCTCGACATGCCTTTCCATGTCGCAATAAACATCGGAAAAAATGTCGCTATTGAAATGAAAACAATTTTTGATAAATCTTCGAGTCCAAACCAAGCTGTCAATAGCGGAATCCAAGCAAAAATGGCAATTAGACGTAATGTGTTGAGTGTAGGTGCCAACAGATTTTCAATAGGTTTAAATAGCCCTACCACAATTCCTACTGACGCCCCAATTAGCCCGCCAATAATCAAACCCAAAATTGCACGATAAAGGCTGTAATACATGGCGGTAGTAAGTGAGAAATCTTGAATGCCCGACCACAGTGCCTCTAATACTTTCCATGGCGCAGGCAAAATTTGACTCGAAATCAAGTTAAACCAACTGCTCACTGCCCAAAGCACCACTAAACTCAAAGGTAAAACCCATGATTTGAAAACATCGGTTCTGTTTTTTTTGTGAAAAGTATGCGCACTTAAAGCTGCATGTGGCCAGAACACCAACTTACGTTCAATTTGATGCAGGATAAAATCAAAAATAATTCCTACAGACGCAATCACAAAAATCGTGACAAAGACAATATCAAGCTGAAATAGCTGACGACCTGTCACCATCAAATATCCAATGCCTTCCGATGAAGCCAATAACTCAACAGCAATTAAGCTCGTCCAGCCTGCTGCAACAGCCAGTCTTAAACCAGTAAAGAAATATGGAAGTGTGGCCGGCAGTACAAGTTTTGTGAGCAAGGTTAGGCGATTAAACTGTAAGATTGCTGCCATTTCTTTGAGTTTGGGTTGAATGTCACGTACCCCTGCCTGAGTATGTAACGCAATCGGCACCATCGTGGCCTTAAAAATTATGAAAATTTTTAAACTATTTTCGATGCCGAGCCAGATCATGAGCAGAGGTAACCAAGCCAATGTTGGGATAATGACCAACGCATAAAACGTTGCAGATAGGTATTGTTCTGCAATGCGGCTATAACCAAGTAAAACACCTAGAAATACGCCGCCTAATACACCTGACAATAAGCCAAGACCAAAGCGCTCAAGACTGATCGCAAGCTGTGACCATAGATCTTGAGATGCGATTTCAACGAAAGAATGCCATGTGTCTTTTGGGGTAGGTAAAATTTGGGCAGGCATCCATTGCTCATTTGATGCTACCCACCACAGTAAGAATAAACAAAGAGGTACAATCCAATAGATCGCAAGCGAGTTAAAATACCCAACAGAAATGAATCCTGGTTTCTTGGTACTTTTCCAGACAATGCCAGATGAGTTTTTTTGCGAAATTATTTCTTTCATATCTCGATATATATCCATACATTCTGCTGTTATAGATCTCTCAGAATGATTAACTAAACGTATACCTGATGATCATTTATCCGTGTCATGCAGATCTAATATGAGACGTGTTGTGATCATCTTTGGTGTTATGCTCTGGATGAGTGTAAAGAGAGATGTTTTGTTTAACTGTCTACACAGGTACAAAGATCAGAAAATATTTATATTTATAAATAAGAGATAAAGATAAGAATTCTTGTATAGCCCTTTCATAAAAGATCTAACGCGTAAAAGGAACAAAAATTTAAAAAGCCCAACTAGCTTACTAATTAGGCTTATTTAAAAATATTTAAACTTTAAAGCGCAATATCAAACTCTGGGCTAGCTACCGTAGGCTGTAATCGAGCACGTTGCTTTTTAAAGTGTGGAAGAACGTGTTCACCAAGACGATATGACTCTTCAAGATGTGGATAGCCTGCAAGAAAGAATAACTCTATGCCAATGCTATTGTATTCTTGAATACGCTCAATAATCTGTTGGTAACTCCCCACTAAAGCAACACCGGGTGGCACACCAATATATCCAAATCCAGACCAAACATTTGGATGGATAAAAAAGTCGCTAACATTTTTACTGCCATCTTTTTCGGCATACTCTTTTTCAAAGCTTAATACGCGCGCTGAACGTAACCCCGCATGGGCTGCTGCCGCGTGTAAACGTTGCTTTTCAGCAGCTTCATCAAGAAAACGCTGTGCCTCCGCCAACGCTTCTTGTTCAGTACGGCGTGCGATTGTATCTATTGATAAACCAAATTTTATATTTTCACGACCATATTTTTTTGCACGAGCACGTACGTCTGCAATCAATGCTGCAATTTCTTCTGGTTTTTCAGCTCTCATTAAATAATAGTCGGCATGTTTTGCTCCAAACTCGCGAGCAGCTTCCGAAGAACCTGCTGTGCAAATAATTGGAAGGCTTGCTTTATTCAGTGGATATTTTAGACCGCCGCCTTCTGCCGAATAGTACTTTCCTTTATAGTGAAATGAAGGATTATTCCAATATCCTTTTACAACATCTAGAAACTCTGTAGCACGCGCATAACGTTCGTCATGTGGTAAGTCATCGCCTACTTGACGTTGGATCACTTCCGAGCCGCCATTAATAATATTCCAAACCAGTCGATTACCCGTTGCACGCTGATACGTTGCTGCAGTTTGTACAGCATTATATGGACTAAAATGATAAGCCTGAAATGCAGTCACAAAGTTAAGTTTTTTGGTTTCTCTTGCAAGCAATGAACATACTGTCCAAGGCTCTTCACCCGTTGGTGCGTTCACCATGAGTGCACCAGCAAAACCATTAATTTCTGCTGCCCGCGCTACCTGACTTAAGTAATCAATATAGGTAAAATCGTCACCTACTTCATAGTTCGAAACAGCTCCGGTATTTTCAACATTTTCAATATTGGCCCAATCACCGCGATTACGTGGGTCACCGGGTAGAAATTCTGTTTCGCCATGAAGTGGTAAACGTGTAAAAAATTCAATTCCCATTATTTTCTCCGTAAAGCAAAGCTTAGAATTTTGCAGTGAGAGAAACACCAACTTGACGTGGGTTTCCATAGGTTAAGACATATTGTCCAGCAGGACCATTTGGTCGCCCATGAACTTGATATTCTTCGTCTAGCAAGTTTTTAACGTAAGCATTAACTTGGTATTTATTATTTGCGCTGATATACCCAACGTTTGCGTTCCATAAGGTGTACCCTTTTTGACTCAAGATTGGGTCAACAGAATAATCTTGACGATTGACTAAGAAAAACTCACGATCACGATATTTTGCATCTGTGCCCACAATAACTCGTGCTCCACTATCAAGATTAAAGGTATATTCACCCCCTAAACCGATGGTGTACTTTGGAGAACGAACCAAGCTGTTACCTGTATTGTCAGCATTTACGACATTGGTTACTGGGTTTTTATCAACAAAGTCGGTGTATTCGCTGTCTAAATAAGCGCCTGCGAAACGTAGGCGTAAGGTATCGGTAGCTAAATAATCTAATTCTAATTCGGCACCTTTTACTTCTGCTTTAGGACCATTTGCTAGAACTGAGGTTACCCCTCCACCTTGTCCTTCTGTCGCAACCAATAAATTTGTTTGAATATCTTTGTAGTCGTAATAGAAAATATTGGCATTGGCCGTTAAATTGCCTTGTAGCAAGCTAGATTTCAAACCTAGCTCATAGCTATTCAAATATTCAGGGTTAACATCTGCTAGTTGCGTCAGGCTACTAGATAGTCCAGTGTTAAAACCGCCTGAACGGAAACCTCGAGCAAAACGGAAGTATGTGTTGATATCAGGAGTGATTTCATATTCTGGCGTAATATCGTAGGTCAGCTCATTCCATCTCTTTTTACGACTTGTTGAACCATTTGCATTAGGCGTTGGGTTATAGACCGCATTACTGTATCCATCCTTTTGCCACCAACTGCCTTTGGTGTAATCACCCGAGGTAATTTGAATAAGATCTAGATCAATGTCTTTTTCTTCACTTGTCCAACGTAAACCACCTGTTACTTTAAATTTATCGGTAAATTTATAGGTGCTGTTCCCAAACAAGGCAAAACTTTGTGTAGTCTGATTATAAGTAATGTCCCTAAAAGCTGGAGTTCCCGCCGTTTGAGCTGGAGCACCATTCGGTAATGTTTTATTTACTCGCGCACTTACGCCTGTTGAGTCTAAGTCTTCATTAAAAAAGTGCAAACCTGCGATCCAACTGAGTCTTTTTTCAGCATCAGAAGAAACACGAAACTCTTGGCTATATTGGCGCCATTCATTATCGCTATAGCTTCTTGCTACATCGTAAGGCGTATAGTCACCATCAGAAATAGATTTTTGAGTGGTTTTATCAAACGCAGTAATGGATGTAAAAGTATGACCGCCGCCTAAATCTCCTGTTAAGGTGAGTGAAGCGCCATCATGTTGAATTTTATTACTTTCAGGTAAATCTAAATTTGTATCTCGGCCTTGTGGTCTTTCATAAACACCCCAGTATTTTCCAATACTTAAAGAGCCATTATTCCCAAGACCATTATAAGTTTGGCTATGTAGATTGACTAAAGCATTCCAATCATCATTAATTTTTCCTAATATCTGGAAGCGGAATGATTTTTTATCTACATCCCCGTAATTTTCACCATTGGCTAAATTTTTTGCATAGCCATCGCGATCTTCTGAATAGAATGCTCCTCGTACGGCAACGTTATCAGATATAGCCCCGTTCACGGCGCCTTCAAAAGTACGAAGATTATGGTCGCCTATTCCTATTGTTCCATAACCAGTCGGTTTATCTGTAAAAACAGGTTTTCGTGAAATGTAATTTACCGCACCAGCTGTGGTGTTTTTACCGTAAAGCGTGCCTTGTGGACCACGTAGAACCTCAATACGTTCTAGATCGAATAAATCTCCAGCACCAGCAACAGGCGCATTTAAATAAACTCCATCTGCATAAATACCGACTGGAAAAACTGTAGAGGCTGCTACATCGCCAGTTCCTAGACCACGAATATACCAACGTGGACGGCTATCGCCATCTGGGTTTTCAGCTGCTGCATTGGGTGTATAAGTTAAAACATCGCCAATAAATGTTGAGCCTTTCGCGGCCAAATCTTTGCCTGAAACCGCTGTAATTGCAGTCGGAACTTTTTGAATGTTTTGTGCACGATATTGTGCAGTAACGATGACATCGCCTAGTTTTTTTACATCTTTAGCATTTACCACTTGAGCTTGTTGCTCAGCAGGAATTGCATCAGCATCATCGTTCGCTAAAGCTAATGTCGAAACACTCGCCGTTACTCCCCACATAGCAGTTAAAATACTCTGCCTAATTTTTGTAACCTTAAACATGGTGACTCCATTTAAATAAATCTATTCTTATATTGGCAACTTCTATGCCATTTAATTTATTT
>Ga0163161_10000789_pt1 | contig 24862 bp, 25 predicted proteins | sample S45metaG_FD_129847 | JGI IMG/M metagenome (GOLD analysis project Ga0163161, IMG submission 129847) | Switchgrass rhizosphere microbial communities from Kellogg Biological Station, Michigan, USA - S4-5 metaG | ecosystem: Host-associated > Plants > Roots > Rhizosphere > Soil | place: USA... | reverse complement strand
TTTTCAGGAGCAAACAATAATCCTAATGCCGCACCTGCAGCTAAACCAGTTAAGAGTCCAATTAATACTTTTGAGTTATCGTTCATGACTTTAATTTTTATGTTTAATAATGATTTTTGTAGCGTAAACAGGTAAATAAATTTTGCCGGTGGTAGTTATCCCTGATCATTATTATAACTCCTCCGCTTCGGAAATTGTTTTGATTCTTTCCAATCTTTCGGAGGCCATGGCACTGGTTTCATATATTTTGATCAGCAGAATAAAATATGACAGCAGCAATGGGCCAAAAACAAGCCCCAGTATCCCAAAAAGCGGTATTCCAATCACCACCCCGATCACTGTGATAATCGGGTGTATGTTCCCTACCCTCTTCGCAATCATAAACCTGATCACGTTGTCAATGTTGATGATCACCACAAAGCCGAAAATAAGCATCCCCCAGCCGGCCGCATTATGTCCGTCGGCAATCTGCAACAGGGCGGCCGGAACAAAAATCACAGGAGGGCCCAGGATTGGCACAAAGGATATAAACGTAGTGATCACTCCCCAGAAAACCGGATCAGAATAGCCGAGCACAAAAAAAGAGATGCTGACTAAAGAACCCTGCACCAATGCAATAAAGCCCTGGCCCAGTACATTCGCATAGGTAGTGTTGCGCATTTCGAGGGCAAAGCGCTGCGCATTCTGCGCCCTGAAAGGTGCATATTTAACCAGTGCAGCTTCAAACTGCTCATGCTGAACCAGCATAAAGTACAGCAGGAAATACATCAGGAGCAATCCCAGAACAATGTTAAACGCACCGGATATCAAAGAAGGAAAAAGTTCTGTTGCCCAGGTCCCGCTCTTTTTTAATCCCTCCTGCAATAAATTCTGGGCATCTGTCCCCAAAGGAACCAGCCGTTTCAGCTTGATCAGGATGTGCTGGAAATATAGATGATCGTTCTGCAGTTCATTGATCTTTTGGATCACCATGCTGCTCAATGCATAAAATGGCAAGATGATCACCACAATAGAAATGAGTATCAGTAAAATCGCTGAAAAGCTTCTGTTCAGCTTTTTCTGATCAACCAGATAAAGATAACCCGGACGCATGATGGTAAACAAGACCAGTGTACTTAAAATAGAGCCGAAAATCCCCTGCAGCGAATACGCAATCAAACACCCCAGTGCAATGATAATGACCAGGTTGATCGTGTTTCGCTGTTTGTAGGTGAAAAGAGACATCTGTAAAGGCCGTTAAGTATCCAGATTGATTGCCTTCATTTTATTGTACAATGTTTTTCTGTCAATATTCAGGATTTTAGCTGCCTTGGTTTTATTGAAGTTGACCTCCCTTAAAACTTTTAATATAGCCTCATACTCTGCTTCTGAAGCAGCATTTTTCAGGTCTCTTGATTTCTCGTGGTTCTTATGGATCGTGTTTTCAATGGCAGTCACCTTCGCATCCGTAGAAATCTCCAGTGGCAGCGCTTTTAACTGTATTTCATCCGTCTCCGTCAGTAAGGTTGCCCTGCGCACAACATTTTTCAGCTCCCTTACATTTCCAGGCCAGTTATAGGTCAGAAAGCATTCTTCCACATCCTTTGAGAACCCCTGTACATTTCTGCCCAGTTCTTCATTTGCAAAATCAAGGAATGTTTTTGCAAACACCATGATGTCTTTGCCCCTGTGGCTCAGCGGCGGCAGGTTGATCGAAAACTCATTGAAACGGTGGTACAGATCTTCCCTGAACCTTCCTTTTTGGATGGCACTGGAAAGGTTTTCGTTGGTAGCTACAATAATTCTTACATCCAGGTCGATCTCTTTAGTAGAGCCTATTCGCTTGATTTTTCTCTCCTGAACAGTCCTCAATAAGGCTGCCTGAATTTCATAGGAAAGGTTTCCTACCTCATCCAGAAACAGCGTCCCTCCGTTAGCCATTTCAAAATGACCAATTTTAGTATTCAAAGCGCCTGTAAACGATCCTTTCTCATGCCCGAAAAATTCACTTCCGGCAAGCTCTTTGGTCAGCGATCCACAGTCCATCGCCACAAAAGGAGCATCTCTTCTCGGACTGTTTAAATGGATGGCCTTGGCTACAGATTCTTTTCCTGTACCGCTTTCGCCCGTAAGGATCACACTATATGAGGTTGGTGCAACAAGCTGGATTTGTTTTAACAATTCCTTGGAGGCGATGCTCTGCCCGGCTACAAAGTTCTCTACCTGGTTATATACAGGCTTAACTGCTTTTATCTTTTGTATTTCCCTGGCGCTTTCGGTCACAGAATCATTTAAGGCAACCTGGGTATCAATGGCTTTATTAATTGTATTTAGAATTTCATCAGGATACAGCGGCTTGGTGATATAATCATATGCGCCCAATTTGATCAGCTCAACAGCAAGTTTGATATCTGAATAGCCTGTAATAATAATCACACCAGTTTGAGGATAGCTTTCCTTGATCTTGATCAGCATTTCTTTACCGTCAGTATCTTCCAGCCTGTAATCGCATAATACAAGATCATAATGCTCCTTGCTCAAATACTCGTGTGCAGAAACACCACTGGTTGCAGTATCCACACTAAATCCGTTTCTGGTCAAGAATTTTGACAATAGTAAGCCAATATTGACTTCATCATCTATTATTAGTATTCTTTTCATATATAGCACCAATTCTAAACTAATTCGATGATAAATATAAAGAATTATTTTTTATGGGAAATATTTTCTACAGTTTTAAATTGCTATTCCCCTCTATTATATATAAATAATTTGTTAACACGCTGTTAAACAGCCATGCATAATTTAATTCATTAATAACAAGTTGGTTACATTCCTTTGAATACAGCCGCTCTTTTCTCCAGAAAAGCAGAAACACCCTCTTTAAAATCCTGATTACCAAAACGCTTACCGAACTCTTCGATCTCTGTTTCATAGCCATTTATACCATCGGTACTAACCGCATTTACCGCCTGGATCGCAGCAGCTACGGCCAATGGTGCCCTTGGTATAATCTTGTTCAGGATCTGTTCAGAACGGCTGATCAATTCCGGCAGCGGCACCACATGATTTACTAGTCCCATTTTTTCTGCTTTCTCGGCACTGATCATTTCTGCAGTAAGGATCATTTCTATTGCCCTTCCTTTCCCGATCAGCTGCGTGAGCCGCTGGGTACCGCCGTATCCGGGAATCAGTCCCAGTGTTACTTCGGGCAAACCCATTTTCGCCGTTTCTGCCGCCACGCGGATATGACAGGCCATCGCCAGTTCCAGTCCGCCGCCGAGGGCGAAGCCATTAATCGCCGCAAGAAAAGGTTTAGAGGAATTTTCTATGGCATCAAAAACAGTAATCTGGCCATTTCGGGCAAGTGCCTCCCCCTCGTCGGTCGTGTAAGATGAAAATTCTGATATATCCGCTCCTGCTACAAAAGCCTTCTCTCCCGCACCTGTAAGCAGCACGCATTTTACTTCGTTACTGGTCTGTACAAATGCAATCACATCCGCCAGTTCAGTGAGCGTCTCTTTATTCAGGGCATTTAACTTCCTTTCACGGCTGATGGTCAGGTAAAGTATCCCGTTTCTAATCTCTGTTACTACATTCTGGTAATTCATATTCAGAAGTTTCGGTTTTCAATTGTCCAGTTACGGATATAGTTGACTATGGTAAGCATCGTTGTGCCGGGAGCAAACAATTCTCCTACACCCATGTCTTTAAGCTGCATGATATCACTTTCGGGGATAATCCCCCCGCCTGTTAATAAAACATCCGTCAGCTTTTTTTGCTTCATCAGTTCAATGATTTTTGGAAAAACCGTCATATGGGCACCTGATAAGATAGAGATCCCAATGGCATCCACATCTTCCTGCAAAGCAGTATTCACCACCATCTCGGGAGTCTGCCTTAATCCGGTATAAATCACTTCCATACCGGCATCACGCAACGATGCAGCGATTACTTTCGCGCCCCTGTCATGTCCATCCAGACCAACTTTAGCTACTAAAACACGTATAGGCCTGTTTAATGTATTGCTCATAATTATACCGATAGTCCTTCGTAAATGTAAGTAAATTAGCTCTTTTATATTAACTTTGGGCACAAAATTACAGTTTTTATGAGTGAGGAAAGATCATTGAACTTTATTGAAGAGATCATTGAAAACGATTTAAACAGCGGAAAATACGAGACATTAGTTACGCGTTTTCCACCTGAACCAAATGGATATTTACACATTGGTCATGCTAAAGCGATTTGCTTAAATTTTGGTCTGACCAAAAAATATGGCGGATACACCAACCTGAGATTTGATGATACAAATCCTGTAACCGAAAAAACTGAATATGTAGACAGCCAGCAGGAAGACATCAAATGGCTGGGCTTTGAGTGGAAACACGAATTATATACCTCAGACTATTTTGATACCCTGTATGATTTTGCCGTTAAGCTGATAGAAAAAGGCGTTGCCTATGTTGACAATGGCACTGCCGATGAAATTGCCGCTTTAAAAGGTACGCCTACTGAAGCCGGTAAGGACAGCCCTTACAGAAACCGCAGCGTGGAAGAAAACCTGGACCTGTTCAGCAGGATGAAAGCCGGTGAATTTCCTGATGGCACCTGTATCCTGCGTGCAAAGATCGATATGGCCAGCCCTAATATGCTGATGCGCGATCCGATCATCTACAGGATCAAACATGCTGAACATCACCGTACAGGCAATAAATGGTGCATCTACCCGATGTATGATTTTGCACACGGCCAAAGTGATAGTATTGAAGAGATCACACACTCCATCTGTACATTGGAATATGTTTCTCACCGTGAGCTGTACGACTGGTTTATTGCTGAGCTGGGCATCTTCCCTTCACATCAGTATGAATTTGCACGTTTAAACCTCACTTATACCGTCATGAGCAAGCGCAAGCTGCTGCAACTGGTAAATGAGGGCCTGGTAGACGGATGGAATGATCCGCGCATGCCTACGATCAGCGGACTGAGGAGAAGAGGTTATACCCCCGAAAGTATCCGCGAATTCTGCGAAAGGATCGGGATTGCAAAAAGAGAAAACCTGATAGAACTGAGCCTGCTGGAGTTTTGTGTACGTGAGCACCTGAATAAAACGGCCAACAGGGTTATGGCGGTACTTGATCCCATTAAACTGATCATCACCAACTATCCCGAAGGCCAGTCAGAAATCCTGATCGGCGAGAATAACCCCGAAGCAGAAGACAAAGGCGGAACAAGAGAGATCCCTTTCAGCAATGAACTCTGGATCGAGCGTGAAGACTTTATGGAAGAGCCGGCAAAGAAATGGTTCAGGCTTGCTCCGGGCGCCATGGTACGCCTTAAGAATGCCTATATCGTTAAATGCGAAGATTTCAAAAAAGATGCAGAAGGAAATGTAACAGAAATTCACTGTACTTATATCCCTGAATCCAAAAGCGGTGAAGATACCAGCGAAATCCATGTAAAAGGAACGATTCACTGGGTAAGTACTGCACATGCAAAAACTGCCGAAATCAGAATATATGACCGTCTGTTCTCGGTAGAATCTCCGGACAGTGAGGAAGGTGACTTTAAAGATTACCTGAACCCTGAGAGCATGAAGGTGATCAAAGAAGCTTATATCGAACCTTACCTGGCGGATGCGGAATTAGATTCGCGCTATCAGTTTATTCGTAAGGGATATTATTGCCTGGATCAGGATTCTACTGCGGATCATCTGGTGTTTAACCAGACCGTAGGGTTGAAAGACGCCTGGGCGAAGGCGAAGAAGTAAGTTTGTTCCGGGGGTTTTTCAGATCCTCTGGCTTCGCAAAAAAGAGGTACAATATATTCCGGTTGCATGATTTTGCTACGCAAAATAACGCTAGGCAGTCTTATATTGTATCTCTTTTTTTTAAGAATGTCCTGTAGCATGATGCTTATAGCAAAACCCCGAAACAAGACATACTTCAGTGGGGAGCGTCCGATAGCATGATGCATATACATGACGCCCATAGCGAAACCCAATTATAAAACCTACCTCAAATCGTCTTATTTTACGCCTAAAACATCCGCACCCTGTTCAAAAACAATATCAACAGGAATCTTCTTTTTGCTTAACCTGTCCAGATCAGCCTGCAGTTCCGGACTGATCATTGCGTTTTCCTTTTGTGCCTTTTCTACGGCAGCTTTATCACCATTGCCCTGAAGGGTAAGGATCAGGTTGCTGAGACCATTCATTGCGTCTGCAAATTTAATATAATCTGCCTTGTAAGTTCCGCTTGACGTTCTCACAAAAGCACCCTTATCCTTAAAGTAATTGAAGCACTGCATGTTTGCCTGCCCATGTGCCTCTGAGGCTCCAAATCTTACGGAGCGTAGCAGCCCTGCCAGGAATGTGGTATAATACGCTTTTATGTCGCCTGTAAGCTCAGCTTTTTTTAACAAGCCGGTTACCATATATAACCCGAGCACATCAGCCTTGCCTTCTTCAAGCCAGCCGTATTGTTCCTTCAAAGCCGCTTTTACAAAGCCTTTGCCTGTTACTGTTTTTTTAATGCCCAGTCCGTGTGCTACTTCGTGGAACATGACATTTGCAAAAAAAGCATCGAATACTACGTATTTCTGCTGGTCTTTATCAATCAGTTCATTGGCAATTGGTAAAAGGATCTTGTCAAATTTAGCCTTCATGGTATTCTTTAACTGCGATCTCCGCGTTCCTTTTTTCTGCTGGATCAGCTCGTCATTGGGCAGGTTGACAGCAATTGTCTTTGAACCGGCATTACAGTCTCCTGCATAGTATACTACATCATAAGCATTTAATTCTGAATCTGTACCAGGCTTCTCCTGTTTGTATTTCTGTGCTACCGGCAAACCTTTTTGTAATTCTGGCAGCAGGCGTACATATTTTTCCAGCCGTTTGCTCCACACTTTGTCTTTTACCAGTACGTAAGCCTCAAAGGAAGTTCTTGCATTGAATAGCTTATCCTCATAATTTTCAATAGGGCCGATAATCATATCGAGGGTATTGGTTTTCATATCCAGCCAGGCGTAATCGCTCGGGATATAATTGTCGGTTACCAGCGCATCGGCACGAAGGTTCAGGTATTTTTTGAAAGCGGCATCATCAGTCAGCAATGCCGCCTGTTTCATCAATGCTGATGCCTGCTGTAATTCTGAGGCAAACAGCACATGATAAGGCACAACGGCCAGTTTGCCGGCGGTATCCTTTTCAATAATTGAATACTGGTTAAATTTATCCTTAAGGGTAGATTTTTCCAACTCGGCTTTTTCCATACCTGCAGGATAAAATGTAGCACCGGCAGGTCGCGGTCCAATACCGGCAACAAAAGGCTTATCATTATTCAACCTGTCCCATGGACCGTAATTTATCTTTATAAAGTTCTTTGTATCTTCATCTTTGACCGCAGCAAGCAGGCTGTCGCGCTGAGGATAAGCTTGCCTCCAGAACAGCTCATCCATAATTTGTGCTGCCTGGATCAGCAGGGGAAGCACTTTCCTGTCATTGGCACTGAGAACATTCAGGTTGGTAGTGAGTTTTACAGGCTCATAAATATCCAGTCTGTTGTGGACATAGGCCGGCAGGCTGTCTTTGACTGCTGTAGTTTTTACTGTTTTAGTATTTTTTGCTTCTGGATTACTGGTGCAGGATACTATACCTGCGATAATGGAACATCCCGTGAAAAACAAGGCTGCCTTAGTCGATTTATTCATGTTAGCTTTTTATAACGCAACGAAATTAGGGAAAAATATTAGTAATTTCACCGCTACAATTACCTGCTCTCAACCCTGCATCAGGGGTTCGATGTAACAAATGAAACATATATATTAAACAGATGAAACAACGCCATAACTGGAATAACAGCTTACTCCTGAGTATTCCTTTGTTTGTACTTACTGCCTGCAGCACCAATAAGTATGCCGCAACGAATAAGGTTTATAAGGAACAAGCCAAAGTATTTGGGAATACCTTAAAAGAAATGCCGCCCTTAACACAAAATGCAGAGATGGTTGCGCCGGATCAGCAATCTTTTATAGGCTCGGTAAACTTTGGTATCCGTAAGCCTAATTTTGTGATTATACATCACACGGCGCAGACTTCTACAGACCAGACGATCAGAACATTTACGCTTAAGTCCACCGGCACAAGCGCACATTATGTGATCGGCAGGGACGGAAAGGTGATCCATATGGTAAATGATTATCTGCGAGCGAATCATGCCGGTGTGGCTAAATGGGGAAATGAGACCGACCTTAATTCATGTTCCCTGGGTATTGAACTGGATAATAACGGTGATGAGCCATATAGCGATGCGCAGATGAATAGCCTGATCGCCGTACTGACTACACTGAAGAAAAAGTATAATATTCCGGTACAGGCTTTTATCGGACATGCTGACATTGCGCCAAAACGGAAAATAGATCCGAATAAATTCCCATGGAAAAAACTGGCAGAGCAGGGGTTTGGATTATGGTACGATAACGTATTGCAGATTCCGCCACCAGAATTTGATGCAGGTATTGCCTTGCGGATCATTGGATATGATATCAGCAACATGCCCGCGGCGATCACTGCTTTCAAACGTCATTTTGTGCAAACGGATATCACTCCGGTGCTGACGCAGGCTGATCTGATGATATTATTTAACCTGTATAAAAAGTATATCTAACAAGGTATACTTTAAACTGGAAGATGTTTTAAGATAATATTTTCCAGTTCCTGTATATCAAACGGTTTAGACAAATACCCGTCAGCACCCGCCTGATCGGCAAGCAGCATCACATCATTGTTTGCAGAGAAATAGATCACCGGGATATTCTTTAATGTTTCATGGCCTTTCAGCTCCCTTGTAGCCTCGATTCCACCAATGTCCGGCAACCAGTTATCCATGAAGATAATGTCTGGTATATAAGCCGAAACCTGATCAATGATATTGTTTGATGTAGATGAGGTTTTGATTTCATAACCAGCATCCTCCAGAATGAACGTACATAGTTCAAGAATATCTGTATTGTCATCAAAAATGAAAACCTTTTTTTGCTCAGCCATTTATATTTAAAATTAAGACAACAAATTTATGAATTCTGCCATATCTTCAATGCGTAAAGTGTAATCGATTTTTGCGTGAAGGGCAGCCTGTTCGGGCATATAAGCCACCTGTGCTGTAGCGGGGTCCTGGATCACCACGATCCCGCCCCATGCATTCACACTTTTTAATCCGTTTACCCCATCGGCATTTGAGCCGGAGAGCAATAAACATACTAATTTTTCCTTGTAAACTTCGGCGGCCGTCTGAAATGTTGCATCGATGGCAGGCCGCGAATAATTGATCTTTTCGGAATAATCGAGAGAGAAAGTATGGTCCTGTTCAATCAGCGTATGATAATCTGATGGTGCGATATAGATTCTGCCGGCAACAATGGGTTCCTTTTCATCAACCTCTTTTACGATCAGCCGTGTACGGCCTGATAACAGTTCAGGCAAAAGAGAATCTGTGCCATGCTTACGGTGAATAACGATAACGATCGGGAAGCTCAGGGCAGGATCAAGCAGGGGAAGTACTTTCAGGAGCACATCCAAACTCCCTGCGGAGCCTCCGATAATCATTGCATCACATTTTCCCATTAGCTTACTTTTCTCCAGATTTTTTCAGCAGGAAGCCGTTTGTAGTTTGGAGAGATCGGCGAGAAATCCAGCGTTTCCTTTGTACCCAGCGCCAGATACCCCAGGCCTTCAAGGCTATCATCAAAAAGCCTCAGCACCTTATGTTGCAAATCCCTGTCAAAATAAATCAAAACGTTCCTGCAAAGGATCAGTTGAAATTCGTTAAAAGAATGATCAGAAACAAGATTGTGGGTAGAAAAAATTAATTTACTTTTCAGCTCGTCGTTAAATTTAGCCAGCGAATAATTTGCGGTATAATAACTGGAAAAATCATTGACGCCTCCTGATTGAATGTAGTTTTCTGAGTACTGCTTCATCTGGCTCATGGCAAACATCCCCTGAGAGGCTTTCTCCAGCACAATCGGGTTCAGGTCTGTCGCATAAATCAAAGATTTATGCAGCAGGTTCAGCTCTTTCAGAATGATAGAAATGGAATAAGCTTCCTCTCCTGTAGAGCAGCCAGCCAGCCAGATCCTGATAAAAGGATAGGTGCCCAGTTTAGGCAGCACAACATCTCTCAGTGTCTTAAAAAAAACAGGGTCCCTGAACATCTCGGTCACATTTACTGTGATCTGCTCTACAAACCTCTTGAAATAAAAAGTATCGTTATTTATCCTGTACCGGAACTCTGCAAAACTCAGCGCTTTATCCAGGGAATACAGGCGCAGTATCCTGCGTTTGATAGACGCCTTTGAATAGCCCGTAAAATCATAGCCGTAGTGCTCCAGAAGATCAGTCAGCAAGATCTCCACCTGCCCATCGGTGATTATAGGTAATTCAAGGTTCATTAAATATATTTTACAAGTAAGTCTGTTAAACTGTCTACATTAATTGGTTTAGAAACGTAACCTACAGCCCCTGCATTTAAGCAGCGTTCCCTGTCTCCCACCATCGCCTGTGCGGTAACGGCAATTACGGGAATACTTTTTAACTCCGGGTCCCGGCTCATTTTTGCAATAGCTTCATACCCGTCCATTCCCGGCATCATCATATCCATCAGTACCACGGCAATATCTTTCTGTTCTTCGAGCAACTGCAGCCCTTCTTCCCCTCCGATAGCAGAGAGGCACTGGTATCCTTTGGATTTGAGCACAGCGGTTAAAGCAAAAATATTCCTGTTATCGTCATCAATTATCAGTACTTTTTTCTTAGTGTCCATATACATTATAACATGGTAAATCCTTAAACTTTATCATAAAGCCATACACGTAACAAAGAAATGAGCTGATCTACATCCACAGGTTTTGAGATATAATCTGATGCGCCGGCAGCGATACATTTTTCACGGTCTCCCATCATTGCCTTTGCTGTAACAGCCAATACCGGCAAATGTTTGAACGCCGGTATCTTTCTGATCTCTCTTGTGCTTTCGTATCCGTCCATTTCCGGCATCATCATATCCATCAGCACCACATCCACTTTAGGGTTGTCTTTCAGCACCTGCAGCGCTTCCTTACCATCAGTTGCGGCCAGCACTTTCATCTTGTGCTGCTCCAGCGCTTTGGTCAGTGAGAAGATATTTCTCACATCATCATCAGCAATCAGCACTGTTTTATTGGCCAGCACTTCATAAAGCCCTCTCAGGCCATCCGTTTTTCTTACCTGTGTGCTTTCTATCGTCTTTTCCTCAACCAGGTGCAGGAACAGGGCTGCCTCGTCCAGAATACGCTGGTAGGAATGTGCCGTTTTTACCACGATTGAATCCGCATACTGCTTGATCCGCTGCTCTTCCCCTTTAGAGAGGTTCTTGCCGGTAAAAATGATAATCGGAAGATTCTCCAGTCCTTCAGTTTTTTTAATGGTTTCCAGCGTCTGGTAGGCACTTTTATCCGGCACTCCCATATCAAGGATCACACAATCTACTTCCTTCTTCTGCAATGCGTCCACACTTTCAGAAACATTGTTCACGACCTTGGTCTGTATACTGTAGTTGCTGAGGAAATAACTCAGCGCCTTTGCATGCTGCTGGTTCTCTTCAACAATCAAAACCTTCTTGGGGTCACGGCTCAGTGCCGTTTCCAGTTTCTGAAAGATTTGCTGCATATGCTCAATGGCAAACGGCTTATTGATAAAGTCCACTGCACCCATTAACAAACTCTCTTTTTTAACTTCAAGTGAGGACATGATGTGTACAGGGATAGGACGTGTTGCTGGGTTGGCTTTGAGTTCCTCCATCACCTGCCACCCGTCTTTTACCGGCAACTGGATGTCGAGCAGGATCGCCACAGGCTTATAGAAGTTGGCCAGTTCAATTCCGATATCCCCTCTGACGGCCACAACACCTTTATAATTTCTTTTTCTCGTAAAGTTCAGCAGTGTCTTTGCAAAAGGAGTATCGTCTTCGATGATCAGGATCACCTTGTCGCCCGGCTGGATGTCATTCCTGTCGTCTTCAACTTCCTGAGGGATATGGTCTACTGTAAAACGCTCCGGCAGTGCCAGCGGCAGGCTGGTATAGTCTGGCCCGGCACCATATTCCTGACTCGCGGAAACACTGATTTCGGCTTCCTCTTCTGCACCTAACACAGGCAGCGTCAGCGTAAAAGTACTTCCTTCATATTCCTTGCTCTTCAGGTCAATCTCCCCACCAAGCAATTTAGCCAATTCCCTGCTGATGGATAATCCCAATCCTGTACCTCCAAATCTTCTCCTGGTAGATCCATCGGCCTGCTGGAAAGCTTCAAATACCAGTGACTGCTTATTTGCAGCGATGCCGATACCTGTATCAGTTACACTGAAGATGATATTTCCGGCCTCAGTATCATGCTGTATGCTTAACGTCACGCTTCCTTTGGTGGTAAACTTGATGGCGTTGGAGAGCAGGTTCTTTAAGATCTGCTCAAGCCGCATTTTATCGGTATGGATGGCCGGAATATCTGCATCAATCTCAATCAGCAGTTCAAGATTTTTATTTTTTGCGATAGGGTTAAAAAGCGACCTCATATCTGTAGAAACCTCATTCAGGCCAATATCTGCCAGTTCTAGCTTCATCTTGCCCGCCTCGATTTTTGAAAGGTCAAGGATTTCATCGATCAGCCCCAACAGCCCCTGTCCGGAGCTCTGGATTACCTCTGCATACTCAATATACTCAGGGTCCAGCTCCTTATTGTCAGACATCAGTTTAGAAAGCAGCAAAATCGAGTTCAAAGGGGTACGCAGTTCATGCGACATATTCGCGAGGAATTCCGATTTATACTTGGTGCTTTGCTCCAGCTGTTCAGACTTACGCTGGATTTCCAGGTTATGTTCCTGGATGAGCTGGTTCTTTTCTTCAAGCAGTGTTGTTCTTTCTTCCAGCTCCTGGTTGCTTTGCAGCAACTCTTCCTGCTGTACGCGAAGTTCTTCTTCTGAAGTTTGTATTTTCTGGCTTTGCGCTTCCAGCTCCGCGTTTAACCCCTCAAGCTCGCTGTGCTGCGCCTGCAGTTCTTCGGCCTGTGCCTGGGTTTCTTCCAGAAAGTCCTGTAATTTCTTACGGTTCTGCGATACATGTACGGCAACCCCGATATTGTTGGAAATACTGTTCAGGAAATCCAGCTGCAGCGGTGTAAATGCATTCATTGAACCTATTTCAATTACGCCCACCACTGCACGGTCCCTCACGATTGGCAGGGCAACAATATGTCTTGGTTTGGTATTTCCGGAGGCATAGCTGATGGTCAGTTCATCGTTAGGGATATCATTCAGGAGCATTTGTTTGCCAGATTTTACTGCCTGTCCGGCTAATCCTTCGCCCGGTTTGATGATTTCTTTTCTCTGGTCTTCCAACAGCGCATAACTTCCTGCCAGATGCAGGAGACGGTCTTCTTCAAGCAGGTAAAATGCTGCTACCTGTGAATCCGTATGCTGCAAAATGTTTTCAAGGATATCGTTTGCTAAAGTGCCGACATTCTTTTCGCCTACCATTTTATCATTGAGGCTGGCAATACCTGTCTGCAGCCATTCTTTGTCTGCCAGTAAGGAGAAGGAATATTGTAAGGACTCTGCCATAGCATTCAGAGACCCTGCAAGGATTCCCAGGCCATCCTTCGCTTCCTGATCTAACCTGATCTGGTAATTTCCGGTAGAAATCTGACCGGCAATTTCCCTGATCACATCGATCCTGTTGTCTATTTCATCATTCTTATCCTGCAGTTCCTGCTGCAGCTGTATGCGTGTATTAAAGTCAGAAGATACTCTTCTGTAAAAGAAGAACGTAATCAGTATCGCCAGAGCGGCGGCAAAGATAATCAGTGCGGGGGTATATCCCGCCAGCTTATTCTGATCCGCTGTGCGTTTGGCAAGCAAAGTCTTTTCTTCAGTCTCCATGGCTTTGATCACCGTTCTGGCATCATCCATATACTCCTTGCCCGTGAGCAGGTCGCCCACACTCACCGTTCCGCCGGCGCCTTTTAAAACAATGGTCTTTTCAATAATATTCAGCCTGTTCTCAACGATTACCCTGAGTTTTTTAATGCTTTGCTGCTGAAAAGGATTATCTACAGTCTGCGCATCCACATCATCCAGCAGCACAACAGCTTTGGACTTGGCACCGGTGTAAGGTTCCAGAAAAAGCTTGTCGCCAGTCAGTAGATAGCCACGCTGTCCGGTCTCTGCATCTTTTAGTGCAGATATGATTTCTTCCAGATTGGTGATCACCTGATTACTGTGAGAAACCATTTTGGAACTTTTTACGAGATTGGTGATACTGATGTAAGAAGCAAGAGAGCTAATAAAAAGTAACAATAAAGATAGCCCAAGCCCAATACGAAGGTTATTTTTCAGAGTTTTCTGCATAGTGAAAAAAATATGTTAATCTGATTCAGTCATTGAAATGAGGGGGATATCGAAATAAAATTCCGAGCCCTCTCCAAAAGTACTATTTACCCCTACTGTTCCTCCATGTCTCCTGATAATTTCTGCAGAAATATATAAGCCGATTCCCAATCCCTGGAAATGTATCGCGGTTTCCTCCACACGATAGAATTTATCAAACACATTTCTTTGCTGCTCAGGAAGTATGCCTATGCCAAAATCTTTTACTGAAACAATCACATGGTCGCCTTCAACGTTTACAGTAATATGCACCTCTGTTGTTCCAGGCGCATATTTAATCGCATTTGTCAGGAAATTTACGATCACCTGCTCAATCCGCATCTCATCTGCAAAGATTTCATGGGGCACAGTACCTGTTTTCGTAATCCTGAATTCGGGGTTAGACTGATGAATAATTTCTATGATACCGTCCAGCAGTACATTAAGGTCGAAATTTTTCTTATTGAATTTTAGTTTTCCGCTTTCGATCTTGGAGATATCCAGCAAATCGGCAATCAGCTCATTCAGCTTGTCCAGCTGCAGCTGCGCTTTTTGCAGGTGCCGTTTAACCGTAGGGATATCGCCCTTGTCAACGCTTCGCTCCAGCAACTGCACATATCCCTTTACACTTGTCAGCGGGGTCTTCAGTTCATGGCTGGCAATACTGATGAACTCATCCTTCTTTCTTTCAGCTTTCTTCCGGAATTCTATTTCTTCCATCAGCGCCTCCTGAATCTCAATCAGCTTTCTGCTCTGCTCGTAGATCCTGTAAAAGGTTTTTACCTTGAGCAGCAGGATATTCATATCCACAGGCTTGGTGATATAGTCCAGCCCACCGGAAGAATAACCTTTAGTAATAAAGTTTAATCCTGTATTTGCTGCAGATAGGAAGATAATTGCCGTTTCTTTGGCCTTGCTGTAGCCTGAAATGGCTTCAGCCACTTCAAAGCCATCCATGCCGGGCATCTGAACATCCAGAATAATTAAAACGTAAGCATTTTTGAGCACCTTTTTTAAGGCTTCTTCACCAGACGAAGCAGTGTCAACTTCAAAATCATGTCTTTCGAGAACTTTTTTAAGAGAAATTAAATTCTCCGGTGTATCGTCTACTATTAGGATCATTATCTGGAATAAATAGGTGCTGTTATCATTGGCAGTGTAAGCTGTACATGCATCAGTCTGGCACCAAAGTTATACAACTTTATAGAATAAACCATTGTCAAATACACTGCCTGTAACATTCATTAAAGTTTAGAACTGTTAAAAGTATCACCCTGGCTGATATCACCAGTATCAAATCCCTTCTTAAACCAGTACACCCGCTGGGCAGAAGTTCCGTGTGTAAAAGCATCAGGGACTACTTCTCCCTGTGCCTGTTTTTGTAACTTATCATCTCCAATGGCATTCGCTGCATTGAGTGCCTCTTCCAGGTCACCTTCTTCCAGCTGAATATCTTTGGCTTTATTTGCCCATAGCCCGGCATAAAAATCAGCCTGCAGCTCCAGCATTACGGATAACTTATTGTATTCTTTTTCACTGAGCGATGCACGGGCCTGCTGCACCTTATCTGAGGTACCCAAAAGATTTTGTACATGGTGCCCTACCTCATGTGCAATCACATAGGCCTGGGCGAAGTCGCCACTTGCACCAAAACGCTCTTTCAGTTCCTGATAAAATTGTAAATCGATATAAACCTTATGATCTGCCGGGCAGTAGAATGGCCCGACTGCAGAGTTTGCGTAACCGCAGCCCGACTGCTGACCATCTGTAAATAACACAAGGGCAGGGTCTTCATACTGCTTTCCCATTTCCTGGAACTGAGCCTGCCACACCCGGTCTGTTGATCCAAGGACATCGGAAACAAATTTTCCGCCGGCATCCTCTGGCGTGCCCCGTTTCACCGCTGTCTGTTCAGAATTGCCTACAGGCATCTGAGACACTACACCAGTGAGGTCTTTTCCAAAAAATAAGCCTACAAGAACGATAAGAATACCTATTCCGCCGCCAACAACCTTTCCGCCACCAGAACTTCCCCGGGCATCTTCAATGTTGTCACTACCCTTACCGAAAAACTTCATAAAATGTCTTTAATTTGATATAACAATATTAAACCTCAATTGTTATACCAAATCAGACCAATTTTATAAACTTATTCGAAAGCAGCAAGTGCAGCTGAGATCCTGTTCCTGGTTTCTGCTATGCCCAGCGTAAAAGCGATATCAAAAACGCCCGGCCCAAATTTGCCTCCAACCAGCATGATGCGGAACGGAAGCATCAGCTCGCCTGGTTTTAAGGCATGTTCAGCAGCCAGCTCTTTAAATTTTTCTTCCATTTCTGCAGCTGATATGCCATCAGTCAGTGACGCTGCAAAAGCATTAAAATAGGTTACCTTTTCCGGTGTCCATTTCCCTTTGACCGAAGCCACATCATAAGTTGCCGGCAGGGCAAAGAAATATTCGCTCTGGGCGATGAAATCTGTCAGTAGATTACAACGGTCTTTGACCAGATCGATCACCTGTAAAGTATAACGGTCATCATTTAATGTGATGTCTTTTGCTGCAAATTCTTCTTTCACTGTTGCCAACAGGTCATTGGCATCTGCACGTTTGATCCATTCATGGTTATACCACCTGGCTTTTTCAAAATCAAACTTCGCTCCTGCTTTGCTGATCCTCTCTACAGAGAACTTCTCCATCAGTTCTTCCAGTGTAAAAATTTCCTGGTCTGTGCCATCGTTCCATCCCAGCATAGCCAGCAGGTTGACGAAAGCGCCCGGCATAAAGCCAAGTTCCCTGAAACCTTTAGTGAGGTCGCCCGTTTTAGGATCTGTCCAGTTTTGCGCATATACAGGAAAACCTAACCGGTCACCGTCACGTTTGCTCAGCTTTCCGTTTCCATCAGGTTTTAAGATCAGCGGCAAATGCACCCAATGCGGCATCTCATCGTCCCATCCCAGGTATCTCCATAGTAAGATATGGATCGGCGCCGATGGCAGCCACTCCTCACCTCTAAAGATATGGCTGATTTCCATAGCCCTGTCATCCACCACTACGGCCAGATGATAGGTAGGCATTCCATCAGCTTTTAACAACACTTTATCATCAATCAGGTTGGTATCAAAACTTACATGCCCGCGGATCATGTCCATAAAGGAAACATGCTGGTCTTCAGGAATTTTTATCCTGATCACATGTGGTGTGTTCTGCGCTAAAAGTGCGCTCACTTCATTTTCTGAAAGGGTAAGCGAGTTTCTCATCTGCATCCGCGAAGCCTGTCCGTATAGGAAATTAGGGACCTCTTTACGCTTTGCATCCAGTTCTTCAGGAGTATCAAAAGCATAATAGGCATGGCCGCTGGCGATCAGCTGCTCTGCATATTGCCTGTAGGAAGGTTTACGCTCACTCTGGCGATATGGGCCAAACTCCCCTCCCGCCGCAGGGCTTTCATCCGGATGGATGCCACACCAGGCCAGGCAGGATTCGATATATTCTTCCGCTCCGGAAACGAAACGGGTTTGATCTGTATCTTCAACACGTAAGATAAACGTGCCATTATGTTTTTTAGCAAACAAATAATTAAATAAAGCCGTGCGTACACCGCCTAAATGAAGGCCTCCGGTAGGGCTGGGCGCAAATCTTACTCTAACTTTCTTTTCCATATTCTGAACCACAAAGATATATTTTTTAAGCGCTTACCGTTCTATTGATGTCTTTTTGAATGCTATTTTGTAATTTGCCAGCATAATCTATGAATCCCTACGAAAAAAAACGCCGCTGGAAGTTCTTCCTGTTAATTTTTGCAATTGTGATTGGTACGGCCTCTGTGATCTACAGCGATTTTTTTGTAAAAAAAATGCAGCGCGAAGAGCAGGTCCAGTTTCAGTTATATGTAAAAGTAACAGAGCAATCGCTCGTGATGTATGATGACGACCGTTTTACAGACGTGATCGAGACGATCACCAGGAACACCAAACTGCCGGTCATCATGACCGATGGCGACGGGCTGATCAACTCCTACCAGGGACTTGACTCTACCAAAACCAATTACGATGTAGAGAAGCAAAATAAGAAAACCTATGACCCCCAGTATTTTGAACGGGAGTTGCGGAAAATGAAGAAACAGCACCCGGGCACACCAATTATTGGCCTGGATGGTAAAATATGGCATATCTATCACAAAGATTCCTTTATCTTGACCCAGTTGCGCTACTTCCCCTATATCCAGCTGGCTGTGATTGCGCTGTTCCTCCTTACGGCTTATGTAGCCTTCAGTTCTGCCAGAAGGTCTGAACAGGACCAGGTATGGGTAGGTATGGCCAAAGAAACAGCCCATCAGCTGGGCACCCCGATATCTTCACTGATGGCCTGGGTAGAGCTGATGAAATCACGCTTTGATGCTGAGGATGACCCGCTGATCGCAGAGATGGAGAACGATATCAAAAGACTCGAAGTGATTACTGACAGGTTCTCTAAAATTGGCTCCAAGCCTGTTCTTGAAGACCATGTAGTTTATACCGTCATCAGCAACTTCATCCAGTACTTTCAGCTGCGCACTTCAGATAAAGTTGTCTTTACCATTACCGGCGACGATCAGGTACGGGCACTGCTTAATGTACCATTGTTCGACTGGGTAACGGAAAACCTGCTGAAAAATGCAGCCAATGCGATTGAAAACGAAGGCAGTATTACCGTAAATATTATAGAGCACCTTGCTAAAGAAGAAGTATTTATCGATATTACCGATACCGGAAAAGGTATTCCACGATCCAAATTTGATGCGGTTTTCCAGCCGGGTTATACCACCAGGAAACGCGGCTGGGGATTGGGCCTTTCCTTAACCAAGCGTATTGTAGAAAACTATCACAGCGGACAAATCTTTGTTAAAGATTCTGAAGTTGGAAAAGGGACAACCTTCAGGATCATCTTAAAAAGCAGTATTACTTATGAACCCACTTCAACCTAAAGTTTACGCCGATTATCCTTCGCTGGTGCAGGGCGATGTACTGGAAATACTGGAATATCAGGCTACAGAATTCCCTGACTTTCTGAAAAGCATTGATCATAAAGCCGATTATGCCTACGCGGAAGGAAAATGGACGCTGAAAGAAATGGCCGGACATATCATAGATACCGAAAGGATTCTCGTTTACCGCTTAACGGCTGTCATCCGAGGAGAGCAAAGTGCCCTTCCGGGATTTGATGAGGATGAATATGTCCTTCAGGCGCATTTCGCCGACCGCAATTTGTTGAGTTTTGCTGAAGAATTCAGTTTAATGCGAAAAGCAAACCTCTACCTGTTCCGCTCCATCAATGATAGAGAACTCAACAGGACAGGGTTTGCTTCTGGTAAGGAAATTACTGCCCGCAGGCTGCTTTTAACTGTGGCGGGGCACCTGATCCACCATATCCATATTATTCAGGAAAGATACGTATAGCCCGGCACCGGAGGAACAGATTAAGCTGAAATACCTGTTTTATTTGCCTCCTGTTTATCCAGCCATTTTTTCTCAATGATATAAGACACGATTAAGCCCAGCCCGCCAAAGATCAGCACACAGCCAAAATATACTGCTGCACCTTCATCCTCATTCAGCTTTGTGGCGATCACAGTAAACAAGGCAATCAACAAACCGAGGCCCAGGCCTACCAGTAACAGTCCTGCTTTTAAACTGAGAAAAGGTTTCGGCGCCGATTGCCCTTCTTTTGGGTTGATCCCCCGCTCTATCATTGCCATTTTTTCTTTATTGATTAAATACCTGATGCCGAAGATCATTGCAAATCCGGTTACAAAAAGGGTTATAGGGACTAAATATTCCATGATATGATGTTTTAAATGTTAAAGACTATGTGTTTAAAAGCGCTTCTGGTACTATGACTACCTCAATTTTAATGAGGTTACACAGAAGCTGAAAATAATTTAGTTTCACACTTCCTGTAACCTGCCGGCCAAACGCTGCGTCTCAGTTTCAGATGGAGCAAGAGAATGATTTATCTTTAATAACAAGAGTTCTTGATGGCGAGACCGCGGTGTATTCCGATCTGGTTAAACGCCATCAGCGCTTTGTATTTACGCTTGCGTTACGTTTCACAAAAAACAGGGAAGATGCAGAAGAGGTAGCACAGGATTGTTTTGTAAAGGCATACCGCGCCCTGGGCACTTTTAAGCAAACATCAAAATTTTCTACCTGGCTGTATTCCATTACTTATACTTCGGCAATGACTGCCCTGCGAAAAAAGAAAATAGTTACACAATCACTGGATGACGATGAAAACAGTTTTCAGCTCCCCAACGCAAGTACCGACGGGCAGTCAGACAGCGTTGAAAAGAAATCAGCACATGTATACCTGAACAGGGCCATCGATAGTTTATCTGCTGATGATGCTGCGATCATTACCCTGTTTTATAAGGGCGAGCAAAGCCTTGAAGAAATTGGTACCGCACTCTACATGGAAACCAATACCGTAAAGGTAAAGCTGCACAGGGCAAGGCTCAAGCTCAAAGAAAAATTACAATATTTGTTAAAGGATGAAGTTAAAGAATTGATATGAAGACTATAGAAGAACAAATATGGGATTATATTGATGGTACAGGCGACACTGCCCAACAGTCAGCAACAGAAAGAAAAATTGCATCTGACTCATCATACCAGAAAGTTTATCAGGATATGCTGGCTTTGCAGCTTCAACTGGAGGACATAGCCATAGATGAACCCTCTATGTCATTTAGCCGCAACGTAATGGAACAGGTTAAACTGGAACCTGCACCTGTTGCCCTAAAAACGAAAACAGATAAAAGAATAGTGCTGGGTATAGCTGCATTCTTTATTCTCGCTATACTGGCAATACTGACTTATGCCATCACAAACAGCCATTTATCCTCAGCAAAATTCGCAGTCAATATAGATTTCAGCCGGTATCTTACCCCAACACTGATCAAAACATTTGTATTTGCGGATATCATACTGGCCATGCTTTACGCAGACAGTTTGTTCCGAAGGAAAAGAATCTCTTAAGGAGAGTATGACTAGTGTACTCTTCCTTTTACAATAGAACCCAGGAAAATCGCAGCAAAAATAAATCCTAAAATTGCGCCCAGGATTGTCCATCCAAAACTTCCTGAAATTACAGCAGCTGTAAATCCGCCGAAAAACAGGCCTAATACGTAATAAACCCAATCAAAACTATTTGTATTTTCTTGCTTAATCATCTTCATATACTTTGTCCCAAAGGTATTGAATTATTTTAAAATACAAATTATTTCATCCTTTATCCCTATCTGATACGTGTTATCATTGTCAGGTCTTTGTAATTAATCTCAGAATTTTGAAAATCAATCAATCGATTGATTAGTTTTGCATCATCAAAGACACAATGGAAAAACCAGACAAAAGAAGCAGTATTTTATCCGCAGCGGAGGCCCTTTTCTCTGAACTCGGTTACGAAGGCACTTCAACCCGGCAGATTGCGAAAGAATCCGGTGCAAACATGTCCATGATCAATTATTACTTTGGTTCTAAAGAAGGGGTCTTCCTGGAGATCATGAACAGGCGGCTGGAAAATTTCAAGGCAGAGCTCACAATCATCGACGAATATCAGATTGTTCCGATGGAGAAACTCTTCAAGGTTATCGAGGGATATACCAAAAGAATCCTTGCCAATATCTCCTTTCATAAAATGATGCACAGAGAGCTTTCTCTTGCACAGCGGCCTGAGATGTATTGCAAAGTGAAGGATGCCATGACCGGAAACCTCCGGGTTATTGACAAAATTATTCACGATGGCATAGCAGATGGAAGTTTCAGAGCGGTAGATATCAGGATGTTAATGGCTTCCTTAATGGGAACCATCACCTACGTTGCCACAATGCCTTCCAACATTACTGAAGGCTCCGTATTGGATATTACCATTCCAAAAGACCGCGAAATATTAACTGAACGACTAATTACACATTTAAAAGACCTGGTAATTACGTATTTAACACCCAAACAATGATACACAGAACAATTAAAATGAGTTGCTTCGCTCTCCTGTTGCCAGGCATGCTCTACGCGCAAAACGTAAAAAAACTGACCATACAGGAAGCTATTCAGCTTGGGGTAGAAAATAGCAAGAACCTGAAGCTGTCTCAGAATAAAATTGAGCAGAACATGGCCCAGTTAAATATTGTAAAGGATAATGCACTTCCTTCAGCCAGTGCGAGCGCCATCTATAATCATGCAGAGATCCCTACAAACCAGCTTACCATCGGTGGTGGAGACCCGATCAATTTACCTAAACGTGCTGATGCCTATATTGGTCTTGCTTCAGTTTCACAACTGGTATACGGTGGCGGTAAACTCAAATATGCAAAGGAAAGCACTAAGCTGCTTGCCGATGTAGCCCGTCTGGATGCCGATAAGGTAAAAGAAGAAGTAACTTTTACTACGATTGATACCTATTATGCCTTGTACAAATTATCGCAAAGCCATAAAGTGGTAGACCAGAACCTGGAATCCATTGCCAGTCAGCTTAAACAGGCCGAGCGTTTCTTTGAGCAAGGCATCGTGACCAAAAATGATGTACTGCGTTTCCAGTTACAGCAATCCAACGTTACCTTAACCAAACTTGAAATTGAAGGTAACCAGAAAATTGTTAATTATAACCTGGATATCCTGCTAGGCCTGCCGGAAGATACTCAGATCGAAATTTCAGATCCAGCGGGAGACGCCATGGCTATGGAGCCCCTGACTAATTATCTCGACAGAGGGATGAACACACGTCAGGAGTTAAAGCAACTGGATATCCGCAATAAAGCAGCAGATTTTGATATTAAATCTGTAAAGGCAAATACGCTGCCGACTTTCTCTCTGGGCGCAGATGTTTATTATATCAACCCAAGCGGAAACTTTATTCCTTCCAATCATCAGTATATCGTACCGATGACAATAGGCGCTACGCTGTCATGGAACATCGGAAACTTATGGACCAACAAAAATAAAGTAAGCAAAGCCAGAATCCAGCAGGACGAGGTAGTTATTCAGAAAACGATCCAGACAGATAACGTGAGAACGGAGATCAACAGGAACTACCAGAACTATCAGGTAGCAAAAAACAAGATCAATGTACTGGAAACCTCTATTGCACAGGCAACTGAGAATGACAGGCTTTACTCATCAAGATATAAAAACAATGTAGCTTCTGTAACTGACAGAATTGATGCCGAAACACTCTTGTTCCAGGCAAAGATCAATCTTGAAATTGCAAAGGCAGATGCCGGTATAGCATATTATACCCTATTAAAATCAACAGGAAAAATTTCTCAATAATATCAAATCCACGCTAGTAATGACAACAGAATCAACAACAGAAACGACAATCGAACCTCAGAAGAAAAGTAAAATTGTCCCTATAATATTAGCTGTACTAATTGTTATAGGTGCCATCTTCGGCATAAAAGAATATCTATATTTCAGTAAACACGTTGATACGGATGATGCGCAGATCGATGGCGATATCAGCACTGTGGTTGCCCGTGTAGGAGGATATGTAAAGGAAATCAGATTTGAAGAAAATACGGCCGTAAAAGAAGGTGATACACTGGTAACACTGGATGACCGCGACTATAAGGTCAAATTAGAGCAGGCAATGGCTGTTCAGAAAGGAGCAAACGCAGGAGTTGGCGTTTCAGAATCTCAGATCATCGCTATCTCGGCCAACACAAGCACGGCAAAATCTAATATTGAATCTGCTAAAGTAAAATTATGGCAGGCACAAAAAGATTTCGACCGCTATGCGAACCTGATCAAAGACGGATCAATTACACAACAGCAGTTTGACCAGGCTAAAGCCACAAGAGATGTAGCACAGGCAACATTTAACGCTGCAAAAGATCAGTATACCGCAGCCATTAAACAGGTGGGCACTACCAAATCTCAGCTTGCAGTGAGCAGTAACAGCGTTTCTGAACGCCAGTCTGAGGTAGACTTTGCAAAACTGCAATTGTCATATACCAATATCACTTCTCCTTCTACTGGTGTCGTAGGTAAGAAAAGCATCCAGAAAGGACAGTTGATCCAGGCTGGCCAGTCATTGTTCTCTATCGTGAACGATAACAGCTTGTACGTAACGGCAAACTTTAAGGAAACGCAACTGGAAGAAATCCGTACCGGATTAAAGGTGGACATTGTAGTTGATGCCTATCCTGATGAGCACATCGCAGGTGAAGTATATAACTTCTCGCCGATTACTGGTGCCAAAGGCTCATTACTGCCTCCGGATAATGCAACGGGTAACTTTGTAAAAGTTGTTCAGCGTATCCCGGTAAAAATCAAGATTAAACCTACAAAAGAAATACTGAGTAAATTACGTCCAGGCATGAGTGTGAACGTTTCTGTATCAACAAAAGATTAAATAAAATGGCCGAACAGGGTTTTACAAAATGGATAATCAC
>Ga0163161_10000788_pt1 | contig 24882 bp, 25 predicted proteins | sample S45metaG_FD_129847 | JGI IMG/M metagenome (GOLD analysis project Ga0163161, IMG submission 129847) | Switchgrass rhizosphere microbial communities from Kellogg Biological Station, Michigan, USA - S4-5 metaG | ecosystem: Host-associated > Plants > Roots > Rhizosphere > Soil | place: USA... | reverse complement strand
CACATGCTTGCGCCGTACCTTCGTGACTTGGTGTTCAATCCAAGCGGTGATCGCTGAGGCCATCATGGGGACCAGAGTGCCGAGCAGTGGCTTAGCGGCCACGTTGTCGGAGTACTCACCACGATCCATCTGGCGCTCCATGGTCTTCCTGAAGCGTTCCTCACCGAGCGTGTAGGCTTCATGTTCGAGCTTGAGTTGCTCAGCGGCCAACTCAGGTCCGTAGATGTTGCTCAGGGTGACGAATGCGGATGACGCGGAGATGTCGCTAAAGTCATGACGTGCTGGAAGCATCATTAAGAATCTCTATTAAGATTAGTAATCTCAGAGAGAAACTTAAAGAAGCCTATGAGGGATCTTTGAGATGTCTTTAAGGTGGTCTTTAGTCCCCTCTGAGTGTCTTGCAACAGTGAGGGGTTTTAAATTCCAGCCTTATTGAATCACTTCGATCCTGCCGTGAATGTCGGACATCTTGTAGACAAACTGCTTGATCTCGCAGCCATCTCGCCATTCCTTGATGGCCTCACGGATGTCCTCGTAGACACTGAGGTTGTACTTGTGCGCAGCCTTGCAGCCGGTCAGACCAAACCACCGTGGGCGCGTCCTTTCAGCAAACTCAAGGGCCTCACGTCCTGCATAAGGAGGGTAAGGGCGCTCTGTCAGGTGGGACGTTTGGGTGATCTTCAGGATGCCCTCAGAGACCTCGTGAGTCAGGGTCTCAACGAAGCGTCCACAAGGCCCGAGGCCAAGTTTGAATTCGACCTCCTTGACCTTTGCGAGGCCATAGGTCTCAGGCTGGATGAATGAAGCGCGGAACTTGATGGACTTGGGCATCTCAGAACCCTCCGCGATAGCAGCGGGTGAAGTCGCCTTGGTCGCTGTACTTGAGGGTCGAACGCTGATACTCAGCAATCAGTTCATCCACACCCGGAACCCGACTATGGACAGCCTCGTGAGCTGGCCCAGTGGCCCCGTAGAGAGCCGTCATGACCACGCGCTTACCCTCAGGGTTCGCAAAGGTCTTATTGACCGCGTTGGCCTTCTCAGAGGCGATCTTGGCGTCTGTCAGGCCCTTGCGAGCCGGTTGGTAGTTCGTGTGCATCACTTAACTTCACTCCAATGAACCAGTAGATGGCGCTCGCCTTCGGTGACGGGCAGCCCATAGTGCAGCGTGGTTTTACCTCGGAAGAACATGGCCCAACCGGGCTCGTTCTGAGGGACTTCTATCGGCATCGCAAAGGGCCCCTGATGGGCCATCGTGCCACCTCCTTGGTGGTCGTCATTGAGCGCCACCACAAGCGTGACATCCGAGTCCCGGTCAGTGTGCCAATGGCCTCTGGGAGTCTCTGAGACCTCGTAGCGGGCCGCTTGCACGGAGGTCAGTACGTCAGGCTCAAGATTGAACAGGACCTTCGCATAGGCCATCCCAGCGTCCGCCCAGAAGGACCGGAAGACCTCATAGAGGACCTTATGCTCAGACTGGAAGACCACCTCAGGGATCTGCGCCTCTGAGGGTTCCTCTAAGTTGGGCTCATGGGAGAACTTGGAGACCTCATGGATCAGGTCTTGGCAGTAGCTGGGGCTCAGGTAGGCGACCGAGTAGATCCCCGGTGCATGACAGATCACGCAATCGTCGAGGAACTTTTGCCACTGAGAGGACTCAGAGAACTCGGCAGGCGAGATGCCCCCGTTGTCCTCAGCGTATTGCGCCATCTCCTTCAGGATGAAAAGGTGGTGGATCAGGAGAGGGTGGTACTTGTTGACCGAGGCGATCCCGGTGACGGCCTTTGTGAGGACTGTGCTCATGGCAGGAGACCCGGCAGGAACTCACGGGCGACCCCATAGACCGAACCACTGGTCAGACCTATCGCGGCCACTGTCAAGTATTCAAGGAGAGATAAACCCTTGTTCTTGAGCGGTTTATTTGCACTGAGGGGCTTGCTATCCGCCTCTGGTTCTGCATCACGGCGACGAGCGGTCAACAAAGGATGCTCAGTCATGGTGTACAATTCGCTCAGCAACCCGGAGAAGGTCCACTCGACCTCCTTCGACCAATGGAAGGCAGCCTGTAGAATCAGGTGACCAACCTCTTGGCCGTTCCCAGCGAGGAACTGGAAGGTGTAGCCCCCGGATTCGGTGGGGACAACGTTCACACGGAGCCAGCGTTGACCATGACGGTTCTCAACGTAGTGAGCGAACCCATCAGACAGAGCACCCTTCATGGCGTCTATCAGGCGACCAGCGAATGCGGCAGATGTGAAGTTAGTGCGGTTGTAACGTTGCATAAATAAACCAAACCTTAGCTGTACTTTGGAGATGGACCCGATAGAAGGACTTATTGGACCTTACGGTGACCGTGAGTTAGGACAGTGCGTCCAGCGGATAACCCCTTGCCCGAGGTTATCGACTTGAAGCACTTATTGATTAGCGGCCCGTTCGACCTTAAAGACCGCATGCGGGGCCGTGACGACGTTGACTTGGCAACCTGTGAGGGCCACGGTGAAAGCGATGCAGAGCAGCAGTGCGGTGAACTTGTTCATACTTGTGGCTCCTTTGGTTCAACTGGAAGAGAGTGGCCCTTGGCGTTCATCAGGTTGAACTCTTGCGGGAGGACACATTCAACACCCTGAGGTTTGAAGTAGCTGATCTGGTAGTCAGCGCTGTGAGGAACGTTTACCCGGCAGGTCCAAGCATAGAAACCACCTTGGGACTTGATGGACTTCTTGATGGTCTCGGTGCCGGCCATCCGAGCGAGCTTCTCAAGGACCTCTTGACGGGTTGCGCCAGTTGCCCAATGGAAGCAGGTGGACCCGAAGTAGTGGAAAGGTTTCTCGGTGACGGTTGCAGGAGTTGCGTTCAGTTTGAGTTTAGTGGTCATGGTGAAGCTCCTTGCGTTAGAGTTGAGTTGTTCCCATAAGGCCCTCTCAAGGAAGGCCCTACAGTGAATCGCTCACTGCGTTCAGAGTTTCAATCCGGTGGAGATGAGGAACACTGCGAACCCCAGAGCGCCACCTATGGACGCCCCAAGGAGGACCATGCCAAGGCCAAACCAATGGTCCTTCATGGCTTCACCCGGTCCCAGTTGAGGGCCTTGAAGCGTTCGTAGGCAGCCGCACAGGACCCGTTAGTGTCCGTCAGGTAGGTGACAGCCTTGCCCCAAGGACGCCCATGAGGGTTGCCGTTGTTCTCACCTTTGGCGATGGCTAAGCGAGTCTCAAAGACCGCCTTCATGGCCTTCTCGTACTCCTCAGGGATGAAGGTGAACACCACGTCACCGTTGGGCAGGTCACCACGAACCAGCGAGGTGTACAGGTTGGAAGGTGCAGAGACCCAACCGAGTTTCTTGCAGAGGCCCTCAGCGGCGTCGAGGTGCGGGTCATTGCGGTCGCTGCTGTGATAGCCAACAGTGAAGGAGCCAGCGGCGCAGGTGGCCTTGATGCGTGGGCCTTGAGTGTTGGTTGGGCGTAGATACTTGCAGATGATCGCTTGCATTGTGGTGTTCCTTTATGCGTTGGTTGTGATGGTTCCCCGATAGGCCCTCATTGAGAAGGCCCAGCAGTGGATAGTCACTCCAGTTCGGTGTACTTCGAGGACGCCTGATAGACGGCCAGATGCTGCGCCAGAGTCGTGAAGGACCACTTAGCGGATCGCACAGCCCATGCCGGTGGGTACTCGGCGTGCATGTCCTTAAAGGAGCCCGTGAGGACCTCCCAGCCGGTGCCTGTTTGACGTGGCTGGTCTGACTTGTAGTTACCCGAGAACTTGAACCCTCCAAGGTCGAACTGGAAGGAGGTGACCCGAGTGCCTTCGGCGTCCGTGTAGAACCCATAAGTGCCACTGTGAGCGATGAACACACGGAAGCCAGCAGCCTTGATCTCTTGGGCCAGTTGGGCGACCGCTTCGGTCTTGTATGTTGGGTGCATGGTGTTACTCCTTGTCAGCGTTGAGGGCTTCGAGCAGGTCAGCTTTAGTGCGGTGCCACACGGCCTCTAAGACCCGGCAGTGAGCGAGCGTTGAGTCCACCTCATTGCGCAGCTTCATCCACATTGGATTGCTTGCAGAGCCCTCAAAGCGCCCAAAGGTGGACTTAGCGGCACTGTGAGATGCCTCAGCGGCCTCAATGCGCTTATCGAGGTCTGCCAGTTCGTTGCGGAGTCGATCAGTGCGAGCACTCATTGTGTTGTGTCTCCGATGGTGGTGTTAAGAGGTACAGACGAAGGCTCTCCCTATGCAGCAGTGAGCCCTCTTGCTGTGCTTCCTATCACTTACCCTGCAAGGTGCCTCTAAGACCTTTCCCAAGGGAGACCAGTCCCTTGCAGGGTGTTGCTATCCGAGTTGTTAAAGAGCGTAAGGGTGCCGTGCTAAGTCTTGAAGACCGCCTATAGGTTGCCCTTGAGTGACAAGCTGGAGACTTTGAACTCTCCCGAAGACCCTACCCGTGACATCCGTTCAGGTCCTGCGTTGCTTGACGATGGAGCCATTTGATCATGTTTCGATGTTGCTTGTCAACCACTTTGTTACTGCCCTCTGAATCAGCTTTGGAGACCCTTAATGACTCTTGGCACCCTTGGGGTCGCAAGTCAGGTCCTACTAACTGTCCAGCTTACCAACCCGGTAGGCCGTAGGCTGTTCCCTTGTTGATGTGGCCCATCTTATAGACTTCTCAGAGACTGTCAACCATTAATTAACAATGAATGACTGAGACTATAGGACAGCCTGTAACAACGCATAGGCGCCTCATCGCTTCTATATAGGCAACTGAGCGCCATCATTAGGGGATGGTCTCAGGATGTCATTAGGAGGCCCTTAGAGGTGGCATTAGGTAGGCGTCACATGATCAACTCAAGGAGGACTCAAGGAGGACTCAAGGAGGACTCAAGGATGGCCTTAGAGATTAGAGCTATGACTCTATTGTTGATACAGATAGGGACAGACAGGCAGGCACCATGAGAATCCCTCAGGTTCCCCTTAGCCATCATGAAGAATCCTCAAGTTAACCCAATTGACAGACTCAATGACTGAGCCTATGATGGATCTCAATGAAGCCTCAAGGTTCCCTCAAGGGGATCTCAATGAGCCCTATGGGGTGGTAGGAGGGCGTTGAGGGATCTGAAGGAGGGCCTACGGGGGTAACTCGCGGGTTTGTCTATGAGAGGTGACCCTTCAGATTTTTCTATCAGATTCTTAAAGGACACATTAGGTCATCTCAAGGTTGCCTACAAGTACCGTACATCGGAACCTCTATGAAGACCCTAAGGACCACTTAGAGAGGACATTAGGGTGATCATTAGGCCTTGCTCCTGTAGACCATAGAGGTAGTGTGCTAACACTGCCGAATATGGTCCTCGCGTCATTCACCACACCCGCCCATGAGGGCGCACAAGGTGCCAGTGAAGGCATCCCAAACGTCTGAGCCTACAAGGAGACCTGAGGTCGCCAAGAGAAGGCCAAGGAGCTTGTAGGTGGACCGGGAGGTGAACAGACGCTTCAGGACAAGGAGAGTTGTTTCCTTCTTATCCATGGTCTGATTCCTCTTATGATGACTGATCGTTGGTGACCATCCTTGGTCAGGGTCATTAGCCAACCCTCATCCTGAGGACACCCTAATGTTAAGAACATGCTGAGATGTCTTTAAGTATCTTAGGGTGGCCTCTCCCAATAGTGAGGGGTTTTAACTTTGCGTCGAACGTGTCGCTATCGTGCAGGGATCGTGTTTGAGCCTACCAGCCGCAATAGTTGGTCAGTGAGCCGTCATCCTCATAAGTGATGTCGATTGTGTCGCTAATCGCCACCTTTCGGATGTCCTCATAGCCCATCATTTGGTTCTCCATGTGGCTCTCAAGGAACTCTGCGAGCATCTCCGACTCACCCACCTTGCTGTCCTTCTCCATGGCCTCAACGAAGAACTGAACGCCGATAGCCAAGGCATCGAGTCGGTCATCGTGTGCCAGCGAGCCACGCTCACGGGTGATCCTTGTGAGCTGATAGAACAGGCTGTAGGACGGGTCAGTGGTGCCGTCATTGTTGAGAGCAGTCCGGTAGTCCTTGTCGATGAGTTGCTCGCTGAGGACCAGCTTGTGAGACCCCAGTACAGGCTCCAGAACGTCGCATATGCGGAGTTCCTTCTGACCCTTGGACTTGACCTCAGTGATGGCGCAGGGGAACGTAGCGGCGATCACAGGACTGATGAGCTTGAGGTACATGCCATCACCGAAGTTACCCTCGATGACCACCTCGTTGACCTTGTAGATCTTAGCGATGTTCGCCAAGGCCTGAAGGGTCGTGTCCTCGTAGCCACCACGGAAGCCACCGGCATCCATGAGGAAGATGTAGCCGTTCAACTGGTACAGGACTGCATAGCCAGTCTCATCCTTACCACGGCCACTTGGGTCGATGACGAGGATCTTCTGGTCGTACATTGCCATACCTTGACCGACCGACTCATAGCGGTGGTAGCGGTCACCTTTGAGACCCACCAGAGGAATCCCCTTGACCTCGTTCCCGGTGTTTGGGAGCCAAGTCAGCATGGTTGGGCCCTTCATCATGTCGAACGTCCCTACGATGAAGTCACGCAGCTTGAGAGGGTACTTCTCGGCATCGCTGAGGTTCGGGTTGAGCATGAACTGGAGCGCGAAGCCACCCTTGCCGTAGGACAGTTCCCGCTCACGCAGGTCCTTATCGTCGAAGCGGATAGGGTCTGTAGGGGCGCCATAGAGGTTCCCATCGTTGTCCAGCTCCATGGTCAGCATCGGAGCTAAACGAGGCCCATACGAGTCCCTGTCCTTCTGATCAGCCGGGTAGCGAGCAGGCCAGATGGTGGTCACATAGCCACGACCTTCAAGTTCCCTGTAGAGGGTCATCTCGGTCTGAGGTGTTCCCAGATAGATGATCGTGCCACCGGGCTTGAGGATCGCATCGAACTCCTTAACGAGTTCTCCGAGGTGGTCGCGAGCGGCCTGAGTGCCTGAGTTGTTCGGGACCTCAACGTCATCCGCAATGAGGATGTCAGCACGGGAACCAGTCAGTTGCCCGGTGATACCTACGGACTTCACTGAGGGCGAGTGGTCAGGCTTAGCGAGACCCACGTCGAAGGCCAGAGCGGAGTCTCGTTGACCCGTTCGAGGCTTGAGTTCGTGAAGGAATGGAAGAAGCTCAATGATGCGCTTAATGAAGATGCTGTTGGCGTCTGCCCGCTCCTTGGAAGCGGACACGATCATGAACTTGAGGTCCGGGTTACCCCACAGCTTCCACACCACGAAGGCGCAGGTGATGAAGGACTTGCCGATGCCTCGGAATGCTTGAAGGATAAATCGACGTTCGTCACCAGAGCTGAGCTTCTTGGACATGTCGATCTGACACTTGGTTGGTTTGGGTAGGTTTAGGGCTCTCCACAGGACAAAAAGAAAGGCCACGAATGACCTTTTCATTAGCTCGATGTCGTCAGCCCCATTACGGGGTTTGCTCATTTAGTTCCTCCTTGAAGGGCTCTTACAGTTCCTTGCAGTCCGCTCACTTGGGCGTCTGCTCGCTGGGCTTGCTCGATAAGGAATCGAGAAGTGTCTTCGTGTAGCTCGGCGCGACCATCAGTGACGGATCGACCACCACTTGTGACGCAGGACACGATGGAATCTGCGAGCTTGACTTGCAGCCCGACATTGCGACCACGAAGGTCATCAAGAACCCGATCAGCACTGCTCGTACTGGTCGCCAGATACGCTTGCCAGTTCTTAGAGACATCTGCGAGAGCTTGTTGAGTTGTTTCACGTTCTACCTCCAGTTGCCTTGCGGCTGCGAGTTGTTCGGATTGATGTTTGATAGTGAGGCTATCGGTAGCGTCAGAGTGGCCCTTGGTGTAAACCAGACCCATCCCAACCAATACCAAAAAGCCCCACATGACGAACTCTTTAAGGTTCAACATATGGGGCTCCTTTAGTGGCGCGATTCCGAGGCGTACAGCTCGTCATCGGTGATGTCGGGGATCTCGTCCAGAGCGGCTGCCAGATCGCCCAAGAGGGACTCATCAGGCTTCAGCTTGGCGATGGTGAACTTGTGACGCTCCAGCAACTTACCGACAGCGTTGTAGAGCTGAGGGGTCCGTCGATCAGGGTCACGAAGGTCGGCCAACATGTTGCGGGCCATATCCGTGTCCAGAGCTTCGAGTAACTTTTCGAGTACGTTCTCGCTCATTTCTTGTCTACCTCCTTGTCCTTGCGGCGTTCTTCTTTGATGGTCTTGTAAACCACGATTACAGTCATCACGAGGGAATACAAAACGGCAGATGCGTAGAACCACTCTGAAGGTGACAGCCCCAGAAACAGGCGAGCCGTCACGTCAGTCACAGCGGCTCCTACAACGGGGGTCGCTTGGACCACACCGTTGTTGAAGTCGATTTGGATCATTGAGTTTCTCCTTTAGAGGGCCGAGATAATGAACATCATCAGTTGTTCGTAACGGATGCCGTAGAGGGAACCGGCTTCGATTGCCGGGTGAAGAACCTCACCTTCATCATTGAGAACCTCAGGGTGATCGTCCCACTCATCAAGACACACGATGGCGTACTTGTAGGGGTCCAGACCTTCCAGTTGGAAAGCCTCAACGACCTCCTGTGCAATCACACCGAAGTGCCAACGGGCGCCATCAGGTCCTTTCTCAGCGACAGCGGAGTTCATCTTGTAGGCCTTAACGAGGGCCTTGCAGCGAACAGCTACGGCACGCTCAGCTTCGTCAAGATCACGGATCTGTTGCTTGAGCGAACGGTCAGAGGAAACGGTAGGAGCTACAGCGAAGTAGCTGTTGTTCCAACGGCCAGTTGAGGCACGTCCGAGGTTCTTGTCGCCATCAGTAGCTGGATAGAACCCGTTGGAGTTGTTCACCATGACGTAGCCACCCGAGTAGGACTCAGCGGTGCCAGCATCGTACAAGAAGAAGAATGAATCACCGCCAGAGCTTGGAGCGATCTTCACGCCCGAGTAGTTGGCCAGGTTCCGCAAACGGATGTCCTCACCATACAACTCACCACCAAGGGTCTGGATGCCGCGAACGAGACCACCAGTCCCTAAGTTGTAGTTCGAGACGTTGTTGGTGAAGGTGATACCAGTGGTGGTGATGCTTGAGAAGTCATCAGCGCGAATCGCAGAGACCGTTAGGTGGTTCGAGATGGTCGCAGTGTTGAGTCGAAGGGTAGAGCCCCACGATGCGTTAACACCATTCTGACCATTGCTGTCAATCTTGGCGCTGTTGGCGTAGATGGTTCCCTTGTACTCAAGACGAAGGCCGTGGGTAACGTTGAACGCGATGTCGCCCGTAGTGACCTGCAAGAAACCACCAGCGAGAGCCGAGAGGCCACTCCCCAAGTTGTCCCTGAAGATGCCCGTGTCAGCGATTATACTGCCGCTCTGAGATGACGATGCGCCAGCCCCACCGTTACCACACGCACAGGTCTCCGAGGACGTATAGAAGTCCCCACCGATGTCCGTAATGATCCCGTCAAGGAAGTTACCGTTGCACGAAACGTGCTTCGCCCGGATGCCAGAGCTGGTGCTCGCGTACATACCTCGACGGCGGTTGCCACAGGCCGACACAAAGTCGCCCCAAAAGGTCCCTCCGAGTTCCGTAACGACACCTTGCTGGTCGAAGTCGCAGAAGCCTACGTTGGCCCCAGCGGAGACGTGAGCGGTTGACTTACCGAGTGGGTTAGCATTGTCAGGCTTGCCGTTCAGGGCGATTGTCAGGCTGCCTACAGCGCAACCATGAGTGCCCTTTTCGGTGCCCCCAATGTTGGAGGACGACCAGTAGTCGCTCGCGTTACCGACGAAGGCGAGGTTGTCAATGTAGTCAACACACGACCCGAAGACGACCAAGCCGTCCACGTTCATGTACTTGAGGACCGACGAGATTGCCGCACCAGTCGAGGTGGTGATCGTGTTGACCGGGAATGAAGCTGATCGTGAGGTGTTGATTACTGTGATCTGACCGTTCGCTACGTCAACCCCACTGATCCTCCAGATGCCCCGGTGGATGGCGTGAGAGCCTGTCCCGGTGCTTCGGTAGGTGTGAAGGTACTGACCGACAGCTACGCCAGTGGTCGTACTCACGCTCAGGACAACTGCGTAGTTACCCGCTGACCCGCTGACGGAGACCTGACCGAGGATTGAGACCGCCGTTGGAACCGCGCCAACAATCGAGAGTCCACTTTGGACCTTCCCGGTGACGACCGTTGGGGACAACAGGACGTGCGTACCAGCGCTTACGTTGATCCGAAGGGTCCCCACAAGGTCAATCTTAGGGAGGACCGAGAAGATCGCCTCAGCGTACCCAACAGGAACGTTAACCACGAAGTCACCAGCGGGGACACGGAGACGCTTGCCGGACACGGAGGCCTTAAGGAATGCCGCGAAGCTATCCGTAACACCATCACCAACAGCCCCGAGGTCAACCACGGAGTCAAACTCAGCCAGCTTCTCGCTCAACTCACGGTTGATTGCATCAGCCAACTTGGACTTGTAGGTGATCACGCTGCCCATCAGGAGAGGGTTCTTCAGATTGGACGCGAGGGTTGCGGAATCGTTGAGGACCCAATTGGTCCCGTTCCACACGAACTCGCTGCCGTCTGGTTTCCGAGAGTATCGGTCGCCAATCTGCAAGGCAGTGCCATCGGTTCGCTGAGTTGGTGGGTTCGTTTGTGGCCCAATGAACCGGATAACGGACGCCTGAGCGAGTGCCAGTTGGTCCAGACCGATCCCCAGAGTGGTCATGTCACGGGCTTCTTCTGCAATATGCATTGCTTGGAGCTGGGACACATTCAGGTTGGTTGCAGTCAGGACCGATCCATCCTTGAAGTCCACGATGCGAGGCGTGGTGTTGGTCAGTCGGCGGATCTCAATGAAGGCATCAGTGGCCCCATGGGCGACCGTAGTGGTGATCTGGTTGGCCGAAGTGAACCGATAGTCCACACCACTGACCAGATTGGTTCGAGCCTCACCGATCAGAGTCACAGCGACGAACTGTCGCGACAGATAATCGAAGGCCACCGGGAAGTCCCGAAGGCTGCCATCAAGCGCATACGTCTTAATGGTCTTTGGAGTGTCAGCCATTAGTTGGTCTCCTTAAATAGAAGGCCCAGACGTAACGCTCCACGAGGGAACGCCAGAGGTCTGGGCGCGGTTTGGTGTCGCAATAGTGAGGGGTTTTACCGCTTGCGGTATTCCATCCCTTGAGATTGCATGAGGGTGCTTAGAGCTTTCTGAGTGAGTGGATCGTTGGGCACAAGACCCTTCAATCCGTTGTAGAGACCAGTCATGTAGCCCAGCTCTTGGGAACCTCTTGGGTTGTCCCAGAGACCCGCTGAGTTGGCCCCGACTTGGTAGACGGAACCGATCAGACCAGCGCCCGGAACCTGCTCAAGGACGCGAGACATTGGAGCCTGTACGCCATCGGAGCGGAGTGGGTTGTAGCGCACTGGATGATCGCGCTTGGTGAACTCAGGACCACGAGGAAGGATCGAGGTACGCACAGCAGCGGCAGGGTCGAAACCAAGCGGAGCCAATGCGAAGTTGGCAGCACCGATAGGCGAGCCAAACATGGAGCTACGCGAGGCAGCAGCCCACCCAAGCATCTCAGGTTGGAACGAGTTCGCAAGGAAGTCCTTACGTTGCTCTTGAGGCATCGCCTGAGCTTGAACGTAGCGTTGCGCCACATAGAAGCCCGTAGCGAGGCCCGTTGAGAGAACCCCTTGCATCGCCACGTCCATCGCTCGGCCATTCTTGGTGGTGTCATAGAAGGCACGCATCATGCGAGCGTTGAGGGACCTGAAGACGAACTTCTTGAACTGAAGCGCCATATGCCAGCCAGCGCCCAGCGCCACGGTGTCCTGAGAGGACAGCTTGTGTGGACGAAGGATCGACTCATCAGCGATCTTGTCACCGAGGCGCCAGATGTCCATGACACGAGGGTCAGCACGCAAGGCGTTCGGGTCCATGATCTTGAAGCCATCACCATCAGGACGCAGGTGTTCACGCATCGCTTGCTTCATGGCGCCCAACTGGGCCTCAGTGATCGACAGTGAGTGCAGCCGCTTAGACGTTAGGATCTTAGGGGTCTCCCCATGGGCAGCCCTTACGAGGTCCACGAGAGCGCCTTGGCGACCGGCCTCAATGATGTAGTTGGTGGTCTCAGTGAGCAACTTAGTGAGTGGCGATCTTGCTGCCAGTTCCTGAGTTCCGTACTTGAACGACCCGATCACTTGGGACATCACAGGGGACGCACCCGTGGCGCGAAGGCGATCCACGATGTCAGCTCGGTGTGGGCGGATAGTGTCATCCAGTTCCTTCCCGAAGATGAGGCCGTGCATCTCCTTGAGCTGAGCCGGTTTGATCTTGGTTCCCCAAGTGGTCATCTCCCGAAGGAAAGGAACCCCGTGCATCAGCATCCTCAAGTGTCCATTGGTCACCATCCCGGCCACCTCAGTGAAGTTCTGGGCAGCCATGTAGGCGTTCTTGGTGAAGAACGAGAGGTCATTGAGGCCCCTTAAGAACGTCCCGAAGGCACCATCAGGGTCCCTCCGAGAGCGCCCCGTAAGGAGCTTCACAGCGCTTTCCAGAGCGGTGATCTCTTTGGTGTTCCCGGTCTTGGTCTTAAGGGCAAGTATCCGTGCCTTGAGGGCATCCGTGCCTTCACCAGTGGCAGCCATGATCCCTACGTCACCGTTGATACGGCGGTCATAGGAAGGCATCAGCTTCTGGAAGTCATAGACCCGTAGGTCGTTCACGGCGAAGGTTGAGCCATCGCTCAGGGGAACCGAGACATCGCTATCGAAGAGGTTTCGAGCCTCAAGGAAGTTGTTGTTCTCAGCGCCCACCAGCGTGTCAAGGTTATCGTCGATCAGCGATGACCGATTGAAGTCAGCCTCGTGGGCGATCCCGTAGGCCTTGTCGTTGGCGTACTTGTGAACAGCAGCCTTGATTGCCTCAGGCGTCACGGTGGTCGGCTTCTGGCCCTTGACGGCCTTCTGGAGGCCCTCAGTGATCATCTTGTCGATCCGTGCCTTGACCAGTGGCCGAGAGGCGTAGGACGCCAACCAGCTCTCCATGATCGCCCGTTGCAGGCCATCGGCACCACCGAACTTCTGAAGGTGCAGAGCCTTGGCGGCATCGTCATAGACGTTCGGAACGTAGTGCCCAGCGTGGCGCGTGGAGTCCAGCACGGAGGTGGCGTTGGAGTTACCGAACTGAGCCGGGTTCTCTAAGGCATCCTGCTTGCGCTGGAAGTGGTCGTTGATCAACTTCATCAAGTCCTTTTCCTGAGAACTCAACTGGGCCACCTTCACGCCACTCTGATCCTCAATGGCCTCAGCGACCCGGCGATAGGCTTTCTCAGAGAGGGCCTGACGGGAACCTGAAGCACTGGCGTAGCGAGGGTCCTTGGACAACAGAGTGTCAGTCAGATCGTTCAACTTTCCGTAGTTCATGTGGTCCTCGCCACGGAGGCGCTCAATGACATCCGAAGCGGTGGCCCCGAAGGTCCCGTTGGACCCACTCTCAGTTTGCACCGTGGAGCGGAACAGCTTCGATCCTATCCCCAGGATCTCAGGGTCCTCAGTACGGTTCAGCGTGTAGCCGATCTCAGTGATGTCCGCCAAGGTGATCCCACGAGCAGATCGCTCAGGCCCCAGAGAGGCAGCCATCTTGAGAGTGCGAGGGTTCAAAGGGTTGCCCTTAGAGATGATCGACCCGTCACGCAGACGCACATCGCCCGGTTCACCCGGAACATCCGTGAAGTCCACGCCATCGTGAGAATCAATGCGCTCACCTTCGTTCCACTGCATCCGAGTAGGGTCGTCCTGACCACCAAGACGGGCAGCCTCACGGGCTTCCATACGGATGCTTGGACCTACGAACTCGTTGGGCTCAGAGGACTCTTGGTGCCGCGCAAGGATGCCCTCAATGGTGTCATCAGGAAGCTCCTTGAGACCCTCTTGTTTGTGGCTCCGCTCACCGTGCATCCCAAGGATCTTCTCAAGGTAGTCGTCGTCCATCTCATCCTCTTTTTGAGGTCGAGCGGCAGGCAACATCTCGTCATCCAAAGGGACCTCACGGTTAGGCAGGGCGGACTCTCCATGACGCGCAAGGACCGCCTCAAGGTCAGCGTCATCCATCTCTGGGCGAGTGGCCTTAGTGGCAGTCCTGTAGATCAGCTTGTCGAGGGCAGCAGCAGCCGCACCACCGATCACGAAGCCGCCAACAGCAGCAGCCGTGTAGTGTCCTTCGATCCCTGTAGCTTGCGAACGGGCAGCCTCAGAGGCCACCGACATCCCCGAAGAGAACACTGCTTGCTTCCCTACACGAGCCGCAAAGGTTGCCCCAGCGGTGCCCGGTACAGGAACGTAAGTCAGAGGGTCGAGAGCGGCACCAGCCAACCCGGCAGTTAGTTGACCACCGAGACCAGCCCCAGCGATGCGCTTCTCGTGCTGAGCGTTCTCCTTGGCGAGGGCGATACCATCAGCCAGTTTGTTCCGGTCGCCTCGCGTAAAGTCGAACAGGAAACCGAAGTATTGAGGATCGACACCTTCCTTACGGATGCGCTCGAAGTCCTCATCGTTCCAGTTACTGGTGTCAGCCGGGTTCACCCAATCCAAAGGATCGTGTTCTTCAACGGTGACATTACGCAGGATCTGGGCAGGCACTGAGGTAGCGAGGGACGACTTAACGGCATCCCAAGTGCCATCGAACAGACCCTTCTCAGGACCATTCTGGCGCAGCTCACGCTCTTGGAATGTCTGTTGGACCTCAGGTGCGTTCCCTTCGGCCAAGTCGAAACTCAGAGGGTTCTCAAAGTTCCCACGCTGAACTACTGGAGCCTTGCTGACACCTTGCGTGGCGTTGTCGAAGTCAGCGAGTTGCTTTGGGGCGGTTGGTTGGTCAAACCACTTGCGAGAAGGCGAGTCCCCAGCGACATCCAAAAGGTTCGCCATGTACTTCTTGCCTTCCTCGCTGATCTTGGAGAAGTCCCCACGATCCAGAGCGGCCAACTGAGGACGACCCAGAGGGCCTTGCCCTTGGTTGTAAGCCAATGAGGTCTTCAGATAGTCGCCCTTGTAGGTCCCCAGAAGGTCTCTGGTGAACTGGGCAGCGGCATTGATGGACTTGGCAGGGTCGAAGAAGTCAGCGTCGTTAACGAGCCCGTAGGCCCGTCCTGTTGCCTTGGTGAACTGGCCCAGACCGCGAGGCCCCGTAGGGCTCACCGCGTTGGGATTGAAGGACGACTCATTGAAGATCTTCTTGTGAAGGTAGTCGTAGCTCACACCGTTGGCTGTAGCAGCGTCACGGATCATTGAGTCGTACTGAGTGCCCTTCGCTTTGATGTCGGCGTAGGTGGTCATAAGGTCTCCTAAGGTTGATTAGAGAGGGCCTTTAATGCCCCCTCGGATGACTTCGTTGTACATCTGTTGACCACGCTTGGTGGCCTTCACTTCCTCAGCGAACTTGGCTTCACGGGCAGCCGAAAGGCGCGCCTGATGGATCAGCTCAAGGGACTGCTTAGTGATGCGGATACGCTTGCCATTGATGGACGTGATGGTGATGTCGCCAGTGCTGGAAGACTCCACGGTGATCCCGGTGTCGGTCCATGCAGGGTTCTCACTGAGGCCCTTAACGGTGTCCTCAACGATGGCCTTACCGGACTCCCACGAGTTCACGTCATTGGGGTCGGCCATCAGGTCCTTCTTGGCGAGTCGGCCACGATAGGCTGAGTCATCTGAAGGCTCACTGAAGGCCACGGTGTTCTTCTGGAGCCAGTCAGTCAGCTTCGACTTGGCGAGGTCAGGGTTGCCCGTGCGCTCGTTGTAGCCATCGAAGAGAGACCGAGCGATGCGCTGAAGGGGACCGGGGATGGCTGACAGATCCTTGTTGGAAGTGTCATTCATGATCTCGGCCCACTTCTCGTTGCGAAGCTTCTGCTCATCAGGAGAGATGCCCTTCTTGGATCGCTGGGCGTCAATGAGAACCTGAGGGTTCACACCAGAATCTGCGAGGTCCTTAATCTGCTCAAGGAAGTCTGCTTGGTCCGGGAAGACCGCCCCAACGGTGGAAGGGTCTGCCGCATAGGCCCGCTGAAGCTCTTGGATGCGCGTGAAGTCACCCGGCTCACCATTGCGTACAGCGATCTCCCACTCGCGTTGAGCGTCCGTGATGAGCGCCTTGGTGCGTGCCACGAAGGGACCATTGGCCGTATCTGCCCGCAACCATGCAGCCTTCATCTCGTCCTTCTTAGCGTCAGGCAGAGAGGACCTGTCGAGGTCGTCCAGCATCTGAGAGGCAGCCGTAGCGAGGTCAGACTCTTTGAACTCACCGGTCTCCGAGGTCACCTCTTGCATCTTAGGGTCGATCGTTACGTTCTTCCCTTCGGTGCGCGCTTGGATCTGGGCCTTGATGATCTGGACTCGGTTGTCCTGTTGGGACGCCTTAACGATCCCAGCGGCCTGCTCAGTTGAGCGTTGGCGTACCTTGGCGATGAGCTGTTGCTCAGCGTTGATCAAGGCTTGCTTCTGAGGGGTCAACTCACCACCTTGCTGGACCCAGTTGTTGGCCTCACGGATCTTCTGGATCTGTTGCCAGCCAGTGGCCGGGTCATCCTGATTAATAGCAGTCGTGATGTTCAGCTCGAAGGTGCGGTTGCGCTCAGCATTGTTCTTGTACTCGTTGGCCTCAGCCTCGACGATGGATGCGTGGTAGACATCAGGGTCCATGAGGTCCTTGACCTTACGGGCGCCACCGAGGACGTTGAGTTCCTGCTCACCGAGGGACCGCAGGAGGTTTGCACCACCGGGCTTCGCCTTGGCTTCCTTAATGAGCATCGTTAGGGAATCGAGGGCCTGACGATCAGAAGGGAACTGACCTGTGGACATACCGTTGTTGAAGTAGCCAGCGATCACACCACCGCCCTCAGGGGTGTTCATGACGTTAGGGTCATCCAGCAGCGGAGCGAGGTCACCACGAGTGTTCACAGCGGCCTGAGCTTGGAACCACTTAGAGCGCCTTTGAGCGTGCGCATCGAAGATCCCCATGTCCCGCTGAACGATGTCCGAGTTGTACCCTGCTTGGTACTCAGGGTCGTTCTCATCGATCCCAGCGGACTCAGCATAGTGCTTCGAGGCGGACGTTAAGCGAGTGCGACGATACTCTTCGACCCACTTACGATCCTTGTCATCGAACTCACCATTCTGGATCTTGGTGTTGATCTCATCCTCAACGTCATAGGCAGCACTACGGCCAGTCTTCTGACGGAGCATGTTCATCGCATCGGGGTCATCCTGATACAACAGGGTTCCGTTAGCGATGGCCTCACGGCGTTGCTCTGGGGACAACTTACGGATGATCTCGTTGGAGCGTTCATCAGCCGCTTTCTGTTGCTTGTCCTGATAGTTCCCGTAGGCGCTCGTACCTGCCTTGACAAAGTTCGCCATGGAATCAGCGAAGCCATTGTTGCCTACGGTGCCTCTTTGAGTTGCCGCTCGGAACTGAACATCCGCAGCGGTGCCCTTGAGAGGCTGAGAGGTCTGAAGCTGGGCCTGACTTACGGCCTTGTCGATTGAACTTGCCATTAAGTCTTGCCTCCTTTGGCTGTACCATTCGAGTCGCTACCTTTGCCCTTGCCGGCCACTGACGACCCAGCCGCATAACCATTGAAGGTCGAGGTGGTGATGTCGAGAGCGTGGCTGAGACCACTGGTCTTGATGACCTGCGCCTGACCCTTAAGGGCGGACTTAGTGTTCTCGGTGTTGGCGATCTGGTTGGCGAACAGTGATTGATAGTCGCGCTTGTAGTTGTCAGTGACGGACATCTTGGCCTGAGAGGCCTCATTCTCCACTGAGTTCTGAATGCGGTTCATTGAGTTGCCTGAGAGACCCGACTCACCGATGGCCGCTCGGACTGTTCCCCGGTTGCGCAGTGCGGTGACGTTGATCTCACTGAGTTGTCTGCGAGCTTCATCAGCGTTGTCCTGAGCGGTCAGATTGAGGTTGGCGTTGGCCATGTTCATCTGCTTGACCTGCTCACGGGCGTCACGTCTTTGAGCGTCCTCAGCGTTGCCCTCAGCGTCAGCCTTGCCCTTGGCAGACATGACACCACCAACGAGGGCCACAGCGGCCATGGTGATGCTTACTGGTTCGCACATAGGCGATCCTCCTATAGCCAGAATTGAAGGAACCGACACCCGGCAGGACTCATGAAGTGGCCCTTAAGGAACTGGGCACCAAGGGCATTGAGAAGACGGATGTGGGCATGATTGTCCGCTGACACGAAGTTGGTCAGGAACTGATGGCCTTCCTTGCGGAGACCTTCGAGGTGGCCCTTAAGGAGCCGGTAGAACTGAAAGCGTTGGGCCTTGGTCAGTGTGTCAACCACAGTGGTCGTCACGAACCACAGGCAATCCTTGGACCCACCTACAGCCAATACCAAAGCGCCCAACTTGATCACACGAGTGGTCTCGTCGAGATAGTTGGGCAGGTGGTCTCGTGGGTCTCTCCCAGCCGTGTGGGAATGGAACTCGTCAATGTCCCCTTTGCAAAGCTGACTGGCAGCCTCAAGGAGGTCTCCGCGTGTTGCCTTTGTGATGAGCATAAAGATCCCCTATAGGGGCAATAGTGAGGGGTTTTAATTCCCCACCATGCCTGACTGTTAGATGCCGCTTGAGCGACGAACGTAGTTAGCTTCCCAGCCACACCCGATGACGTTCACAGGGTTAGGATTGGAAGACGTGATGGTGACTCGTTGGTTCTGAGCGTTACCGGTGACAGGGAACTTGTACTGTCCAGTCCCGAGAGAGACCTCACCGAGGATCGTGTCCTGACCTGTACGACCACCAGCCATGACGTACACGAACTGGGAAGACCCGTTGTTCACGTTCACCTCAAAGGCGCCCGAGAGTTCGTAGTTGAGCCACGCACGGCGAAGCTGTAGGCGGCCAACGTCCTCAGTGGATGTCCCACCGTCCTCGGAGGTTTGCTTGATGAGGAACTTGGAGAACTCGTATTGGAAGGTGAACTGCTTGCCGATCAGTACCTGCTCACCGCTACGGTTCCCAACGAACGTCAGGAGGGACCCAGAGGTCCACGGGCCATGGTGTTCAAGATAAACACCTTGAGCGTCCACCGTGTAGAACACAGCATCAGCCGCTGGGACTCCACCATAAACCCCAAGGATTCCCAAGGAGGTCAGGTTGGTGTCGATGTCGTAGGCCCCAAGGGTCACCACCTTCTTCATGTCCATGTAGGTGCGATAAGGTTCCAGCGAGTAGTCCACAGTGTTCTGAGTGAACTCGACCTGTTCCAACATCAAACCCTCTGGTCGCTGGATCATCAGGTACAGGAACGACCCAATGCAGGAAGCAGCGAGGACCTTAGTGCCGCCTCCAAACTCCCAATGAGAGAACGACTGCTGTTGCAGGCGCTCATCCAGATAGAGGAACTTGTAGATGAACACAGCGTTCTCCTGACCATCCGAAAGGATCGACACGAAGTTCTCAGTGCCCGACCCATGGATGGAGTGGACGGTGTTTGGGATGTAGCTTGGGACGTGCGCAGAGACATCCTCAGCGGACTTCACGTCACTGATGTCCTGTACCGCATAGAAGCGCTTGAGGCTCGTGTAGGAAGCCCGAGGTGCCGCAAAGTAAACCCCACGGCCAATCCCATGAGGACGGGCACCATCGCTGACATCGAACTCAGTCGTCAGGTCCAGCTCGACGGTCTTCGCTGAGAGGACCCCAGAGGACGACAAGACGAACTGCGCTTGGTCCGACCACAAGAGCAACTGCTCAGCGAACGGGACGGCATACTTGAGGATGGAGATACGGTTGTGACTGATCGCCACGTCAATCGGATCGTCATCACTCAGGGTCGATACACTGCTCGGCCAGAAGTTGAAATACTTCGATGTCCGACTCATGATCACGTTCTCGCCTGAGAGGAATCCCAAGCGGTTCCTGAAGAAGAACACATCGTTGATCGTGGAGCCGATGAAGGACGGGACCGGGTTGGTCAAGTCGTCACCAATGCTTCGAGCATCCCAGCTCAATGGTGTCCAATCGAACTGACCATCAGAGGCCCGGATGAGTGCGTGAGGCATCGTCAAGGCGTTGAAGTCAGAGATGATCTTAGGCTTGGCGGTTTCCTTCCAGACCTTCGACACACCGTCATAGACGATCCAGTAGTTGTCGCCTGAGCGAGCGCTCTCCCCGGTGATCTCAACGATGTACCCTGAGGGCGCCTGATTGGGCAACTTGTTGAACGTCTGGACCTGATAGATGAACCCAGACAGGAGGCCATCAGCAAAGCCGTCAGCGGTCACAAGGGTGTTCACCGTGTCACTCACTGGGGCCTCAATGAGAATCCAGCCAGCTCCCGATGAGAAGGTCCAGCCAGCGGGCCCCATAGAGGTCGTCAGCATCGTTGCCATCTCCTTGGCGATCCATGTGGCGTCCGTCATGTCCACTTGGTTCATGCCAGCGTAGGGCTCGCCTGTAGGCACCTTCTCAGCGGAACCGTTGGGCATCTTTAAGGTGGCCTGAGGGGTGACCGCCCCGTTGATCGTGATGGTCAGAGTGCGCCCGTATTGACCGCCCCGAACGTTGATCAGAGCGCGGCCGTTGAGCCGTGGATAGGATGCATGGGTCAGGGTCGAACCAACATCAGTGACCGCTCTACGGTTCACCACGAAGGTGTAGTCAGCGATGGTGATGATCCTCAGGTCGGTCCTTGGGGACGCACAGTTGGCGTAGCCGTTGTAGCCACGCACCGTGTAGGCATTCCCCAGCAGATCCCAGACGGCCACACCAGATCCCGTGAAGGCGATGTGGTACTGCTCAGAGGCGTCTCGGTTGATCATGTGGACCAGAGGCTTGGCCCCAAGGGAACCAACCTCACCGATGCGCTTGACGAACCGGGTCGGTGGACGCTTCTGTAGACCCTTCATCTCGGAGGACCAACCGTTGACCTGAAGGGCCCCTTGGTTGGAAAAGCGAAGGACATCGGGTTGTTGTGAGATACCTCCTTTGAGGTTTTTTACACTTTGGGTGACGAGCGCCATTCAATCCTCCTTGAGATAATTAATGGCTGCATTCAGCCTCTCAGGGCAGTCCCTAAGGAGCCCTATCGCTGTATTGCAGTTGGTGCATAGAAGGCCTCGTATCCGGCCAGTTGAGTGGCAGTGGTCAACGTAGAGAGACCCGTGCCTATTTAGAGAGGCTGGCCTCGTACATACCTTGCAGCAATGTCCTTGGGACGCGCTGAGGCTGTTGAAGTCGTCGAGCGTTATTCCGTACAGGTGCTTGAGTTGCTCGTTTCGCTTCCATAGCTTTCCTTCAGGCGTCCTGAGGAATTCCATCTTCTTTCCATACGCCACCTTGCGGGCGGCATCGCGTTCCTCTTTTGAGTTGTACTTGACGAAACCCATAGAGACCTCCTTATGAGCGAGAGAGTTGACCGCCAGTGAAGGAGTCACCGTCGAGCATGTTGAAGCCACCAAAGTCCAGCTCGTACTCCTGAATGGCAGACCACGCCTCAGCCTCTTGTTCCTGCAAAGACCCTTCGATCTCAGCGGCCCCAAAGAACCTGATGTTGAATCGACGGGATGCCTTGGCGACGATGTAGGAGCGGAAGCATTCAGGCATGTCGCTGTAGGCCTTGAGGCGAATCAGATCGACCGAGATAGGTCCATCAAAGATGTCTGTCAGGGTCGTCCGGTCATAGACGTAGCCACCGCGATTGACGTAGGAAGTACCGCCCGTAGTGGTCATCCGAAGGTAGGTGTTGAGGTACTCGATGAGGCCCGTAGTGGCGTCCGGTTGGATACTCAAGGCTTCCTCAATGTTGAAGGTCCAGCCCCGCGATTGGATCTCACGGTTGACCTGATTGAGGATTCGACGGCAGTTCGCTACGTCAGCGTTAGGGTCCCCTTCGAGGGAACTCACAGGGCTCTCACCGATGGCCGCGAGCATGTCGTTGACCGCTGCGAGTTCATCGTCTTCTGAGAGAAAGGAATCAGCCATAGTGGTCTCCTTTGTGATGATCGAAAAAACCCCAAGAAGCCGTAAAGGGCCTCAAGGGGTTTTGGTTATGCCTTAGGCAGCAGGGGTGAAGACCAATGCGCCAGCAGCCTCAGGACGCAGGCCGCCGTGACCCATCGCGTACTTGCCGATGATCTGGTCAGCTTGGAACTCAGGGCGACGAGCGCGCTCCAGAGCCATGTCCTTCAGCTTCACGGTGCCGACAGCCGAACGGTGAACCATCAGGCCGATCACGTTGTTCAGTGCGACCTTGACATCACCAGCGGCAGTGGCCGGGAAGGCGTGCTTCTGGTTGGCGCCATCAGCGTCAGTACCAGCGCCACCAGCGGTCAGGTGTGGAACCTCGATAACCTCGAAGCCCATGACGTTGCGGATGTTGCCGGTCTCAGGGTCGATCAGCGCGGCGTAGTTCGCAGCGTTTGGCATCAGAGCCGAGAGGATCGCGCTGTAGTCGTCAGGCGAGGTGAAGAAGCGACGGTCGCCCGAAGGGACGTAGTTCTTGGTGAACTTACCGCGAGCCAAGGTCAGACCTTTCAGGATCGCTTTACCGCGAGCTTCGACATCGACCAGATCAGCAGCAGCGCCGATGTTCAGGACAACAGCAGTGCCCAGACCAGCAATGTTCTCGTTGGAAGCGGCTGGAAGGTTGCACAGGTTCGCCATCTCAGCCAGTACAGCGCCGTCAGCAGCAATCGCCAGAGCCTCGCCCAGTTGAGCGGAGTATTCAGCGCGGACATCGTAGTGGTTCATCGCGTCTTCGATGTCGTAGATCAGAACGTCGGAGGTCAACAGACCGTCGATGGTGATCACTTTCTCGGAGTGCTTGATGTCTTTACGCTTGTCATCGAGGTTCTCACCCGGTGCCAAGTAGTAACCCTTGGTGCGACCCATAACAGGGAACGCAGCGGACTTGCCGTTCTGAATGGTGCGGACCATATGCTTGTCCATGGTCACCGAACGGCGCACGAAAGCAGTCAGGACTTCACCACCGAAGACCTTAAGGAACAGCGCCAGTTTGTCAGCCGGGTTTGCACCCTTGCCTTGGTTCGCGCCGATTTGTTGACCGCCAGTTGCGTTAGCCATTGATAGTTCTCCTTTATGATTTCTTTAGGGCGCAACAAGGCCTCCGAAGGGAATCGGATAGGCTCTTGTCGCAATAGTGAGGGGTTTTAAATCAGTGCTGAGTTACCAGCTCGTGACGCCCATACGGGCCTCAACGGTTGCCCGATAGGCCGAGTCATTCTGGTAACGAGGATCGCTCATTGCCTTGACCATCTCGCCTTGGTTGGCGAAACCTTGAGGGCCCTTAGGGGCAGCCTTAGGGCCACTCGCTGGGGCACGCTTGGTCACCGAACGCTCAGGCTGAGTGCCGAACTTCTTGGTGCGGCTCGCCATGCCCAGATTGATCAGGGTCTTGACGGCCTTCAGGTCCTGCTCTTGGATGGCCTTATCGAGGGCCTCAACGGCGTCAGGAGAGTTGGCAGTCATGTGAGCCACGATTGCCTTGAACTTCTCAGGACCGCCCGCATAGGCTTGTATCTGGGCCACATAGGCGGTCGCAATGGCCTCTTGACCATTCAGGTACGACTTGACGAAACCACGGGAATAACCAACGGCTTCGAGTGCCTTAAGGGACGCCTCGGAGAGTTGATTGTCCTCCGCGTATTCCTGCTCAATGGTTGCGGCAACAGCCGGATCGAGACCCTGCTTGATTGCCTGAGCGCGCATCTGAGCGAACCCATCGGCGTGCTCATCGATCTCTTGAGAGACTCGCTGGAGTTCTTCATCAGGGTCGCCCAAAGGAGTGAAGTCATCGGAGTCAGCAGCTTCATCGCCACCTTCCTGTTCACCCTCTTCGTTCTCTTCCTGATTCTCTTCGTTGTCAGCACCTTCCTCGGTGCCCAACTCCAGTTCGTTCTCATTGCCATCAGTTGGCTCTTGCGAGTTGATTACAATGGAGTCATCGCCATCACGGACATCCGTAGGCAAGGCCATCATGTTCTGCTCGTGCTCGGTGATGTTGTTCGAGGACATTACAGCGTTGTTAATACCGAACTCGGCATAGATGTCAGTCATGTTGTCTCCTATAGAAAAGGTATGCGACACAGAAGCACCGTTCAGTCCACTCATGAAATGGGATTAGCGTCTCTTAGTCTGTGTCGCAATAGTGAGGGTTTTTAAACTGGTGCAGCCTGTACGCCAGCGGTGTCCATTGCGGACGCCATTGCTTCAGGACTTGCAGTTGCCTGAGCGCCCAACCCTTCGCCTGCCGAAGCAGCAGCGTTGAGGCCACCTTGCTTGAGCATCTCTTGGGATTGGAGCTGAGCCTTCTCGGCATCAGTCAGCAGAAGACCACTCGTGTCGATGCCTATAGCGTTCGCCAATCTCAACTTGATGTTGCTCATGTTGAGGTCTGGATCAGCCTGTAGCTGACTCACGTTGGTCATTGCGCTCAAGAACTGGTTGAGCTTGTCGAGGTCTTGTCCACGACCCAGTGCTTCAACCCCAGTGCTCACAGTCGGCTCTACGGCCTCCTTAGGCATGTCAGGGATCTGAGCGGTCGCTTGAAGTTGGTTCAACAGGATGCGGACGATTGGAAGTTGAAGCTCCTGTGAGAGGATCGAATAGACGCCTCCCAGAGTGTCCTCAAGTTCAGAGGCGACATAACGAATCTCTTCGGCAGTCACACGTTCACCCTGACGCTGGACGGCAGAGTTCAACATGAAGACGTAACTGAGACGACCTTCAATGGCATCAGCCACCGACTTGGCGACTGTGAAGTCAGCGGTCTTCTCAAGTTGCAGGAACTCAATGTCTGCCTTCTTG
>Ga0163161_10000787_pt1 | contig 24900 bp, 20 predicted proteins | sample S45metaG_FD_129847 | JGI IMG/M metagenome (GOLD analysis project Ga0163161, IMG submission 129847) | Switchgrass rhizosphere microbial communities from Kellogg Biological Station, Michigan, USA - S4-5 metaG | ecosystem: Host-associated > Plants > Roots > Rhizosphere > Soil | place: USA... | reverse complement strand
TCTACAAAATCTTTATCCGTATTTGCTCCAAATTCGCTGATTCGGATATATCCGGCATCAGTATTGACCATGTACGCGGCATCGATGCTGCTTACATTTACACGGCCGCGCTTTACGGACATCTCCATTGGGTGAGCAGCGCCGGGATGCAGGATCAGCAATTGTACTGACGTTCCTTTTCTGCCTTTGATCTTGCCCATCATCTGTTCTCTCTTCAGATGATGGCCGCTCACATGAAGGCTGTCAATCCTGAGGATCTTATCTCCGAGTTTTAACCCGGCAGATTCTGCAGGGCCATCTTTAAAGACCTTGGTCACCAGCAGTGTGTCCTTCAGGATATAATATTCTATTCCGATACCTTCAAAGTTTCCTTCAAGCATTTCAGACTGATCTGTCAGTTTAACGGGAGGAAGGTAAACACTATGCGGGTCCAGCTGATGCAGCAGACTGTCAATTTCAAGGTGGCTGAGCGTATCAGCATCAATCTCATCTACATAATTCCTGTTGATCAGGTTGATGATTTCATCAACTTTTTCCGAATTATTGTCTGCAAACTGGACATTGCGCTGAAAAGTAAACCCCTGATCCTTTAAAAACTTATAGCCCAGGAACATCCCGCCTATTAATGTCACTGAATAGGTAAGCGCGATAAGCAGATTTTTACGGGTAGTAGGTTTCATGTATGAGCAATTGTACAAAGCTATAAAATTACGTTGTCAATTAACTAATTAAACCGTCCCGGATTATTATTGTTTCATATTTTCCATTCATATTTTACCATTCCAAAGAAATTGACGATTTTTATCAAATCCTATTTACTTACAGATACGTAAAAAATAAACATAAACTATGATACGTGTAACCGAACAAGAGTCAAAGTACAATGATATAGACCAAATGGAAGTGCTTGACATTCTTAAAGGCATCAATAATGAGGACAAAACTGTTCCTCTTGCAGTAGAGAAATGTATCCCCCAGATAGAAAAGCTTTCTGTAGCTGTTACTGAAAGGATGAAAAATGGTGGCAGGTTATTTTATATCGGCGCAGGCACAAGTGGCCGGCTTGGCGTAGTTGATGCTTCAGAATGCCCTCCAACTTTTGGTGTTCCGTTCGACGAGGTAGTGGGCATTATCGCCGGCGGAGATACTGCCATCAGACGTGCAGTAGAAAATGCTGAAGACGATGAATTACAGGCCTGGATAGACCTGCAGGAATTTGATATCAATTCTAAAGACAGCCTGATTGGACTCGCAGCTTCAGGAACTACACCATATGTTATCGGAGGATTGCTGAAGGCCAGGGAAAACGGAATTTTAACCGGATGTATTGTCTGCAATGAAGGCGGCCCTATCGCCGCAGCCAGCGATTTCCCGGTTGAGGTAGTGGTAGGACCTGAATTTTTAACAGGATCGACCCGGATGAAATCAGGTACAGCACAAAAATTGGTATTAAACATGCTGAGTACTACTGTGATGATTAAACTGGGCCGCGTAAAGGGCAATAGAATGGTCGATATGCAGTTAACTAATCATAAGCTGGTAGACAGGGGCACTCAAATGGTGATGGACGAATTGAAGATCGATTATCAGAAAGCTGAAGACCTGCTCATCCGTTACGGAAGTGTAAGGAAAGCCGTTGAAGCCAGCAATAAATAAGATCATTTATGCATGAAATAGAACCATATTACCGCTGGCGGGACGATTATATAGCCGCAGAGGACCCCCGTTCGCCATTTTTCAATACGGAATATTCAGAGTTTTATTTCGATAAACAACTGTATAATTACCTGATCCACCCGCAGTGGGACGATTTTGGTTCCAGTACACTGTATATCAAGGTTCTGTTTGTAGACTATGATCACAACTATGCGATTATTGAATTTATTGGTGAATGGAACGATGCAATATCAAATGATATCATGCTCCTGAAGAGGGAGATCCTGGAGCTGATGATTGATGAAGGTATCAATAAATTTATTCTGATCGGAGAAAATATCCTGAACTTCCATTCTTCTGAGGACAGCTATTACGAAGAGTGGTTCCAGGATGTGGAAGAAGGATGGATTACCGGTATCAATTTTAACCCGCATGTGATTGAAGAGTTCAGGAGCAGCAATATTGATTACTATATCAATTTTGGCGGGCAGCTGGACGATTTGGCATGGAGAACACTCAAACCCCTGCAGTTCTTCCATAAAGTTGAAGAAATTCTGACAAAAAGACTAGGGGCATAAATTTTGCTTATACCATATTACCCGTATATTTAATTTAAATTTTAAAAAAATGGATAACAACAATAATTATAACTGGTCAGAAAAATCAGTTTTTGTAGAGAACCAGACAGGTACTGTTGCAAAAAAATTCTTTGCAAATGTCTTTTTATGGATGTTCGTCGCACTGGGTATTTCTACACTTGCTGCGGTCTATATGGCTAATACCCCGGAAATGCTGGGTTATCTTCTCAATTTTGAAACCGGTAAACTTTCAATCCTTGGATATGTTGCGATGTTTGCACCGCTTGGGCTGGTACTGTTAATGAGTGCCGGATTAAGTAAGCTGTCTTATGGCGCTTTACTGGGTACATTTATACTATATTCTTTGCTGACAGGCGTAAGCTTAAGCTTTATCCTTCTGATTTACACATCAGGATCTGTCATCGGCTGTTTTGCCGCAGCAGCAGGTATATTTGGTCTGATGGCCGTTCTTGGTTATACAACTGATACAGACCTGAGTAAATTCGGCCCCATCTTAATGGTTGGCGTAGTAGGTTTAATCATTGCAAGTGTAGTGAACATGTTCTTAAAAAGTTCTGGCTTTGACTATGTAATGAGTTTCGTAGGCGTAGCAATCTTCACTGCCTTAACTGCATATGATGTTCAGAAGTTAAAACGTATTGGAGCTGGTATTGAAGAAAACGGCGATACTATCGCTGCTGATGATTCAAAAAAACTGGCTATCATGGGCGCATTGTCCTTATATCTTGACTTTATCAATATCTTCCTGTTCCTGTTAAGGATATTTGGAGGAAGAAAATAATTTCCAAATTAAATCAGCAAAAAGGGCTGGCGAATGATCGCCAGCCCTTTTTTTGTGATCAGCATTACTGCGAAGATGAACCCGTCTTACCAGCCCGGGTTCTGCATAGCTGTTTTCTCAGCACTGGTCAATGGCTTGCCATTTACCTGATTTGCATCAAGGAAGCCTTGTGGAATAGGCCTGTACAATTGTTTGTCACTTACTGCGCCCCGTGCTTCAGGATTAAATGCCTTTGTCCTGATCACCAGCGTTTTTGTCCTCACCAGATCTTCCCAACGGTGAAATTCGCCCATCATCTCACGGGCACGCTCATTGAGGATAAAATTGATAAAACCATCCTGTTTCGAACTTACACCCGCCGGATATAGCTCAGCCTGCGCTTCGGTAGTTCCTGGTGTAAATACAGCATCTGTAACCAGCATCGCTGCTTTTGTAGATCCTGTAGCGGTAGTTGGCAGATTCTCGGCAGCAAAATAGGCAGCGGCACGGCTTTCTCCGGCAGCATATCCGGCACGGTCCCTCAGCCTGTTGATCAATCTTAAAGCCTCAGTATAATTCTGCTTACGCCCGTATGCTTCTGCCACGATCAGATAGGTTTCTGCAACACGGGCAATAATGCCATCCCTGGTACCAAAAGCACTGGCAACATTCGGACGGAAGGGGTCCATATATTTTGAAAGCGCAGGATACTGGCTCAGGTTCCAGTTAGTTTTAACTGTCCCATTATCAAGATAGTATCTTACGTACAGTGAGGGCGCTGATTTGTTAAGCGTTTCTGTGGTATACCTCGTATCCGTTGGAGAATTGATAATATACCTGATGGCCAGCTCGCCCACATTGAATTTATTCTGACCAACCTGTGCCGGAGTTGGCGCATTGGAGGCCGTCCATTTGGGCAAATTAACTGCATTATTAGAGATATAATCCGTTTTAAAGCTCTTGTAAAAACGGGAGTCATTTTTACGGTTATAAATATCCAGCGCATAATCAGTAGGCCTCAAACGCTGAAATTCACGTCCGTTGACCAGATCGCGGATCATCCCCGGCAAGTTCTGATAAACAGAAAGATAGTAGAGGTGTGTCTGATTGCCATAACGGCCGGCAAGTGCTTCTGTATTGTCAAACTGTGCACCAAGGATCATTTCTGCATTGGTTTCATTAACGTCATTTACCTTGGTATACCTAAAAAGGTCATCGTAATTCGTAGCCAGTTTGTATGGAGAATTATCAATTACCAGGTTTCCGTAATAGATAGCGCTGTCCAGATCTGTAGGCTTGCTGAAAGCAGCATTGAGTTCACTGGCCCTGTACAGGTAAGCGTTAGCCAGAAAATGCTGCGCAGCACCTTTGGTAATACGGCCTGTTTGTGCCGGTGTAGCAGGCAGCAGATCAGCAGCCCTTCTGAAATCACTGATCAGCTGTGCATAAATTACCGCAGCAGGGGCTCTTGTATATTCTGTTTCCAGGCTTTTGGAAGGTGTCAGTTTTAGGGGCACCCCACCAAACTGTCTTACCAGTTTAAAATAATCGAAGGCGCGCATAAAATAACATTCGCCCAAACGCGTATTTTGTGTTGCTCCTGCAGGATAAACCGTCGGGATTTTATCAATTCCGGTGTTGGCAGTGTTGATATTTGCGTACATATTATCCCAAACATTGGCAAATTCTACCGTCCGGGAGTCCAGGGCCGTAGAATAAGTATTGAAATGTATTTTATCCAGGCCACCTCCATTGGTAAATTCGTCCGTCCCGTAATTGGTGGTCGTATACGCCCATTCATACATAAAATGAAACCTTAGTCCATCATACATACCAGCCACCAGACTTTCCAGCCCTTCCACGGTATCATAATGTGCATTTGTCAATGTAGCTACCATTTCCTCTTCGAGGTATTTTTTGCAGGATGGCAATCCTGCTGCTGCGGTAAATAAAAAGCAGCTCAATACGATTTTATATATTCTGTTCATAACTGTAATTCTTAAAATGATGCATTTAGACCCAATACCATACTTCTTGATGTGATTGAAGAACCTATATCCGGGTCAATAAACCCATTTTTACTCCAGAGGTAAGGGTTGAGCACTTGAGCATAGACCTTTAGATTTGCCATATGCAATTTCTCCAGCTTTTTAGCAGGAACGGTATACCCCAGGGAAACGTTCTTCAATTTCACAAAAGTTCCGTCCTGGTAGTTCATTGAAGAATAATACAGTGGCTGTCCTCCATTTCCATAATCTGCACGCGGATAGGCATTTGTAGGGTTGTCTGTTCGCCAGTAATCCACTTTTCTGGCAGCATATCTGCCTTGCATATCTACGGCTCCACCTTCAATGGTAAATCCTGTACGCGCGTAGAAGAAGAATGAGAATTCGAAGTTTTTGTAATTAAAAGTATTTGTGATCCCTCCTGTAAATTTAGGAAAACGGTTACCTATGACCTTTCTGTCATTGTTGGAGTCTATCTTATAATCATTGTTCAGATCTGCCACACGGATGTCACCGGCTTTGAAACCCGCGCCATTGGCATTAAACTTAGCCATTTCTGCGGCATCAGCCAGTTGCCAGATTCCTATTTTCTGGAAATCATAATAGGTAAAGAGCGGCTGTCCGATAAAAGCATTCAGTTCTATGGCATCGTTTTTCCCGTTATACAGTTCTACCACTTTATCTTTATTGGTTCCCAGATTTAAATCGGTAGTCCAGCGGAATCTTTCGTTATCAATATTCCGCGAAGAGATAGAGAATTCAAATCCGCGGTTCTGTGTTTCCCCAACGTTGAAAAAGGTCGAGGTATAGCCTGAAACACTTACAATCGGTCTTTTGATCAGCAGATCTTTAGTGCTGGACCGGTAGTATTCTATACTTCCGGACAGGCGGTTGTTCAGCATAGCATAATCGATACCAAAGTTATACTGGGTAGTCCTTTCCCATTTTAATGCAGGATTAGGCATGGTGGTAGGAGTAGCCGCTTTTGGATCTGAAGGCACATATCCTATTGCTACCTGGTTACCAAATACGATAGGCATCTGGGTAAGTCCGCCGGCAGTAGAATAAGGGTCGATTGCAGAGTTTCCGATCACGCCCACTCCCAGCCTTGGTTTCAACTGGTTAATCCATTTGATATTCTTGATAAAACTTTCCTGTTCCAGTTTCCATCCCAGTGCAACGGAAGGAAATGAACTCCATTTGTTACCTTCTGCAAGTACTGAAGAGGCATCCCACCGGTTGGATACAGAAAGCAGATATTTATCATTAAATGTATAGTTTACACGTGCCATAAACGATGAAATGGTGGTTTTACTGTAACCCGATCCCCATCCGTCCAGCGCACCCTTGGAAGTTGAACCCAGATTGTACCATAGCTGGCTGTTATAAGGCAGATTGGTGGCAGTCATATCAGAATTTTCATTCCTGTTAAACTGCGAGCTTTGCAGCAGCGTAACATTGATCTGATGCTTTTTGCCTATATTCTTATCATAATAAATCAAATTATCCAGTGTGTAGGAAAACGTCTGGTTTTGTTGTAAACGTGCATAATTTGTAGCACTGGCCACTCCCCCGCCCCGGAGGATCGAGTTTTTATCCTGGAATTGCCCACTCCGGTAATTCCTGAAATCAGGGCCAAAGTTTACCCGGTATTTCAATCCCTTGATCGGCTCCAGCTGTGCATAAAAACTACCCAGTGCCCGCAAAGCGGTCCTTTCACTGATCACATATTCGGCCTCCTTGATAGGATTCAGGATACCGATATCGCCGCCCGGCTGAAAGATATAAGTTCCGTTTGCATCATAAGGCTCCGCAAAAGGAAGCATGCCCCTTGCCGCAGCAACAATTCCGTTTGCTGATCTGGAGCCCGAACCTGTATAACCGTAGTTTTGCACAGACCATGTACCATTAATACTTCCTCCCATAGAGAACCAGGGTACCGGTTTAAAATCAATCGTCAGCTTTGAATTGTATCTTTTGTAATCCTGGCCTTTATTGGTTCCCTTCTGGTTCAGGTACCCTGCAGAAAAATAAGCGCTCAGTTTATCTGTCCCCGAACTAACGCTCAGCGTATGATCTTGAGTAATCCCCGTTTGTACCACATAATCTGTCCAGTCTGTAGTAGGAATTTTGCTGCCGTCATAAACAGGAACCTGGTCCACCCCCCATTTCGCCTTCTCCTCGGCAGTAGTAGGCCGCATCTGTGCAATCAGGTTGGCCTTATCCACCCAGGTATATCCTGCCGCAATATTTTCCCAGGCCACAGGGTCTGTTCCAAGGATCTTTTTATCTTCGGCAGGATTGGGATAAGGGGTATTGTAACCAAAAGAAGTGCCCTGTGCAAGCACCCTGTAGGCATTTCTCCGGTACTCTGCGTAGTCACCGGAATTAAAAAACTCATCTTCGAAATGGATTTTTTCTACCGTGGCTATGGCATTATAAGTAACTCTTGTCACTCCGTTTTTTCCTTTTTTTGTGGTCACCAGTACTACCCCATTGGCCGCTCTTGATCCATAGATGGCAGTTGCCGAGGCGTCTTTCAGGATATCTATCGATTCAATATCATGCGGGTTTATTGCTTCTATACCACCCGCATTCAAAGGAATCCCATCAACCACATACAGGGGGTCGTTGGTAGCCAGTAGTGAGCGGTTTCCACGTATCCTGATACTGCCAATCTCTCCCGGCCTTGCGTTCGATGTAACGTCTACCCCTGACACCCTGCCCTGTACGGCCTGCAAAGCATTCTGAACAGGCAAGCGTTCAATTTCCTTCGCCCCGATACCGGCAATCGCGCCTGTAAGGTCCCCTTTTTTTGCTGTTCCATACCCTACCACTACAACTTCTGTCAGGTCATTCCGGTTAGGAGAAATGGATACATTCAGCGTAGGCGAGTTACCAACGGCCACCTCTTTGGATACATAGCCTACATAAGAAAAAACCAGTATTTGCCCGGGCGTTGCAGCGATGGTATATTGTCCTGTTCCACTTGTGACAGTACCTTTGCCCTGTCCTTTAATGGTAACCGATACCCCCGGGATACCGGTATTTGTCTCGTCAGTGACCTTGCCACTTAACGTTTGCTGAGCTGAAGCGCTCATGAGAATGCCGCTAAAGACGATAAAAAACGCCAGTGCACGCAGATGAAATTTGAATTTCATGTAAATGTTTAGATTCATATTTGGTTGTTTAAGATGAGAAGATTAATTATCTTAACTTATTCGGTAAGCAACTTACACTAAACACAATTATCCCGCAACCTGTAGCATCCTGCAAAGATTTAAATCATAGCATATTATTGCAATTTTATTGTGTTTAGCAGGCCAATTTTTGGAATTGATTTTTCTTTGTTGCATTTTTGCACTCGCTTATAAAGAAAGACGGAGGGATTAGACCCTGCGAAGTCTTAGCAACCTGTGCTTACAAGGTGCTACATTCTACTCGAGCATTTAAGCCTGCTCCTGAAAGATAAGTAATTCGATCCGCCGCCGGAATTCTGATTAAGCCTGTTTATTTAATTTCCTGGATGACACAGTTCTTTAAGAACTCACACATACAGTAGATGGCAATGATTACCCCTGATAATGAACATTAGAGAAGAGCTCGAAAAACGAATTTTAATTATTGACGGTGCAATGGGCACAATGATACAGCGTTATGTCCTTACTGAAGAAGACTTCAGGGGAGAGCGCTTCAAGAATCACCCATGCGATGTAAAGGGAAATAATGACCTGCTGAACATCACACGTCCTGATATCATCAAAGCTATACATACAGAATACCTGAACGCAGGTACTGATATCATTGAGACCAACACCTTCAGTACCCAGCGCATCTCCCTGGCAGATTATCAGATGGAAGAGCTGGATTATGAGATGAGCTTCGAAGGTGCCAAAATCGCTAAAGAAGCCATCAATGAGTTTATGGCTTCACACCCCGGCCGTGTTTGCTTTGTTGCCGGTGCAGTGGGCCCAACAAACCGTACCCTCTCTATTTCTCCTGATGTCAATGATCCGGGTTTCAGGGCCCTTACATTTGATGAACTTGCTGATGCCTATTATCAGCAGATCAGAGGATTGATTGACGGCGGGGCCGATCTGCTGATGATCGAAACGATCTTTGATACGCTCAATGCCAAAGCTGCCATCTTCGCGATCAAGCAATATGAAAAAGTAATCGGCCGTAAAATAGAGATCATGATCTCCGGCACCATTACGGATGCCTCCGGAAGAACTTTATCCGGACAAACGGCAGAAGCATTTTTAAACTCTGTGGTTCATGCCAAACCGCTGAGCATTGGATTTAACTGCGCCCTGGGTGCCAAAGATATGAGGCCCCATATTGAAGAACTTTCGGCAAAAGCCGGATGTTATGTATCTGCATATCCCAATGCCGGACTTCCGAATGAGTTTGGTGCCTATGATGAAATGCCTGATGAAACCGCAACCCTGGTTGAAGATTTTATTGCGCACGGATTTGTAAATATTGTTGGGGGTTGTTGTGGCACTACGCCAGAGCATATTGCTGCTATTGCATCCAAAGCAAAAAACGTTAGCCCTAGAAAAATACCTGTACTTCCCCGTTACATGCGCCTCAGTGGTTTAGAACCCGTAACCATTACCCCCGAAAGCATGTTCGTCAACATCGGCGAAAGAACCAATATCACCGGATCTCCAAAGTTCTCGAAATTAATCCTGAGCGGCGATTATGAAGCAGCGCTTACCGTTGCCCGTCAGCAGGTGGAAGGCGGTGCACAGGTGATCGACGTTAACATGGATGAAGGGATGCTTGATTCTGAGGCTGCAATGACCAAATTCCTGAACCTGATCGCTTCAGAACCTGATATCTCTAAACTGCCGATCATGGTAGACTCCTCCAAATGGAGCGTGATTGAGAACGGACTGAAATGTTTACAGGGAAAAGGCATCGTCAACTCTATTTCACTGAAAGAGGGTGAAGAGAAATTCCGCGAAAGCGCAGGCAAAGTCATGAATTTTGGTGCTGCTGTTGTGGTGATGGCTTTTGACGAACAGGGTCAGGCAGATAATTTTGAACGCCGGATAGAAATCTGCAAGCGTTCATATGATATCCTGGTGGATGAAATTGGTTTCCCGCCCGAAGACATCATATTTGACCCCAATATCTTAACCGTAGCTACGGGACTAGAAGAACATAATAACTACGCTGTCGATTTTATTAACGCAGCACGATGGATTAAAGAAAACCTGCCTTATGCCAAAGTAAGTGGCGGGGTATCCAATATTTCGTTCTCTTTCAGAGGGAACAATACCGTACGTGAAGCAATGCACTCTGCCTTCCTGTACCATGCCATCAAAGCTGGCCTGGATATGGGCATCGTTAATGCAGGGATGCTTGAGGTATATGAAGCTATTCCGGCCGAACTGCTGGAACGGGTAGAAGATGTTTTGCTCAACCGCAGGGATGATGCCACAGAACGCCTGGTAGATTTTGCAGAAACTGTAAAATCAAAAGGAAAAGAACTGGTTAAAGACGAAGAATGGAGAAAGGAATCTGTAGAAGCCCGTCTTTCCCACTCCCTTGTAAAAGGTATCATAGAATACCTGGATGATGATGTGGAAGAAGCCAGACAGCAATATGACCGACCTATCCATGTGATCGAAGGCCCGCTGATGGATGGAATGAATATCGTTGGGGATCTTTTTGGTGCCGGAAAAATGTTCCTTCCACAGGTAGTGAAATCGGCCAGGGTAATGAAAAAAGCGGTGGCTTACCTCCTTCCGTTTATTGAACAGGAAAAACTGGATAATCCCGATGGCGATCAGAGCTCATCGGCAGGCAGGGTATTGATGGCTACCGTAAAAGGTGATGTACATGATATCGGCAAAAACATTGTAGGTGTGGTTTTAGCCTGTAATAACTTTGAGATCGTAGATATGGGCGTGATGGTGCCCGCACAGGAGATCATCAAAAAAGCAAAGGAGATCAATGCAGACATCATTGGTTTAAGTGGGTTGATTACCCCTTCGCTCGATGAAATGGTACACTTTGCAAAAGAGATGGAACGTGAAGGTTTTACCATACCTTTACTGATCGGCGGCGCCACAACTTCAAGGATTCATGCGGCAGTGAAAATTGCCCCGAATTACTCAGGACCGGCAATCCATGTACTGGATGCTTCCAGGAGTGTTTCAGTTTGCAGTACCTTAATGAATGCAGAAACACGTGATGCCTATATTGACACCGTCAGACAGGAATACGATAAAGCGAGAGAATCACATTTAAATAAACGGTCAGACAAACGCTTTAAAACAATTGAAGAAGCGAGAACGGATAAGTTCCAGATTGACCCTGCTCAGGTAGCTCCTGCACCGGCATTTTTGGGAACAAAGACATTTACCAACTATCCTCTTGAAGAATTGGTGCCGTACATTGACTGGACGCCATTTTTCCATACATGGGAGATGGGCGGCAGCTACCCGAGGATATTTACTGATAAAAAGATCGGTGACGAGGCTAAGAAATTGTACGATGATGCCCAGGTATTGTTAAAAAGGATTGTAGACGAAAAACTGCTTTCTGCAAACGGGGTAATCGGGTTCTGGCCGGCAAATTCTGTAGGGGACGATATCCATTTAGAAGTGGAAGGCAAACCGGTAACGATCCATACCCTTCGTCAGCAGGCAGAAAAAGTTGCAGGACAGCCCTATTATGCGCTGTCTGATTTCGTTGCCACCAAAGAGAGCGGCGTACAGGATTACTTCGGTGGATTTGCAGTGACCACAGGTATTGGCTGCGATGAGCTGGTAGCAGAATTTGAGGCCAACTATGACGATTATAACAGCATCATGGCCAAAGCACTGGCAGACCGCCTGGCAGAAGCCTTTGCAGAAAGGATGCACGAGCTGGTACGTACAGAATATTGGGGTTATGCAAAAGATGAGCAGCTCAGTGCTGAAGAACTGATCAAAGAAGAATATGCAGGAATACGCCCTGCCCCGGGATACCCGGCTTGCCCTGATCACACAGAGAAAGAAACATTGTTTAACATACTGGATGCAGAAAACCAAACCGGACTGAAGCTCACAGAAAGTTTTGCCATGTATCCTACTGCTGCTGTAAGCGGATTTTATTTTGCCCATCCTCAGTCGAAATACTTCGGTTTGGGAAAGATCACCAAAGATCAGGTAGAAGAATATGCCCGTAGAAAAAACATGTCCCTTGACGATACAGAAAGATGGCTTAGCCCAAATTTAGCTTATTAAACCTAAGAATGAAGATCACCGACCACATTAACAATTCCGGGGGCAAAACCCTGTTTTCGTTTGAACTGCTGCCACCTGTTAAAGGAAAAAGCATCACTGATATTTATGATGCGATTGACCCTTTAATGGAATTCAACCCTCCCTTCATTGATGTAACCTATCACAGGGAAGACTATATTTATAAACAGCATGACAATGGTTTGCTGGAAAAAGTTTCGTACCGCAAACGTCCTGGAACGGTAGCCATATGTGCTGCCATCATGAACAGGTACAAAGTAGATGCCGTTCCACACCTGATCTGCGGTGGATTTACCAAAGAAGAAACAGAAAATGCATTGATCGATCTTCAGTTTCTTGGTATAGACAATGTGCTGGTATTGCGCGGCGATGCAAGACATGCAGATTCCGGCTTTATCCCTACACCGGGCGGCCATGCCTACGCTACTGACCTGCTGGAGCAGGTAGCCAATATGAATAAGGGCAAATATCTGTTTGAAGACCATGATGCACACCAGACAGATTTTTGTATCGGTGTGGCGGGTTATCCTGAGAAACACTTTGAGGCCCCTAACCTAAAAACAGACTTTAAATATTTAAAGCAAAAGGTAGATATGGGCGCTGAATTTATCGTTACACAGATGTTTTTCGATAACGCTAAATATTCAGAATTTGTTGAGCAATGCAGGGCAAATGGGATTAATGTACCCATTATTCCAGGACTCAAGCCAATCACTTCTTCTAAACAGCTGATCAGCCTGCCAAAAATCTTCCATCTCGACCTTCCTGAAAATCTGACAGAAGCCATCCAGGGCTGTAAGAATGAAAAGGAAGTGAAAGAAGTAGGGATCGAGTGGATGATACAGCAGTGCAAAGAGTTAGTACAGCTTGGAGCTCCTGTGCTGCACTTTTACACCATGAGTAACCCGGAACCTACCAAAAGAATTGCCAGGGAAATATTCTAATCCTGATGTCTTATTATTATTCCTGAGATAAAATTGGCAGATTCTTTGTACATTTCAACTCTACAAACAGGAACGTTATGAGAAGGACGACATTGATCATGCTTGCTATCGTTACATTATCATCATGTAACGCGCTAAAGAATACAGTAGAGGCAAGCTCTGATCTGTCTAAACTTGGCGGTACCTGGGAACTGAATTATATCTCCGGGCCGAGGATAGCTTTCAACGGGCTTTATCCCGGACAGAAACCTAAGCTGCTTATCAACCTCTCTGAAAAGAGAGTGAGCGGAAACAGCAGCTGTAATTCTTTTTCCGGTAAACTCCTGGCCGATGATACATCCATCAATTTCAATGAGCCGCTGGCCGTTACAAAAATGGCCTGTCCGGGTGAAGGAGAGGCCGTATTTTTTGAAATGCTGAAAAAAGTAAATAAATATGCCATTACTGGCGATACCACCCTCAATTTTATGATGGGCGATATCGCCATTATGCGTTTCAGAAAGGTCCAGTAACGAAGCCCCCTTTAATTTTTAAGCCTGCTCCAGCAGAAATGCCTTGAAAGCACCAAAATCTACATTCATATGCGTAGCTGATTTTGCTTTCTTTTTCAATTCTTCCAGTTGCTCCGGAGAGTCAATCTGCGCAGCCATTTCCTCAGAAAATATATCCGGGAATTTGCAGGCGTGGGCAGTTGATAAGAATATAAAAGCATCCTCAGCAGCGGGATAATCAACCTTAAATGCCTCAACTGCTAACCATGCAATCGCTGTATGCGGGCAGGCCACATAGTTAAACTTTCGATAAATGTCAGTGATCGCTTTTACCGTATCATCATCAGTATAACGGTAGCTTTTCACCAGTTCTTTTAATTTTACGGTATCCTGTTTAAACAGTTCCATAATCCTTACCCAGTTGCTTGGTGCGCCCACGTCCATCGCATTTGAATAGGTTTGTACTGAAGGCCTGGTTTCATATACACCAGTCTCCAGGAATCTCGGCACCGTATCATTGGCATTCGTAGCCGCAATAAACTGTTTTACCGGCAGGCCCATTTTCCAGGCCAGTAATCCGGCAGCGATATTACCGAAGTTACCGCTGGGCACAGAAAATACAATTTCCCTTTTACCTTCCCTGTATAACTGTGCTACTGCATTGAAGTAGTAGAAGGTCTGAGGGATCAGCCTGGAGATATTGATTGAATTTGCCGAAGTCAGCCTCATTTTAGCATTCAGCTCATCATCTGCAAAAGCTTGCTTAACCAGCGCCTGGCAGTCGTCAAATGTGCCGTCGATCTCAATGGCACGAATATTCTGTCCGTTGCTGCACAGTTGCAGCTCCTGGATCTCACTTACCTTCCCTTTAGGGTATAAGATGGTCACACGTGTATTGGGCACGCCCAGAAAGCCCAGGGCTACTGCGCCCCCGGTATCTCCCGAAGTAGCTACCAATACATCCAGCATCTGCTCCCCGTCTTTCAGAAAATAAGCCATCACCCTGCTCATGAACCTTGCACCGAAATCCTTGAAGGCCAGTGAAGGGCCATGGAACAGTTCCAGTACATAGGTCTCTTCGTTTAACTTCTTCGCAGGAGCAGGAAAATTGATCGCATCATCGATCAGCGCTTTCAGGTCATCTGCCGGAATATCATCATGCAGCAATGCCGATGCTATTTTGTATGCGATTTCAGGCAGCGTATATTTATCCAGGTTCTCTAAAAAATCAGCTTCCAGCACAGGAATTTCTGTGGGCATGTATAATCCTTTGTCCTGTGGCATACTGTTAAAAACAGCAGACTGAAAATCTACTTCGAGGTCGTGGTTATTGGTACTGTATAGTTTCATGTTATGTTTTTTAATCCAGAATAACCGGACCTTTTTTATTTACTGATGATACAAATGATAAGCTATTGATCTGAATAGATTTCAATTGTTTTTGTAATGCCTGCGTAATCGCATGTCCTGTAGCTTCATCTTTCGTCAATGCAAAAACTGAAGGGCCCGAACCGGATATTCCAAAGCTGATCGCCCCCATTTCCATGGCAATGCTTCTCATTTTGTAAAAGTCAGGGATCAGGATAGAACGTGTAGGCTCTACCAGTCCGTCAACCATACTGCGGCCGATCAGGTCGTAGTCTTTGGTAAACAATCCTGTTACCAGTCCTGCCACATTTCCCCATTGTTTTACCGCATCTTTCAGGAAAACCTTGGAACGAATCATTTGACGTGCATCTTTTGTAGGCACATCTACCTCGGGATAAACAATCGCCGCATACATTTCCTCAGGAAAAGGCAGGCTGATCACATCCAGCGGCTCATAACTTCTGATCAGTACAAAGCCTCCCAGTAAAGCCGGGGCTACATTATCCGCATGGCCATATCCGCAGGCAAGCTCCTCGCCTTTCATCGCAAAAGGAACAAGTTCCTTTGCGCTGAGCTGGTTATCAAACAACGTATTGATCGCAAAAAGACCTGCTACTGTACTTGCAGAACTGGAGCCCAGCCCACTGCCAATCGGCATCTTTTTATGCAGTTCTATATCTATACCGATATCGGTACGCCCGATGTGTTTCAGGTAATCCTGCACACTGGCGCTTACTGTATTCTTTGCCGGGTTAAGCGGCAAACGGCCTTCATCACCGGTGATCTTTGAGATCACTACCCCCGGAGTATCCGTTACACGCATGATCACTTCATCGCCCGGCTCATTCACTGCAAATCCTAATACATCAAACCCGCAAACTACATTAGCAACTGTAGCTGGCGCAAAAACTTTTACTGACGATCTCATCTTTTACCTACATTTATTATATCTGCAAATACACCTGCTGCAGTCACTTCTGCACCGGCACCTGGTCCCTTAACTACTAATGGGCGGTCTTTATAACGGTCCGTGATAAAGGAAATAATATTGTCACTTCCAGATAACATGTAAAAAGGATGGGAATCATCTACCATTTGAAGCGTGATTGCCACTTTGCCCGCTTCCAGTTTACCGATATATCTCAGTACTTTACCACCAGCAGCGGCTGTTGCTTTCAGGTTTTCAAAATATTCCGTGTTGTTTTCCAGCTCCTTGTAGAAATCAGCTACTGTTGCAGCAGCCAGACATGCAGGAGGCAGCATACTTTCTATTTCTATATCAGACTCTTCGAGAGGATATCCGGCATCTCTGGCCAGGATCAGCATTTTGCGCATAAAATCCTTTCCATTCAGGTCGTCACGCGGATCAGGTTCAGTATATCCCATATCCTGGGCAGACTTCACAATCTCATGGAATTTCACTTCATCTTTAAAATTATTAAAGATATAAGAGATCGTACCAGACAGAATTGCTTCGATGCTCGCGATATTATCACCGCTCATCATCAGGTCTTTCAGCGTACGGATAATCGGCAGACCGGCACCTACATTTGTTTCATAATGAAAATCAACTCCATAAGTACGCGCTGCTGCCTTATATGCACTATATTGGCTGTATTCGCCGGAGTTACCTATTTTATTACAAGTCACCACAGAAATACTTGATTCCAGGATGTCCTGATAATAATCCACAGGATTAGGGCTTGCAGTATTGTCAACAAATACACAGTTGGGCAGGTTCATTGCCTTCATCTGCTTTACAAATTCTTTCAGATCAGCAGGTTCCGCATTGATTTGCATTTCCTCTTCCCAGTTGGCAAGATCAAAGCCTTTTGTGCTCATGCTCATCTGACGGGAATTACTGATACCCATTACTTTTACCTCCAGGTCATTGTTTTTCGCTAAATGCGGGCTTTGGTTAAGCAACTGGCGGAACAATGTTTTACCGATGTTTCCGGTTCCCAGGCAAAAGATATGCAATGTTTTTTTCAGGTCGGCAAAAAATGCATCATGTACAGAATTCACTGCTTTAGACAAATCATTTTTCGACAGGATCACCGAGATATTGTACTCTGAAGATCCCTGTGCAATCGCTCTCACGTTCACACCATTTCTGCCCAGGGCATGAAACAGCTTGCCAGACATACCTGGTGTGTGCTTCATGTTCTCCCCTACGATCGCCAGTACCGATAATCCGTTCTCTACCTGAGGGTATTCCAGTTTCTTCGCATGAAGCTCCAGTTCAAACTCCTTGCTGATGATCGCCAGTGCTTTCAGGGCATCTTCCGGTTTCACGGCAAAAGTGATACTGTGCTCTGAAGAAGACTGGGTAATCAGTACAACGTTGATCTGCTCTCTTGATAAAAGAGAGAACAGGCGGCCGCTGAAACCCGCTTTTCCTACCATACCACTACCGGAAAGGTTCAGGATACTAATATCATCGATAGAAGAAATGCCTTTGATCGGCAGATCCGAAGAATCTGCACCATGGCGGATATAGGTACCTTCAAAATCTGTATTGAAAGTATTTTTGATGACGATTGGAATTTTCTTTAAGAACGCAGGGATCATCGTTGGCGGATAGATCACCTTGGCGCCAAAATACGAAAGTTCCATTGCTTCGGTATAGCTCAGTTCTGCAAGTGAAAATGCTTTTTCTACAATCCTTGGATCAGCAGTCAGCATTCCATCTACATCAGTCCAGATTTCAATCTGGCTCACATTCAGGGCAGAGCCCCATATGGCTGCAGTAAAATCGCTGCCACCGCGTCCCAGGGTAGTGATCCTGCCTTCGGTGTTGCTGGCGATATATCCGGTTACAAACAGTAGTTTACCCGGATTGGCCGCATAGAAATCCTGGATCAGCATTTCTGTCAACGGGGTATTTACTTTTGCCTGCCCGTAATTGCTGTCAGTTTTGATCAGTTCTGCCCCGTCCACGGCCAGTGCTGCCGGAAAATCCTGTTTGGCAATATGGCTGATCATAAAGGTAGAGCAGCGCTCGCCGAAACTCAGGATAGAATCCCTTGTTTGTGCACTCAGTTCTTTTAACGTATATACCGACTGCAGGATGTCTTCCAGTTCATTAAAGTAGATCTTTAATTTGGTAAACACCGGGTTCTGTGCAGATGCCGGTAACAACTCACGCACCACCTGGAAATGCTTCTCCTCAATTTGCTTGAGTTCCGGAGCATATTCCTCCGCTAAAAGTGCTTTCTCTGCCATGAGCTGCAGCAGGTTGGTTACACCGCTCATTGCCGAGAGTACGACTACAGGATACTCTTCCTGTTCTCCCTTCTTCAGTATGCTGATCAGGGTACGGATGCCTTCTGCTGAACCGACTGAAGTACCTCCGAATTTTAAAATATTCATAATTTTAGGATTAAAAAAAAAGCGCCTTCCGTTTAGAGGAAGGCGCTTTCTATGGTTTTTTATATTTTCTTTATACCATTAGCTCACCTGCCTCCGGACACGCCGGTGGTGGTAATAATAATGGATGTAATTGTAATATTAGTTTTCATTTAGTAAGCATTGTTTTTATAGGCAATGAAGCTCGTATAAGATATAGATAATTTTTTATCAAATATGATCTTATGCTGGTTTCATATTAAGCAGCAAAAACTATTTAGTTATTGCTACGCCATAAAGTAAAGTTATATTTTTTGAATAAGCAAGGAAATCATAAAAAAATTTACCTTTACCCCTGTAAATATGCAAGGATTAGTAATAAAATCAACAGGAAGCTGGTACCAGGTGCATGGCGAAGACGGCCGTGACTACTACTGCAGGATCAAAGGGAAATTCAGGATCAAAGGTATCCAGACTACCAATCCTATAGCAGTGGGCGATCAGGTAGAATTTGAAATGGAACCCAATTCAGACAATGGGGTTATTTTTAAACTTCATGAACGTAAGAACTATATTATCAGGAAATCCATTAACCTGTCCAAGCAGGCACAGATTATTGCTGCAAATATGGATCAGGCTTTCCTGGTGGTCACACTGGTTTCCCCCCGCACATCGCTGGGTTTTATCGACCGCTTTCTGGTGACTGCCGAGGCTTACCGTATTCCGGCTACACTGATCTTTAACAAACTTGACCTTTTCAGCGATGAAGGGCTCGAAGTCCTGGCAGATTATAAAAGTATTTACGAACGCCTGGATTATCCATGTTACACTGTTTCTGCATTGGAGGGCACCAATGTCCCTTTAATAGAAAGCCTGCTGAAAGATAAATCAACTTTATTTTCGGGTCACTCCGGCGTAGGTAAATCCAGCCTGATCAATGCCCTTTTACCGGGCAGGAGCATTAAAACCGGCGAAATATCTGAGTCGAGCGACAAAGGACAGCATACCACTACCTTCGCCGAGATGCATACCCTGCCTTTTGGCGGGTACCTGATCGATACACCTGGTATCCGGGAACTGGGCATCTACGATATCAAACCCGAAGAACTGGGCCATTATTTCCGCGAAATGCGCGATCTGATGCACCTGTGTAAATTCCATAACTGCCGGCATATCAATGAGCCGGGATGTGCCGTCTTAAAGGCAGTGGAGAATAATGAAATTGAAACCAGCCGTTATGAGAGCTACCTGAGTATCTATCATGGCAATGAAACCCGCGCATAATGAGAGCAGTGATCCAGAGAGTAACCCAGGCCAGCTGTACCGTAGACGATCAGGTCAGCGGTGAGATCTCCGGCGGATTAATGGTGCTGCTGGGTATTGAAGACAGCGACCAGCAGGAGGATATAGAATGGCTGGCTGCCAAGATCGTTAACCTCAGGATCTTTGGTGATGAGCAGGGACTAATGAACAAATCCTTAACGGACATCGGTGGTGACATTTTACTGGTCAGCCAGTTCACCCTCTATGCTGCCACAAAAAAAGGAAACAGGCCTGGCTTTACCCGCGCAGCAAGGCCTGATAAGGCCATACCTTTATACGAATCTATGATCAGTCAGCTGGATATGCTGCTTGGCAAACCCGTTCAAACCGGTATTTTTGGGGCAGATATGAAAATCAGCCTGCTGAATGATGGCCCCGTCACCATATTGATAGACACAAAAAATAAAGAATAGCAATGACCATACAGGAAGCACAGGAAACGGTAGACCGCTGGATCAATACCACGGGTATCCGCTATTTTAATGAATTAACCAATACAGCGATCTTAATGGAAGAGGTAGGCGAAGTTGCCCGCATCATGTCCCGCCGTTATGGTGAGCAATCTTTCAAAAAAAGTGATGAAGCTGTGGACCTGGGCGAAGAGATGGCCGATGTCATGTTCGTGCTCATTTGTCTGGCCAACCAGACCGGGATCAACCTGACGGAAGCACTGGAAAAAAACCTGGTAAAGAAAAGTATACGGGATGCCGACAGGCACAGGAATAACGAAAAGCTAAAGTAGCACAGTTAATTATAACTGTGCTTTAATTTTTAATGCAGCTTCTGCCAGCTCCTCCTCAGTAGGATGCAGCTTTGGACGGCTGAAGTTGATATCATCCATGGTATTCAGCGGAATCAAATGGATATGTGCATGCGGCACTTCAAGGCCTATGACAGCCATCCCTACTTTAATACATGGAAAGGCCTTCTTGACCCCTGCTGATACAATCTTGGCAAACAGGGTAAGCCCAAAATAGCTCTCATCATCCATATCAAATATATAGTCAACTTCTTTCTTTGGAATCACCAGCACGTGGCCCATCGTCAGCGGGTTAATATCCAGAAAGGCCAGAAATTCTGTTGTTTCTGCAACCACATGTGCGGGAATTTCCCCGTCGATAATCTTTGAAAATATACTTGGCATATGTTATTGTTTATCTGCTGATTTCTAATATTTCGAATTCTATCTTTCCTGCAGGAACTTCTATCTCAGCTTTATCCCCTACAGATTTTCCCAGCAAGCCCTGCGCGATAGGAGACTTTACTGAGATTTTGCCGATTTTCATGTCAGCTTCAGTTTCGGCAACCAGCTGGTAAGTCATCGTCGCCCCGTTTTTTACATTTTTAATTTTAACAATAGATAGCGCAAGTACCTTTGATGTATCCAGTTTTGATTCATCGATCAGTCTTGCTGAAGCTAAAGTCGCCTTCAATTTTGATATTTTCGCCTCATGCAGGCCCTGTGCTTCTTTGGCAGCATCATATTCCGCATTCTCAGAAAGATCACCTTTATCTCTTGCTTCAGCTATAGCTTTAGAGATCAGTTGTCTCCCTGTTGTCGTCAAGTAATGTACTTCTTCCTTTAGCTTATCTAATCCTTCCTGAGTGTAGTATGTTACCTCTGTCATAGCTTAATGTATTATTTATAACTTCCTTTAAAAAACAAACAAGACTACATCGGCAGTTTAAGCCTACATAGTCTTGCTTCAATTAAAACGAAGATAACAGGCAATTCTTATAAAAGCAAATCTTTTGATTTGAATTGTTTAGAAAGAACTTAAAACCTTTACTTTTGGTGCAACTAACTTATTGATTTTTATGCACCGCAAAATTATTAGACTGGCGGTCATGGGTATGTTTTTTACCATGACCGTTCAGGCACAACAACTTTACATGCCGAGAAATATCAAAGCGGCCTTCGATAAAGGTACCCGCTCGGCAGATGGAAAGCCAGGAAAACGCTACTGGCAGAATAAGGGAAAATACAACATGTCACTTACGGTTACGCCAAATGACAAAACGGTAAAAGGAACTGAAACGATAGAATATACAAACAATAGTCCTGATACCCTCCGTCAGATTGCGATCAGGTTTGTCAACAATATACATAAACCGGAAGCGCCAAGATCGAATTACGCCGGACAGGATTTCCTGACAACAGGATTAAACATCAGCTCTTTCGTCATCGGTACTGATTCCTACGCCATTGATGCAAAAGACTGGGGTACCGTTGGAAATGTTAAACTTAAAAAGGCGATCCTGCCGGGCGAAACTGCCAAACTAAGGATCGGCTGGAACTATCCTCTTTCCAAAGAAAGCGGCAGGGAAGGACAACTGGACAGCACTACATTTTTTGTAGCTTACGCTTTCCCGAGGGTCTCTGTTTATGATGACTATAATGGCTGGGACCAGATCCCTCATACAGACAGGGCAGAATTCTACAATGATTTTAACGACTACCAGTTTAGTGTCACTGCACCAAAAAACTATGTGGTCTGGGCTACCGGTGATTTAAAAAATCCGGATGAAGTCCTGCAGCCTAAAATTGCGCAGCGCCTGAAGAAATCTTATGTCAGCGACGAGGTAATTTCTATGGCAAATGCCGATGAAATGGCAAAGGGACAGGTAACTAAACAAAATGCCTGGAACACCTGGAAATTTACTGCAGATCACATCACTGATATTACTTTTGCGTTGAGCAACCATTATATATGGGATGCCGGAAGTGTGGTTGTTGATCCAAAAACCAAAAGAAGATCAAGTGTACAGTCGGCCTACGATTCAAAAGCTACTGATTTTACACATGGTGTGGAATGGTCTAAACTTGCCCTCAACTGGTTTTCGCTCAACTGGCCCGGTGTACCTTACCCCTTCTCCAAAATGACTGTGGTACAGGGCTTTGCCGACATGGAATATCCGATGATGGTGAATGATTCCACTACTCCTGATATGGAATTCAGCCAGTTTGTAATGAACCATGAGATTGCACATACTTATTTCCCTTTTTATATGGGGATCAATGAAACGCGGTATGCCTATATGGATGAAGGATGGGCAACTACCCTGGAATACCTGATTGCCTGTGACCAGCTGGGCAAGGAGAAAGCCGCAGAGAACTATAAGCAGTTCAGGGTAAAACCATGGATCTTTAACAGAAGTTCTGAGCAGGAACTTCCTGTGATTACTCCCACTACGCTTGCTACCGGTAACAATGCCTATGTAAAACCTTCACTGGCTTATCTTGGTTTAAAGGATATGTTTGGGGACGAGGCTTTCAAAAAGCACCTGCGTGCCTACATGGACCGCTGGAATGGAAAACATCCTATACCCTGGGATTTCTTTAACTCAATCAATGATGTATCGGGCGAGAACCTCAACTGGTACTGGAACAACTGGTTCTTCAGTAATAATTATATTGATCTTGCTATTGATAAGGTATCTATTAAAGGTACTGACTATGCAGTTGCATTAAATAATATCGGTGGTTTTGCCATTCCCTTTGATGTAAAGGTAACTTATGCTGATGGTACAAAGCAGGTCATCCACCAGACTCCGGCAGTTTGGAAAGCAAATCAGAAATCGATTTCAATTCCGTTCACTGCACAGAAAGCTGTTATTGCAATTGTGATTGACGGAGGTATCTATATGGATGCTACACCGGCTGATAATAACTGGAAGAAGTAGGTTATGTCATCTTGTAAAAGGCTGTTCCATTGATTTGGGATAGTCTTTTTTTGTTGAGAAAACTCACGTATATTAGCAATAAGTGTAATATTTTCATTTATTTTAAATTTTTATTTCAATTAAGATGCGTTATAGTTAATTTTGTGTTATTAATTTTACTTAAAACACAAACCAACATGAACCATAGCGGACGTTTTCAGGTACAGGGTAAAAACCTGGAGGATTTTAATAGCTGGGCGCAGGATTTACCTTTACTGGCCACAACAGGAATGCAGTTATTAGAGAATTTACACGGGCGTTTACGCATCAATGACGCCAGGATAAGATCAAAGGGTTTTGCCCGATGCAGAAGATTTATAGCAACGGCCCGTGAAAACGGAGGGGTTAACATTTCCTATTTGGGGAAACCCCTGATCAAGTCTTTCCCCAAAAATTTCACCGAAAGGTTAGATTTGGAAGTATATTTTGGAGTAGCATTTATAAAAGAATATTAAAATGAAATCTGCATACAGCTTACAGCTCACAAAAAATGTCATGCACATCTTATGCAAGCTCCATCACCTCATAAAACAATTATTTTCTAATGAAAAATCTGATGGAAGTATTAGCTATTGATAGTTTTGTGGAGGATGCGCAAAACTATTCTGATTTAAAAGATTTTTGGAAACACATCTTTACTGAACTGACTGGTTTGCCGGCAGATCCTTATATAGGTAATCACTATGCCAATGGAACAGAGATCCTTGATGGTAATCCTATTTTTACTTCAAGACTGGATACCGGTACAGGAATAAGAATTATCCAGGCGGAGCAGGATGAGGAGGAGACCACCTTTGCTTCGTGGATCAATGAGACTGTTATCAATGATCAGGTCTTTGAAGAATTGGTAATCTCCCTGCAATTGAACTTAGATACGTACAGTGAAACCTTAAATTTGTTAAACTTGTATTACAAAGAGGCTTTGACACCAAAAATTCTTGAAGGCATCAATAATAAATATGTATAATCAACGAGATAATACCCGTGTTAGGGAAAGGCTACCTAACATCCATCTGATGAAATTCTATATGAAGAATTTTTAATTCCTTTAAATATCACTGCTTGTCGTCCGGCTAAGGAAACTATTATTCCTCACACCCGAATTTCTGAGATCTTTAAAGGAACCTGAAGAATAACTGCAGATACTGCTTGACGTTTGGGTATTTTCTTCGGCAGTTCTTCCAGATTCTGGCTGGGCTTGCAGAACGGGTATGATATTGAGAATGAATTATCAGATCAATCCAAGGACTTTGAAAACATCAAAGCATGAGCAGTAGGCTCCTGAAAAAATCAGGAGGCTACTGCTCATACAACCGTCCCAGTTTATCCGCAAGCACCTCAGAAATCCTGCGGTAAGAATCGAAAGTCCAGCCACCGATATGGGGTGTAAGAATGACCTTCTGAGAGGCTTTTAGTTCAT
>Ga0163161_10000786_pt1 | contig 24939 bp, 24 predicted proteins | sample S45metaG_FD_129847 | JGI IMG/M metagenome (GOLD analysis project Ga0163161, IMG submission 129847) | Switchgrass rhizosphere microbial communities from Kellogg Biological Station, Michigan, USA - S4-5 metaG | ecosystem: Host-associated > Plants > Roots > Rhizosphere > Soil | place: USA... | reverse complement strand
ATTCCTAATTGTGTTATTGCCGGGGCCCAATTCTCTTTATGTGATGTCAATTGCTTCACGTTATGGCATTAAAACTGGATATATGGGTGCATTAGGTATTTTTACCGGTGATCTCATTTTAATGCTTTGTACCGTCTTAGGTGCAGCCTCTTTATTAAAAGCATTCCCATGGGTATTTGTTATTCTTAAATTAACAGGTGCACTTTATCTATCTTATTTAGGCTTTAAGCTCTTACAAGGTAGTATTCAACGCTGGAAACAACGTAATCAACCACAACCTGAAATGGCTGATTTACCAGCTTTAGATAAAATTCATCCTTATAAAACAGCATTAAGTATTAGTTTACTCAACCCTAAAGCGATTTTATTTTTCTTATCTTTCTTTGTTCAATTTGTTGAACCCGATTATGCCTACCCAGCACTAAGCTTTTTAATTTTAGCGATTATTTTACAGGTGATTAGCTTTAGTTATTTAACTGCATTAATCTTCTCTGGAATTAAACTTTCAGCATTTTTTAAACAGAACCATAAAATTGCAGCAAGTAGTATTTTTTTAGTAGGGATTCTATTTTTCGGATTCGGTTTAAAACTGGCAACCTCAACAATCTAATCATCTTTATCCTAGTTTTTGCATTTCTGAAGTTAAAACATAATGAACTGCTAAAATGCCAGCATGCCATCTGTTTTAACTTCATTGAGCACAAAAAATGTTCTAACTTGTCTTACTCCCGGTAAAGCAATAATTTTTTCACTATGAAATCTGTTAAAAGCAGCTAAATCTTTGACACGAATTTTTAGAAAATAATCGACTTCTCCAGCAACCAGATAGCATTCTAGAACATTCTCCAAATCACCTGCCGCCTGTTCAAATGCTTGAAAGCTATCAGGCGTTGAACGGTCCAAAACTACACCGACTAGCACCACCGTATCACGCTGCACCATACTCGGATTGATCCGAGCACGCACATCTAAAATTGCCCCAATTTTAAAAAGACGCTGTGTATGATTCCAACAAGATGAAGTACTTATGCCGACAAGCTTAGCCAGTTCAGCATTACTTAAGCGCCCATTTTCTTGTAAAGCACGCATAATTTTCAATTCAAGTGGTGACAAGTTTTCAGTCTGTCCTTCCATAAAATAATATCCCAAATTTAGTGTCACTTACGAAAGGAATAATAGCATTATTCAATATTTTAAAAATATTATTTCTATTTTAAGTTAAAAATAGAAAGCACCTTCTTAAAAAAAATTGTTAGATTTACCTAGCTGAAAGCAGAGACAGAAACATATTAATTTTTCAAGGATTTAGAACATTTAGCTATGCAAAAGATTCTTCAAGATTTTTCAATTCCGGCCGTATTTGCTGGCTTTATTACTTTTTTAATAGGTATTAGTGTTTCAGCCATTTTAGTGATTCAGGCGGCTCAAGCTTTAGGTGCTTCATCCGACCAAATCACCTCATGGTTTTGGGCTTTAGGCTTAGGTATTGGTTTATCCGGATTCATACTTTCTTGGAAATTTAAATATCCTGTAGCAACGGCATGGTCAACCGCAGGCCTGGCTTTAATTATGGCAACAGGCAGTGGCTATAGTATAAATGAAGCCATTGGTGCTTTTTTAGTAGGTGGTTTACTGACTGCTATTTTAGGCTTTTCAGGTATATTTCAAAAAGCACTTTCATATATTCCTCAAAGCTTAACCAGTGCCATGCTTGCAGGTGTTTTACTCAAATTTGGTATTTCCCTGTTCGCCAGTTTGCAAAATGATTGGGAATTCGTTTTATCTTTACTGGTCATTTATATAATTACAAAAAGATTATGGCCGCGTTATAGCATTGTATTCACAGCACTTGCGGGTATTGCCCTATGCCCTGTCTTTTTAGAATTTCGTATGCCTACACTTCAGTGGTCTTTGGCTAAACCTGTTTGGATTAGTCCTGAATTTAGCTGGTCAGCACTTTTGGGCTTAGCTCTACCACTTTTTGTGATTAGCATGGCTTCGCAATATTTACCCGGAATTGCCATGATTAAGAGTTATGGCTATAAACCGCATGTTAACCAACTGATTGGCTGGACAGGTTTAACCCAAGTTGTGCTTGCACCTTTTGGTTGTTATAGCGTAAATATTGCTGCAATTAGTGCGGCTGTAAGCTTAGATGATCAAGTCCACCCTGACCCAAATAAACGATATATTGCAGGTATGAGCTGTGGTTTTTTCTACATTTTAATGGGCTTGTTTGCTACGACACTGACAAGCTTACTCATGTCTTTTCCACATATCTTTATTGTAGCTTTAGCCGGCATTGCATTATTTGGTACGATCAGCCACAACATTGCAATTGCCTTTGCTCAAGTTGAAGACCGTGAAGCTGCATTATTTACCTTTTTATGTAGTGCTTCGGGCATTCAATTTTTCGGTATCGGATCAGCCTTTTGGGGACTTATTGTAGGTATTGTTGTATATTTTATTTTAAAACTTAAAGTCAAAAAAAGTTAATAAAAAAGCGTTCATAGTCCCTATTTTCAATGCTATGAACGCTTTTTCGTCTTATTTCTTATAGCTCTCTCACTACAACTGACTTCGCCATTTTGTCATGCCAGCCTTGTTTTCTAGCATCAAATGCGACCCAAAAAAGACCAATACCAAATACTAAAATTGATGGAATGTAGCCAATGTATCGAATAATACTCTGCATGACTGTTAGCTTATTGCCTGTTTTTTCATCTAAAACTTTTAATCGCATCAATCGTTTACCTGGAGTACCTGCAAAATACAGCCAACATAAAATTGAATACAATAAAGGAAATACATAGTTCACGATTAAATCGAACCCATAATTTTGTGGTTTCGCACTTAAGCCTGTGGCAAAGACTAAGTCATAATCCCCCTGATAAAAAATCCATGCCGCAGGAATAATTGCCAAAAAAAGAATAAGAGTATCAATAATCATTGCACAAAATCTTAACCAGAACCCTGCATACTCATACTTATAAGCCATGCTCACCTCGCTTTGTTATTGTTTAATAGCTACAAACACTTTTACAATTTTACTTTTATCCTAAATGAAACTTTTTTATTTTTAAATACTTAAATAAATTTAAAATTTTCTACTTTTATATTTTATTGTAATAATTTCGATCAAAAAAACGTTATTACATCAATATTCACCATAAAAACTAATTTAATATTTTTAGAACTGAAATTTTTCGTTTCAGCTCTATTGAAATAGTTTTATAGACAATTAAAAATATAAATACATATTATATTTATCTCCAGAACAAAATATCTAATTTAAATTCTGTTTTTAATAATAATGCTGCAAATAATAGAGCTAATCCAATAAAAATTAAAAAAATAATTAAACTGACTAATCCATAAACAATAGCTACACTACCTAATATAGTTAAAACATAAAATATAATTACACTGAGTGTTGGCATCTCGATTTATTCCACTACTTAAAAATAAAAGCAATTTATTCTATCGAGTTTATAAACGATTGCTGTTTTCAAATGTTGGTTACACTATTAATTTGTTTCATCATACAATAATCATGTTATTAAACTTATTTAGTGTTACTTTACTTTAATAAACAGTGATGTATTTCACATAAATTTTATTTGATTTCAAAGTAATGCTTTTCAGTCACAAGTTTAATTTTTAAATTTTTATATAACCGCTCTTTTGAATCTTCTAATGAAGGGACAACTTTTTCTGCAAATTTATCTTCGGTCATCAGTCTGGCATACGTTTTATAACCAACGACTAATTTTTCTGGTTCTTTACCTGTTTGACGAAACTCTTCAATGAGTTTATTGATTTTCTTTGCTGTTAAATCAGCCATCTTCATCACTCTCCCCTTAGTTCACTATTTTGTTATACGTTTTCTATATGACAGAAATATGAACGGTAATTTTTTGTAATTTTCATATAAATATTATCGATTATTTAGCAATAGCTCTTAAACTCCATCACAATCAATATAAGAATAAACACAACCATTTGATTTAAAATAATTTTATTTAATTTTTCTTTCTTTTAGTCGAATAGATGTTTACCGAGAATGAAATATGTTAATCTTTAATTAATAAATGCTTCATACATATAACAACTGTAAATAAGAGGAATAACATTATGAATTACCAACATATTATTGTACCTGTCGATGGTTCTGAAATTTCTTTAGCAGCAGCAAGACAAGCAGCTCATATTGCAAAGGCATTTGGGAGTAAATTGACTGCTATTAGCTTAGTTGCGGTAGATCCTTTTAGCGGCGTAGATTTTTATTACATCTCACCTGTTGTAAAAGATTATTTTGTTGAAGCACGTGCCAATGCAGAAAAAACTCTCGCAAAAGTAAAAGCTTTATGTGCCGAAGAAGGTATTGATGCCGAAACTCAGATTATCCAAGGTGAAATTTCTTCAGATGGTATTTTAAAAGCTGTAGAAGGCTTAGGTTCCGATTTGATTGTAATTGGTTCTCATGGTCGCAAAGGCTTCCAAAAACTTATTTTGGGTAGTTTTGCTCAAGATGTTTTAAACAGTACCAAAATTCAGGTATTGGTTGTAAAAGAATAAACTTTTTTTAGATGCAAAAAACCCAATCCTTTGATTGGGTTTTTAATAAAATAGATTGTACAAATTTTACACTAGCCAAAAACCCAGATAGAATAGTTTCTTATTCTTTCAATTTCGTGAGTCACGCCAATGAAGTAAGTCTTTTTTCTCATCATTTTTTCTTTTTTGATGTGCAAAATAGACTATTTTTTGTGATTTAACGTCTCTGCTTAAAACTGCTTTTTCCTATTTTGTACATCCTGTATTTATGAGGTTTTTATGACTCAGCAGGCATGTGTAATATCACAACTGACTTTAGAGCTTTCATCTAAAGTCATGTTTAAACAACTAAATTTTAGCCTTGAATCGAATCAGGTGTCTGCCTTAATTGGCCGTAATGGTCAAGGTAAATCTTTGCTTATGCAAATGTTAAATCAGACGCTTAAAGCAGATTCAATTCTTACGTCTGGACAAATATCTTGGCATGTAAAACATGCTTATTTACCTCAACTACATCGGTTAACAGGACTGACCATAGCTAAAGCATTAGATATCTTAGACATTTATCAAGCTTTTAAAAGAGTTGAGCAAGGTGTTGCCAGTTTCAATGATTATGATTTCCTGGAAGGCAAATGGGATTTACCTACCTTATGGAATACCGTCTTAGAATCCGCTCATTTGCCCACTGATTTAGACTTTCCAGTTAAAAACTTAAGTGAAGGTCAAAAAACCAAGTTGGCCTTAAGCTGTTTATTTTTAAAATCAGATCACTACTTACTTCTCGATGAACCCAGTAATCATTTAGATCAAGAATCTAGAAAATGGTTAATTGACCACTTAAGAAAACACCCAACAGGCGCTTTAATTATTAGCCATGACCGCACTTTGTTGAATGAAGTAGACCATATTTATCATTTAAATGAACATGGCTTACATCACACAACTGGAAACTATGAGAAATTTGATGAGCAATATCAAACTCATGTTGCAGCTTTAGAGCAATCTGTTCAACAAAGCCAACGCGATGTTAAACACATGAAGCAAAAGCAACATGATGTATTAATGAAAGCTCAAAAACGTGAACGTGCTGGCAATAAATTACGTGAATCAAATTCTCAAGCCAAAATTCTGCTCGATTTTAAAAAGGAACAAGCGGGCCAAAGTATTGCGGCTATACAGTCTCAACACCAACGACAAATTTCAAATAGTCAAAATGATTTAAAAGACAAAAAAATGCGTCTTGAAACCGTCAAGCCACAACAGTTTGTCTTCCCTACCTTCCAAAAGAAATCTGGAGAAATTCTTCGGGTTAAAGGGTTAAAGTTGAAATATGGAACTCAACAACCAATAGATTTAGCTGTACATGCCGCCCAAAAAATCCACATAACAGGTCAAAATGGTATTGGAAAGTCAACATTGCTTAAAGCAATCAATTCACAGAAAAATCAGCCTAATGAAAGCATTCAATTATTTGTAGATTGTTTTTATCTAGATCAAAACTTTAGCTTTTTATGTGATGAGATGACTGTTATTGAAAATTTAACTCACATGAATAGTGAGCTTTCAGAACTAGAATGGCGAAATCTATTAGGTCAACTCCGAATTCGCGGTGATAAAGGTATCCAACTATTGTCTCAGCTAAGTGGTGGTGAAAAACTCAAAGTAGCTTTATTAGCGCTTAGCCAGATAAAACCTACACCTGAACTCCTGTTATTAGATGAACCAGAAAATCATTTAGATATTGAATCAAGGGAGTTACTCGCTCATGCCATTCAGAGTTATGAAGGTGCTGTATTACTCATTTCGCACGACCCACTGTTTGTTGAAAATTGCGGTATAAGTGAGTCATTTTCGTTAGCCGAATAGTTTTCACTCAGACTATTTCTTCAAATTTACTAGCTCTCATGTGAAAGCTAGTAAATTTTATCGATTATTATTTTTTTACTTTATTTAATAATTCGATATCTAGACTATATTTCACCGTTTTATTTTTACGAGCACTATTACGCATTTGATAAACTTGAATAATATAATCTCCATCAACTTGCAAAGTAAGTTCTCCTTTCAATCCTATAGTTGAGCCAATTAATAATGCATTATCTTTACCTGGTTTTTTCCCCGGTGAAAAAATATTGACATAGGCTAAATTACCAAGACTATTAACATTATATTTTAATACTTGTCCATTTTTTGCAGAGATTCTATATCTTACATCATCATAGCCCTGAAATTTTCCAGTTAATGTGGTACTCGTTGAACCTTGTAAAAAATTGACTTTTTGCTCAACATTTTTAGCTAAAACAGAGAATGATGTAGTTGAAATCAGTGTAGATAATAATAAAGTTTTAATGATTTTTTCCAATTTCCAATCCTCAAAATAATTTTAAAATTATTATATTAAAAATACTTTTTATAAAATTTTACTTTATGTATGATTTTGATAATTAGTAGTTGTTTTTTATAACCAGTAACAAATAAAGTATCTCAAAGTTCCAGCTTTACTTTCTCTTTGAGATACTACTTTTAAATAATTAAAATTTTAGAACCGATAGCCTACCCCTAAATAGGTAATCAGTGGATCAATATCAACTTTTGTTGTTGCGTGTATTAAGCGAGTACCCGTATTTTGATTGACTACATCAATTTGTGCTTTATTGCTCAACTTTGCATACGATACTGAAGCAACCGTATACCATGAATCATTAAAATCATAAGTAAAGCCAGCAGTAAAAATAGGAGCTATCGCATCATCGGCATCAACATTAACAACCATTTTTCCACTCGATTCTTTGCGGTCTAAAGCTGCTCCTGCTTTACCATCTAATACATTCTGAATCATATGGCCTGCGGAGACTAAATCAGATCGAATCCCATCATTGAGTTTAATATCATTAAAATGGGCATACATTAAACCAGCTCCAATATAGGGTCTAAATTTATTTACCCCACTTTTACCAAACTGATATTGTGCTTCTATGGTTGGCGTCCATGCTCGAATAGATGCAGCTTTAGATTTATTCCCTAGGTTGGTAATTGGAATCGCTTGACCTAAGGTAAAGCCGTCTGGGAAAAGATATTTCACTAGCTCATTGGGAGACATTGCGACTCCGCTTAATGGTGCTAAGATTTCACCTTTGCCTTTAACATCAACTTTAGGTGGAATTCCGCCAATAAATTGTAAAGACACGTTGTCATTCAGATAATAGTTAAATGTTAAACCTAATGTATCTACATCATCAACTTCTAGTCCCGCATCTTGCTGTTGCCAGCTTTCCAATCCCTCAATTCGCGCTGTACCAGCAACTTCAGCTAGAATATTCCCGTTACCGTCTGTAAGTTGATCTTGGATTTCGGGTTGGGCTAGAAACTCAGTAAGGGTTTCTTTTAAATTCCAAACCTCTCCACCCATATCAGTCATAGTAGCATTGGGATCAATAGAGTTTAAAAAACTGGTTGTTGAAATAGTACCGACTTTAGCTACGGTTCCATTTTTAACAGCGGTATTAATATTAAATGGATTAGCTTTACCCTGTGGCATTACATGTAGCCAACCAGCAGAGACAGAGTATCTTTTAAATTCCTGCGCATAACTCATGCTCGTTATTACAGATAATGAACTCACTATTGCTATTTTTATTACTCTTTTTTTCATTTTTATTCCATCCTAGAAATATATTGCTGATTTTGCAATATATGTATGGAATATAGACAAGTTGCCATTTTTATCAATCGGTATATTTTAAAACGTAATTAATTTACATAAACCCATCAATTTATAGTGTTAATTACATGAAATAGTTATCTAATTTTTCTGACAAATGACATAATTAAATTTAAAAAAAATTTAACAAACGGTAAAATAACTAAATAAAATTGGTCTTATATTGGCTAGCTGTCATGATTAAGTTCACTGAATGACAGTTGATGTGAGATTTTGACACATATTTCGAGATCGCAATAATTTTATAAAATAACAATTAAGACGTCATTGAAAGAAAAGCTCTTTCATATAAAAGTATTTAAAGAAGAATACACAAAAAATAATTATATAGATGATATGCAAAGTTCTAAATCAGTGGAAGATAATCTAAAAAATTTTACTTACAATAGTACAGATGGAGAAAATTAAAGTATCCTCCGCTTTTCTCCATTTATTCCACTTACTAAACTATTATCAGATAACACACAATTTAACAGAATGAGATCAATAGAATAATCATAAATGATAATTTATGGTGAAAAGCCTTTTTCATCAATTTCTAGACAGTAAATAAAAATCGACTGAATAAATTCTCTACTGCTTTGATATCTTCAACTATCTCACGCTCACTATCAGGACGATGAAGCTTATCTAGAACTTTTTTGATCAAATAATTCTAAATAATCGTACTTAAAGTTTAGAAAATAAACCAGTTGGCTTATTTAAAAATAATACAGTTGGGATAGCACATTGAGCACCTAATTTTGACCATTATTTATGTAATACTAGAAATAATATCACATGACTGTAAAGCCCCTCATGTTAAAGAAATATTTTTCATGGTAGAGATCAAAAGTTATGAATGAGAGTAGTAAATTTATATAAGGCTTATCTATAATATTAATAAATAAGCCTATTAAATATTAACAGTAAAATAAAAATTAATTTACACTGATAAAATATTCATTTTTATCTTCAATCTCAATACATTTATTGAAACTTGAAAATTTTAAAATTTCACTCCACAATGATTGATAAAATTCTTTTTTATCAAAATTATTGATTTTATCTTCTATATGAAAACTTAATATCTCCAATTTTTTTTCAGGACGATTTGCCTTGCAATCTATTCTACCAACAATACTATTTCCAAATAAGATAGGTAAGCAAAAATATCCATAAATACGTTTTTCAACAGGAACATAACACTCTAACCTATAATTAAAATTAAAGAGAGATTCCAATCTATCCCGATGAATTACAAGGTTATCAAAAGGCGATAAAATTTTTACATTATTTGCAGTATAATGAACCTCATCAAATAGCTTTGAATCTACATATATTTCTCCACTAACAATATCTTTAATCTTAAGAATTTCTTTGCTTTTAATTTTTTCTTGCAAAATTTCATTCATCGATTCACGTAATTCTTTCCCTACTTTTAAATGAAGCAACTGTTTCCATGTAAATACACCATGTGCCCTAATTGTAGAGTCAAATAAATATAAGGCATATTCATGAATTGTTGGAATACTTTGATCAATATTGTCAGGTATACAACGTTCTCTCAAATTGTATACCTTTTCCATTCCATCACGCTCACAGATCATTACGTCACCTTGCATAAATAGCTGCTCAAGTGCACGTCGTGCTGGACCAAAATTCCACCAATTACCTTTATTACTCTTAGATCCTTTTTCAAGATTTCGTAATTTTAACTCACCATCAATTTTAATTTTAGATAAAATTTCATGCATTAATTTTCTATCTGAAAAATTAAAATATCTATTCTCACCTCTACTAATTGATTCTTTCTGTAATAATGAAAAACGATAATCTTTCATAGGTAAATATGAGGCTGCATGAAACCAATATTCAAAAATTTTTTTTTCACGAGTGAGTATATTTAAATGATCTTGGCTATAGTTTGGAACTCTACTCCATAATATATGATGATGAGCACGTTCAACTACTGATAATGTATCAATTTGCACATATCCTAGACTCTCTATGGCCTGAATAGTTCCATTCAGACCTTCTCCAAATTTAGCTGTATTACATAAGCCTTGATTTCTCAAGGCTATGTTCCTTAAGGACGAAATCATAAAATTTATTTAAGGTAAGGTTCAATAATATCAGGCGCAAAAGCTTTAGTAGCTGCTGGGCGGGATAAGTTTTTCTTCAAATAATTACGAATAGATGGAAATGGGTCTAAACTAATTTTTGCAAAAACAATACCAGTTAATACCTCAGTTACTATTAAATCAGCAATAGTAAATTTCTTTCCCACAATATATCCACTATCTTTAATTGTACTTTCTAACATATTCAGACAACGAATCACTTCATTTTGAGCATTTTCACCAATTGTTAAATCCTTTTGAGGTGCTGAATACCAAGTCATATGAAGAGATGCTGTTTCAATATATTTTTCTAATTCAGTCATTGCCCAAACAGACCATTGAAGTAGTAAACCTTCTTCTTTTATATCTTTAACATACAAAAATTCTGCACCATATTTTTTCGCAATATATATACATATTGGAATTGATTCAAATAAAATTAAACCCTCATCATTAATGACAGGAATTCTAGAATTTGGATTAATTTTAGTAAATTCTTTTGATCTAGTACCATTTGAATCTAGAGTAACTAATTCTTCTTCATATAATTGACCAGTCTCCTCAAGTGCCCATCGTACTCTATTAGCTCTTGAATAAGGGTTACCATATAATTTAATCATTTATATATCTCTATTGGTTATTAAGTTTAAATTTAATTTGACATTTCATTTAAGTATTTTTCATGAAATTTTTGTATTGAAAGCTCATAATTTTTTGCTAAAACTCCAAGTCCTCCGTATTCTGAATTCATACCTTGTTGAACCTTTTCACATAATTCAATATCCTCTAAATTAACATTATATTCTTTGCTACTTCCTGATTCTTCATAATAACTGCCAAAATCTACTTGTGCGTAAACACTTTTTCCAAATACACGAATTTCAATTTGACTCTTATCAGATGTAATTGGTAAAACTCTCAAAAATGCTACAAATTTAGCGCCCGTAACTATTCCAAAATTTGGATATAAAAGATGGTCGCCTGAACCAAACCATTCTTTACTAGGGGCAATAATTGTCGATGGAATATATTTTTCAAACTCTGCCATTTTTCCGTATACAATAGTTGGCTGAAAAAATGACCAATGACCATTATAATAATGATTTACTTGCTTATAATGATCTAAACCTAAAATAGAGTTTTTATGAGCATACCATAAATGATAACTTTCAATATGGTTCTCGACAAAAAGTTTCCAATTTGCATTCATTATATATTCTTGGCTATATAATTCTTCTAAATCGTTTAAATCATAAGGACCAAAATGATTTTTAAAATCTCCTTGCCATTCATCAAAATGTTCATTTTGGGCCTCATCTGAATGAACAAAAATAATACCTTTAAAAATTTTAATAGCGGCTGGATATAAAGAAAAATTCTTCTTATTAATTCCTTCAAATTGAGTAGATTCCTGAGGTACAGAAACTAAATCGCCTTGAAGGTTATAACGCCAACAATGGTAACCGCATTGGACACCTTTAGTTTCAGAAATATTTCCTTTCCCTTTAAGTAAAACTGTACCACGGTGTCTACAAATATTATGAAAAGCCTTTAAAATTCCTTGATGATCACGAATAATAACTAATGAGTTTTTACCATGTAATACACACATGTAATCCCCATTATTAATAACATCATTTACTGTTCCAGCAAAACTCCAATTTTTTAAAAAGACTTTCGACCACTCTTGAGATAAAATATTTTCAGAAATATAACTCTCTCTCGCCAAACCAAGTTTACTTACTTGTTTCATAATTGTGAAATCCAATTTATTATTAATGAATATTACTAATTAAAATTTTATGATTCGATAAAATCATTTGAGTTTTGCAAAGCAAAGCTATCCCTATTTTCTTGATTTAAATTTTTGAAAAAAATCTTTCTAAAGGCTAAAGCTGGTCTATCTGCTACTACACTAACTGGGTTATCAATACCATGAATTTTCTTTGAAGATAACATCAGTTCAACATGTTCCATATCTTCATCATTTAATTTTTTTGCCCATTTTTTAATCATAAAATCTACTAATGTATTTTTAGCAAAAGAACGTATATGCTCACCAAAAAACCAAGTGTGTGTATCATCGGCAGGTGTAGCCATAAATAAAGCTACTTGTTCATGACCAGATAAAAATTTGTCATAAAAATAAACCACTCCTCCTAAATCAAAACGGAAATAGCTTTCCTCACGATTTAACTTTGTAATATTCATGAGTCTACGGCTTATACCCAATATTCCCTCTGTTCCTTCCACCGAATCATGTACAGTATTTTTTGGATCCAGCTGCCCCCAAAAACCACGCATATCTTCATCAAAACGGATAACCTGATCAGCAACAATTAACGGTTCACCCGCCAAAGTTCCAAGGTGAATGAATGGTGGATGCGTATTATCAATAGCATTTTCAACTACTGATAGAAATGGACCATTAGCTAGCCTTGGTATATCTTGGACTCGTCTCATTCCTAATCCAAAATCAGGATCTAAAAACTCGTAATATGGTGGTTGTAAATCAGGATCTAAACCCCCTCCCCAAATCCAAATAATACCTTGTTTATCAATAACATGATAAGATTTAACTACTGCTTTAGAGGGGATTTTTTGAGACGACGTTTGTGATGGAACTACAACGCACTTACCATTGCTATCAAACTGCCAACCATGGAATGGACATTGAATATTACCATTTACGATACAACCTATACTTAAATCAGCTCCACGATGCGGGCACATGGCCTCAAGTGCAACAATATCCCCATTTGTATTCCTAAAGAAAACTATTTCCTCACCCAAAATTTTTCTTTTTAGAGGTTTTTGATCGTTAAACTCATTACTCCAACCCGCAACATACCAAGCTTGATTTGGATAATTTTTTTTAATCATTTTAAATAATCCTTTTGGGCTAAAATAATAAAGAAAAGGGATAACATCGTAATGTAACTAAATGCAAAATCATGCGTTGCCACCCCTAAAATAGGTACACGCCAATATTCAAAATAGGTTTCAGTGAATACAATAAAACCTATAAAAAACATAATAACTCCAACTGCGCAAGCTACTATTCCTAAATGTTTTGCAGCTTGAAAAGTTTCTGTATCCGAATTTATATTCTTAATCATTTGAAAACTACAAATAAGACAAAGAAATGCCATTACTAATTTAGTCATATATATCAGCGCAAAGCCAATATCTATTGCTATTTCAGTATGTATACTCCTCCATTCAATTCCAGGAGTACCAGGAGCCATCTCTAATACTTGTTTTACTTGTTCTCTAGTCGCAGTATAGTCGACCATATTACTCATAAAACCAGCTATTCCAAATCCTGCAATAGACAGTACTAATAAAATTTTTAATATACGAATCACTTTATTTACTCTTAATATCAATTAACTTCTACATCTAATATACAGTTTTCTTCTGCACTTAATATGAAATCTCTAGCTTGACCACGATCTATCTTTCCACTTGAAGTACGAGGTAATCGGCCTGAACGTAAAAAAATAAATCTATGAATTGGCAATTTAAAATCATTTAAAACATTTCGACTTAATCTAATCGCAGATTCTTCTAAACTAACTAAATCAGACTTAACTTGTTCAATATTTTTTTTATGTATTTCTTGGATAAAAATTACTTCAGAATTTTCAAAACCTTCATTCAACTGAATAAGGCATGAGCCTGAATCTACAAAATAATCATTAGATTTTGAAATATAGTATTCAACTTCTTCACCAAAGTAATTCTTCCCATTTAAAACAAGAACATTTTTTAAACGACCTACCATATAAAGAAAACCATTTTTCATATATCCTAAATCACCAGTACGAAGGTATTGTTTATATTCTTCCTCACTCTGGTTACTTAATGTGGCTTCAAATACAGCCTCAGTTGCTTCAGGATTATTAAGATAACAAGGTGCTACATGTGGACCCCTAATCCAAATTTCTCCTACTTGGCCATCATTAAGAGGCAACTTATTCTCATCAACTATTAAGACCTCACTTTTTTCATCGGGAATCCCAACACATGCCACAGATTGATCTGTTTCAGACTCTTCAAATCCTCCCGTGAAACCTGATACATACAAAGTTGTTTCTGCCATTCCATAGCAGTAAAAAATCGATTCTTTTCTAAAACCATAATTAGAAAAATTCTCAAAGAACCTTTTCATTGTTGAAGGTCTAATCATTTCTGATCCACTATAAGCAACACTCCAACTGCTTAAATCCAAATCTTCAATCTGCGACTTGTCTATACGAGATACACAGTAGTCGTAAGCAAAATTTGGCGCACCAGCAATTTCAGCTGAGTAATCAGAAATGAGTTTTAACCACTTATAGGGATTTTGAAGAAAATCAACAGGTGACATTAAAACGGAGCAGCCGCCAATGAAAATTGGATGCATAATGCTACAAATTAACCCCATATCATGGAAAAACGGCAACCAGCTTACTATTGTCTCTCCACCTGAAGTTTTGGCATGACGATTAAACCCTCTTTCGATCATATATTGATTATTAACAATATTAGAATGAGTAACTATCACGCCTTTAGGTTTAGAGGTTGAACCAGAAGTGAACTGAATTAAAGCTGGTTGCTCTAAATCAATAATTAAATCTTCTCTAATAGCGGGACTGCTCAGCAAGATTTCATCTGTAGCTATTATTAATATTTCTTTATCAGGCAATAAATTAAGGAGCAAATTTCTTATTTGTTGTTCTTTACTTTTAATTGTAAGAACTATTTTAATCTCTACTGTCTCAACTATACCTAATAAACGATTATCAGGAATATTACCTGAAGGAATATACATTGGTATTGAGGATACATTTGCTCTCATACACCCAAAAAATGCTTTAATAAAATCAAGTCCTGGAGGATACATTAGTAAGGCATTTTTTCCATTTAAACCGTAATCCTTTAATACACTAGCTATCTGACATGATTGCTCATGTAGTTGACGATAAGTTAATTTCAAAGGCACATTAGATCTTGGTGGAATGTAATGATATAAATCATTATCGCCCATAGTTAGAGCTCTATCAGCTAAAATCTGAGGTAAACTCATCTCAATATTCATTATATTGGCTCCTACTAAATCTTGTTCGTACTGTCTTTTTACGATTTTTTTAGGTTATCTTTCATTAGTGATGATTTTTGACTTTTGAAAGGTATAAATAATTGACTAACCCACTTTTTAGGGACTGAGGTATAAAGTGTATTTATTCCTATATTCTCTGAAGCCTCACGTTCTCTAGGATTGAAATAAGTCATAAATATATGATCCCAGAACATTGAAACTGAACTATAATTATTATTATGCTCACTTCTAATGCGGCTATGATGCCAACGATGGGCCTCTGGCGTATTAAAAATATATGCTAACCATCCTGTATTAGTGTTTATATTTGAATGTGTTAATAAACCAATTGTTAACTGAAACACAAGGAACCAGTTAAATACAGAGTTTGGAATATTAATAAACTCAACAACCAATAATATCGGGAAAAACAGAGAAAAGACTTCTATTGGATGAACTCTCGCATTATTCAATACATGAAGCTGATCACTATTATGGTGTAATGCATGTATATTCCACAACCTTGGAATTGTATGAAAAGTTCGATGACAAACATACCAAATAAAATCAACTAAAAATATTAAAAAAATAAACTGAAGGTATTCAGAATTAATAAAATTTTTAATATCTATTAAATATGATTTTTCAATACTTGTAGTAAAATCAACAATTTTTAAAACCAACAAAGTAACAACAATTTGAACTAGCGGAAATGTCAAATTATATAAAAAATCATTCAAACTTTGGTTATCATATTTATTCCAACTCTTATGGCACGGGATAATCCATTCAAATATAAATATAATAAAAAAGAGTCCAATAAAATGTAATTGTAAAGCACTTTCATATGATAATTTAAAAGAGTTTATTAATACCCAATACAATATCAATGATGACAATACAATACCTGGCCAAACTATTAAGGAAATACTTTGCATCAGCACTGAAGAGCTTTTATCATTATGAGTTATCATTTTGATTTTCCTTTAAGCTCTCAATTCTTTTTGCTTCGATTCTCTCTTTAGATGGAACTTGTACTTTAGATACCCATCCTAACTTTTCCCAAATTTTTATTAGTCCATAAGCTATATCTAAGTTTTTTGCTTTTAAACCTACATGAGCCGAACCAGGAAAAGCATGATGATTATTATGAAAAGACTCACCTAAAGTAACTATAGTCATCCACCAATGATTTCGACTATTGTCTCTTGTTCGAAATTCTTTCTTTCCAACGAGATGATTAAAACTATTAACGTATCCAATAGTACTACTCACAACAAATGACCTAACTGCCCACCCCCATAAAAAACCTGTCAGCAACCCAGTAGGATTCTGAGTGACTACAAACTCAATTAATGCTGGCATTATCATTGATAGAAATACCCACCGATAATAATGTCTATTAACAGACATGATTTCATCATCGCGAATTAAATCCGGTGCATACACCATCAAATTTGGATATTCATGTTTTTTCATCCACATAAAACTAGCATGAAATACACCTTTGACATTTGATCCAGATAATGTTGGTGTATGTGGATCCCCATTTTTATCGGTTAATTGATGATGCCTTCTATGAAATGCGGCCCAAACTACAGGAGGGCCTTGCCCTCCCATTGAGGCGAGTACAATTAATAATTGTTTTAGCCATTTAACAGGAGCATATGACTTATGTGATAAGTATCTGTGACTGCCACATATAACACCTGATAAAGTTAGAAACCAAAATAAAAAGAATTCTATTAAATTAGAAATAGTTGGTGGAAACCAGATAAACGCAATTACAGTTAAAGGTATTGGTAAACATGTAAGAATTAAAAAATGCCACATTTGAGTTTTTGCCATACGCTGGTCAAATAGCATTGCGCTTCTCTTAGCTTGATGATTATCATCGGCCAAAATTTTTTCGTTCATAATTGTTTTCCCACAGATTAGTTCTGCGAATATGAAATTTTTAAAACAAAAAATCGTGCTTTTTTGATGCAGTTTTTATAGGGCTGCCTGTTCTAGCTTCAACTTAATTAAATTAGAAACCCTAAAACTAGATTCTAAAGCCCCTTCTATTTGACAAGGATGTTCCTTACCATATTCTGCCCCACACCAATAGATAGGATGTTCATGAATATCAAGTACTTCTCCCATTCGGCTAAGGACTCCAGGGGGGGAATATGCCCCATAACTCCCACCAATCCATTTATTTTCAGCCCAGTCCTCAATTAAAATTTCCTTGGGCTCAGGAAAATTTATTCCAAAAAGATTATTAATAGCTCTAGTTATAGTTTGCTTACGATTTGTTTCTGGACTCATGAATTTTTCTGCTTGACTAGTACATACAAATGCAGCTAAAACTCCACAATTATGGTCTGGTGGTGAGTTATCTATGGTGTAACTTATTGGATAAAGATTACTCATCACTTGTCCCGAAAAACCCTTTTCCAACCAGTATGGTTTCTCATAAATTATTTGAATTTTAATTACCCTCCCCATTGGTGAGGCTTGTAAAAATCGCTCACGAGGAATTGATCGTGGAGGTTCAAACATAATCTGCTTTACAGCAGGAGGCGGCATAGCACAAAGAGCAACTTTATAGGTACCGATCAGCTTTTCAGAATTAACGTCAACCGAACCATTTTCATTTATAGAAATAGATTTTACTGGATTATTTAAAAAAATTTTTTTTGTACCAATACTCTCAGCTAAGCTCCGACATAAATCAGAAGGGCCATTTTTAAATCTAAACTCTTGATGACCATTAACCACACTTATTAAGCTGGTTAAACTTGTAGAACGATTTGCATAATTTAGGACATGTAAAAAAGATACCATATGAGACTCAACTCCAAATACCATTTCACTTACCATTTGGAAAAACTCTCGCCCCATTCGAGTATATAAAGTAGAATCAATCCACTGTCCAAATGACAACTTATCGTATTTACTAAGACTTTTATCCCAAAGTTTTTTATCTTTAAGCTTGGCAACAGCAAGATCAAAACGCGTCATACCCTGCAAGATGTCCGCGTTCTTTATAAATCCAATCGTCGGAATTACACCTTTAAATGAACTTCTCTTTTTATTCCAAAAAATCAGATGATTACCTGAATTTTCAGTTTTAATAACATCTAATTTGAAACGCTCAATTTGGGATGTAATATACTTTTGTTGACTAGAGAACCAATTTGCACCTAATTCAATTCTATTCCCATCTTCATGTAGAGCATCTTTAATACGACCACCAAAATTATCTTGTGCTTCATATACATCTACAGTAAACCCAAAACTTGTAAGCCGATCAGCAGCCATTAGGCCAGCGATACCAGCACCAATTACGCATACATCTCCTTTACGTGTATACTTACTCATACTAAATCCCTTAAAAGCAATTTCGTAAATCGCCTACACGACGAATATCAAGTGAAGCACAGTGAAAGGATCCAACAAATGGGAAATAATTTTCAAAATCACATAAAATAGGTTGCATTCCTAATTTTTTCAAAAAATTAATAGTATGCGTTTGATTCGTCTCTACTAGAATCCTCTTATTATCGAGACTCAACATATTAATATTTAACCACCCTGAAAGTTTACCTAGTCTATTTTTTTCACTAATTACAACTGAAGGCGCTTCAATAATTTCCCAAGATTTAAAAATATCTGGTAATGTAGCTGGGTCTAAATAATCTGGGCTATAAATCAATCGCCCTTGTTCAAGAGGCATTATTGTGTCATCTAAATGCATTGCATATGGATTTTTAGTTTCTATTACATGAACAGTAAACTGAGGCTCAATAATGCTTTTAACCCACTCTATACCAGCTGCATTTGTAACATGGCTTTTAGAAGCTAATATATCTTTTCCAAATTTCATAAAATCAGCTGCATCAAAAAGAATTTCTTCTTCACTTATCAACCATTTTGTAGGATGGCCATCGATCGGATCACGTTCTAAGTTTGAGGTAAACGTTTCATCTGAAAGAATAGGTTTTGGTGCAGAAATCCACTTAGCTCCACGCTTACTAAAATCTTTTAATGCATTCCTATAAGCAAAAGTCTCAAAATATCTACTTCTATCAGCCATTGGAGCTTCTATAATCAAGTCACCAATAATTAAAAGACTATCTCGTGGGTTTGAAGAACAAAATTGATGGGGGACCTCCCAATTAGGAGTTTTTAGAGATTGTGAAAAATCAATAGGTTCAGCAACATTTACTTTGACCCCTTCACCCTCAAGAATTTTTCTTAATTCTTTAACTTCTAATCGAGCCTTATCAATTAGCTCTTGAGGATATTCTGTTGATCCATTTGGAAAGATTCCTTCAAGCACATCAGCATAAACTGGCGGAATAACTGCATCAAATACAGACATATCACCAGGTTTCATTGCACCTAAAGGATCACCAAGTAAAACTTCTTCTAAAGGATCCCATTCAGTAAAAGAACAGATGCCATTATCTATATATTTATTAGTAATCATTTTATTTCCTATAGTTATAAATTAGTTATAAGGAGCAAGCGGGATCTGATTTCTGACAATCTCCAAAGCATCAATTGCAGCATCAATTTCTTCATCTGTATTCGCTGCAGTGATAGTAAATCTAAGCATTGATTGCTTAATTGGAGCATTGGGGAAAACAGCTGGTGTTATTAAAATTCCACAATTCCATAAAATTTTAGATGCTTCAATTACATCCGCAATTGTTCCGATCTCAACACTTACTAATGGGAAGTAATTCTCATGTTTCGCAACCAATCCAACTTGTTCTATGCCTGTAATAAATCTTTTTGTTAAATCATAAAGACGCTTACGGATCTGATCACCTTCCAGACTTTGTGATATTTCCAGTCCAGTAAGGGCACTTGAAAGACTTGCTGTAGGACATGGCCCAGAATTCATAAATGTAGATGCTGTAGCAAAGTTTTCTAGTTCATTTAAACTTCTACATGTAACAAAAGCAGCAAGTGAAGAAAAAGCTTTCGACAATCCAGCCACATAAATCACATTTTCCTTTCTAATATCAATTTTATATTTCTTTAATAAACCGCCTCCACCAATTCCATATGGATTAGTTTCACTAGGAGAATGCCCCCACAGCCCAAAACCATGAGCATCATCTATATATAAAGTTACTTTAGGGCAACTTTTTATAAGCTCAATTATTTCTGGCAGGCATGCATCCAGACCTGTCATTGAATATACCCCATCAATACAAACAAGGATTTGCTCATATTCTTGGCTATTATTAAGTTCGCTTCTCAATGTATTAATATCATTGTGGGCAAAGAATTTTTTGTGTGCTCCTTTAGCACATGCCAAGTCCACACCTTCTTGAACAGACTTATGCACACGCTCATCCATTAAAAAAAGTGTATTGGGAATAGCTAATAGAGGTAGAATCCCCATATGAATTAAAGTTATCGTTGGAAAAACAAGGACTTGAGGAACATCCATCACTTCAGATATTTTTTCTTCTAACTCCTTATAAAGCTGTGGAGATGCTATTGCTCTAGACCAACTTGGGTGAGTCCCCCATTTTGATAAATCACTTGAAATCCTTTCAAAAATCCTTTGATCTAAATCAAGTCCAAGATAGTTTGCTGATGCGAAGTCATATACAATTTTATCTTTTATTCTGAGCTTACGACCTTCTTGCTCAGTTACATCGTTATAAAAATGAGGGATTTCCTTTGTTACGTAACGATGGAGATCTGTAATATTTAGCTTTAAAGAGTCTTGGTCTTCCTGAGTACTCGCCTCTTTATTAATTAAATCCAACAAATCCATCAAACTATTGACATATGAATATTCATCAGGATTAATTGAAATTTTTAAACGACGCTCAATAAATACTAATAACTCAACTTGATTTAGAGAATCTAAACCCAAGTCACCACTTAGACTCATATTAATATTAATATCTGAAATAACTTTTCTTTTATTATCAACACAAAATTCATTATATAACTCTAGAATATCAAATTCTCCAATTTTTAATGAAGATAATCCAATATTTCCTTTACCTATATTTTCTGACAACTCTTCTTTAACAAGAGATTCCATATTCATGAAAGCACCAATTTATATATAAAATTAATTTTAATGAATAACAAAATGTAATAAACAACTATTTAAAAGTTAATTATTAGAATCTTTATTCGAGCCGCATAATATCAACCAAGACCAAAACAATACAGATCATTCCGCCTATTTTTAGATCAAGTAGGATTTTTCAATACCAAGTATTGTAACAAAGTATTTCATTACATTATTTCTCAAACATTAATTTATTGATATTTAAGGATTTTACAAAAATATTATTTATGTGTATTTTTTAAACAAAAAAATAATTTAAAGAATTTCTTAAAAAAATTCTATTATTAAGAGTCCATTTTAGTTAGAGATAATAAGTTAATCTTTAGAAAATAAAATCCAATTCCCACTCAATGTTTAAAAAACAAATCAACTTAAAATATATGAAACTTCATTTTAAAAAAATACAAATATAAGTTTAAATATCAAAAAAATACAAAATTTATAATAAAACCAATACATCAAAACAATAAAAAATTAATTTAAATTATTTAAAATACACATAAAACCCTAATATATAAGAATCAATTAAAACATTATAAGAACTTCACATCAATTTATTTTCAAGTTTTTATATACTCTTAAAAATGACTTTTTCTTAGTTTTAGTGTATTATCAATAATGACTTTAACATTCATATAGTTAGCAACAAACATGAAATCTTCCAAAGAAATCTCTATATTAAGTATATCTACAGATCTATTTGAAAAGAATAATTTCATGTCTATAGGAATTGATCGATTAATTAGTGAGTCAAATGTTGCCAAAACAACATTTTATAGATACTTCCCTTCTAAAGAGATCTTAATTGAGAAAGTGCTTGAACGAAAAAGATTATACCTAATTTATTCACTAGAAGAGGTTATGAAAGAGAAAATTGAACCTTTAGAAAAATTACAAGAATTGTTTTTATGGTTTAGCTCTTGGTTTACTAGCCATGAATTTCATGGATGTATTTTCATGAAAGCTCAAGAAGAATTTCCAAACAACTTAAATCTCAGGAAAATTAATATATCATATAAACAATGGTTAGAAGATGAAGTTGAAAATATCTTTAATAAAACTGGATTAAGAGATTCTAGAAAACTAGCTTCGCTATTTGTAATTATTTTAGATGGACTTACTGTAAAAGCCAACTTAGGGACTATTACTTACGAAGATATTCACAATTCATGGAAATTCATTATATCCTTATCGAATCAATATCTTAAAGAAGATACTTAAATTTGTAGTCTCTCTAAAACTTTATCTCGGAACCATCCCAAGACCAAGAGCTCCATTCTGATTCCCAAAATAGGGAAAATGTACCTCGACTAAAATAAATTCACTTATTTAAAGAACGATCCCTGTTAACTTATCTATATTTCGGTTGAATATTATTTTCCTTAACAATTTTGACAATAAAGCAAAGTACAGAACGCCGAACCTTTGTATTGTTATAACTACTTTGATGATCAAAGCCCTTTATTTGAATACTCGTTCAACTCCTACTCACTTTTGTGAAGCGCAGGCAGACGGGTAAAGTACAATAACTGAAGCCAATAAATTTCTTGGCATACATAAAAACTCTTTTATTACAGATCTTATGAGTAAAGATATTCTTAAACCACATTACTTTGGCAATCATATTTACGCGGTCAAATTTTTCAAACGAACCGATGTAGAATCTTTACGGGAATCAAATTTAGGAAAGGAGCTCAGGAAAAAGAAGATTAAAATTTTTAGGAATTCTTAAATTCATCATCCTTTCCTTTTAAATCAATAAGCCCACATTGTAGTGGATTTTTTTTATTGTTAGTAAACTCTCCTTTCTCATTCCAGCAAATACTGCTTAGGCGTAACTTCTAAAGTCAAAAATTTAAAATGGAGAATTTCAAAAAAATATTTGTATATAAAATAAAAATCCTAACTTATGTGTCACTTTCTTGTGAGATATAGTGTCAATTACAAAACCAACTAATTGATTTATTTAAAATAAAATCAATTGATTTGTATCATTTAAGGTTGAACTATTTAAATTAGAATCTAGCTAGATATTTAATTTCCTTAATAGACATTTCAATAAAAAACAAACGAAGGGAGCTTATCTAAAGAATTTACATCGTAGAGCCAATCAATAAATCTGGAAGAATTTTTGATGAATATTATTATTCGTGATGAACAAGTTGAAGATATAGAAGCCATCGAACACTTAACTAAAGCAGCTTTTCAAAATGCCGAGCACACGAGTCATACCGAACATTTTATTGTTAATAGTTTAAGAAACCACGGACAACTGACTATTTCTCTAGTGGCAGTTGAAGATGGTTCTATTATTGGACATGTTGCTATTTCTCCAGTTCAAATCAGTTCAGGGGAAATGGGTTGGTATGGTTTAGGCCCTATTTCAGTTCACCCAAATAAACACGGGCTGGGTATTGGTTCCCTTCTGATGAATAAATCACTAGAAAAATTAAAAAACTTAGGTGCAAAAGGATGTGTTTTATTAGGTGATCCCAACTATTACAGCCGCTTTGGTTTTAAAAACAATCCTGAGCTAATTTTACCTGATGTACCGAGTGAGTATTTCCAAGCCTTAAGCTTCTCAGGTCATTTTGCTAAAGGCTATGTAAGCTATCATGAGGCATTTAATACAACGCAATAATAAAAATTATTATCTTTCAAAAGAAAACTCCTAAAATAGGAGTTTTCTTTTTTTACTTTGAATAATATAGATATAAATAATCTAGTTTTATTTAACACGTTCAATCTTAAAAACTTCAATATCGGTAGGCTTAACTCGATGTGTATCCACCTCTCCTACAATACGCACTTTATCTCCAGCTTTTAGTTGTAGAGGCTTCCACAAGTCATCATCTATATCAATTACAATCGAACCCGTAGCATCTTTAAACTCGAAATGATCACCAGCAATATGCTTTACGATCGTACCCGTCAAAGTTACTCCAGATTCATCAGCCAAAGTTTTTGCTTTAGATACTGTGACTACATTTTTTGTCGCTTCTTTTATTAAGGTAGCATCGGGTTTAGCTAATACCGCATTACTACCCAATAAAGCCAACCCAGTGAAAGTTGCTAAGAATATTTTTTTCATTGCTATGACCTAATTTTAATGTTCTTAGTTATATAAACAAATTCTTTTAAAGTTATAGATTTAGCTTTTGTGGTTTTTTGTATCTTATAAGAGAGTTTCTTTAATCATGTTATGAAGAAACACCTAAGAATTTCTTTAGGTTCTCTTTTCCAAAAACAATTTATAGCCTTTAGTTTTGTCATGAATTTACTTAAGAAAGCGTGTTTCTTAAGTAAATTAAACCCAGCATTAAAATATCACTTAATTGTTAAGCAACAAGTTGGCCTAAATTCAATAAAATATTTATGGCTT
>Ga0163161_10000785_pt1 | contig 24945 bp, 17 predicted proteins | sample S45metaG_FD_129847 | JGI IMG/M metagenome (GOLD analysis project Ga0163161, IMG submission 129847) | Switchgrass rhizosphere microbial communities from Kellogg Biological Station, Michigan, USA - S4-5 metaG | ecosystem: Host-associated > Plants > Roots > Rhizosphere > Soil | place: USA... | reverse complement strand
GGCCGTCACGATAAAAGGCACGGTCAAGATCATCGGGCCTTCAGGCGGCGATAGTTTCTGGTGGCGTTCAGGAACGTCCGGCGGATACTTTAAGGATCTCGGGGTCCTGTTCTAACGACTTGCGGTCCCAGTGGGCAAGGTCGGCAGCGGCTCGGTAGGTAGTTTGGGCAAAGGTGAGTATGGCGTCGGCGGGCGATGCCGGCGCGCGACCAGCGAAGGAGTTCATAAGGAGTTTATTATATAAGCGCCGTCGGTTAACCGAAGGGTTGTAAGTTCGAGTCTTACCTGCGGAGCCAATATTTAGAACAAGTTACGGGCACCATGATGATGCCCTTTTCTTATTACTCACACCTTTGGCGTTTCCGAGCACTCGCTTCACACGCGATAGGTCAGAAGTTCAAATCTTCTAGACGGCACCATTCTTTTCAATAACTTACGGGCACCATCACGGTGCCCTTTCTCAATTCCCACCCAAATTCCCACCTAATATTTTTTGCGCACGACGAGTAACGTCTTGTGATAGCCTTCCTTCAAAAAAGGATCACAGAACTGAGGCATTGTAGATCGCATCCTCACGCGATGAGTTCAGATGCCGCCACCACACGGACGAAAATCTCGAGATCCGCTCCAATCACGATCCATAAATCTCCTTAAACGCCCTCTGCGCCATCCCGGAGATGATCTTGCGGATCGTCGAGATGAACGTTCGAGCGAGCTCACTCGCTCTTGCTTTCGATAGCAGAGGCAAGTCCATCATGATCGATTCCACGGCGTTGAAGAATGCGCCGGTGAACTCGTTGACGAAAATCTCCAGACTGACCGTTCGTTTGCGGGCGGTCTGGATCGTTAGGCGCGCGATCATCTCGCGAATGACGAGCAAGGCCAGTAGCGAAAGGATCAGGCTCCTCTGCTCCGCCGCCTGTCGCTCCGTGCCGACGATCAGAATTTCAAAATGAAGGTCCTCCCGAAACTCTTGGATCCGCGCGCCCAACGGGCTGCCGTCCAGCTTCGCAAAGATGGATTGCTTGGCAAGCTCGTAGGTTGCAGCTGAGCCCGAATGGGCTTCGCCCCCGGTGAGGTTCTTGGCTGCAATGGTCGAGACGAGCGCGCGGATGTAGTCCGGCTGAACCTTGGCCTTCATCTCGGCCAGGAACTTCAACGTCCGCTCCGCCTTCTCGATCTCGCGCAAGCCGGCGAGAAGCTTCGCTGGGATGTGGGTTGCCGCCCTCGCCTTCTTGAAGGCCTCGGCGGCCTTGCGAATTTCCTGCACCCGGTGCTCCATCCGCGCGGCCCGTTGCTCCAGCCTCAGAACGCGTTCGGCGGCATTAACGCCCCGTTTCAAGCGCTTAGTCGCCTTGATCGCCGTTTTGCCCCAGCGCACGATCTTGCTTGCGCCGCCGGTCGCGACCGTCAGGCCGACATCAATAAGAAAATCCATCGGGCTGTCCCAGCCCACGATAGCCCAGATTCTGCTTGCAACGCTGACGTGAGCGGCTTCACGCGCTGCTTTCTCCTCGGCCTTGAGCGCCTGGAGCTGGCGATAGCTGTCGGTCGCCATTTGCGCCGCGGTCAGACTATTGTTGAAGACGAGGTTGCTGAAATTATCGGTGTTGTAATCGTCGGTATTTAGACAGCTTTGGTCGGAGACCGGGTAGCTGTTGATCGCAATCTGCGTGAGGCTCCCTTTGCAGAGGTTAAACAGGTGGATGTTATATTCGTCCACGACCTCGTCGGGCAGGTCCTTGGGTAGAGTATATTGGCGTCTCAACGACAGCCAGTGGAAGTTCAGGAATTTGTCGTAACCGCGCTGCGCGAGTTTGGTGACGAGATCGGCGAGATCGGAGCCGATCTCGGCGCGAACAATCTCATTGCTGTCCTTAATGCTCTCGATGGTCTCGCTGATCGAGAGCGCGCAGCCGTTGATATATTCCTGCTCTTCCTCGACGAAGTCCGTCTCTTCGAAAAAGCCTTTCTCGCCGATCTCGACTGTCAGCTCCGAGAGTTCCTCGGCGACGCTTGAGCGGATTTCCGACTCCCGGGCTTCATTCGCCTTCAACAGGCGTCCGACCCACTCGTTGCCATCGTCGAACGCCTTTTGAATGGTCTGGCGCTGGCTCGCTGTGAAATCCGGCATAAGGAACCGTCTTTAGCTGACCGGGAAGTCGCTAAGCTTTACCAAGTTTGTTGGGATCTTGACCTCCCATGCCTGCCCGACAAGGCGCGGCCCCAGGGCATAGCCTGTGTCCGAATCGCTCGAGCCCTCGAACGGTCGATCGAACCGGATCTGCTGCGTTACCTCGTCAACATCGCCGATGACATATTCGGCTGTCCCAATCCGTATCCGGCGCCGCTCATCGCCCTCGCCGAACTCGGTACCTGTTCCCTTGGCTCCGGCCGAACCGTTCGTGACCTCGAGCGTCCCTAGGCCGTCGACATATTCATTGCTGAGCCGGCTCTTCATTTCCTGAAGAATCGACAGCTGCGGAGCATCGCCGTCCTCGTCGAAGTTGATGAGATCGCCTTCCGCATCCCAAATCTCCACGCCCGCGAAATAGTTGAGGGTCGAAGCTTCGAACCCAACCCTTACGGGCACCTGCACTCGCGCGGCTCCGGCCTGTAAGAATTGCTCGAACTGATCGTCATTGTCGCTGATTTGCGACAGGCCGATCCACTGATCTTTGCGGGTCCAGAAATAGGGATAGAAGACGTAGGTCAAATTCATCCAGTCGAGGCCATGCTCGAACAATCGGATGAAACGGGCTTCCGCCTTGGCTTCGGGGAGATTGATCTCCGGATAGCCATAGGGGGCAGAGCTGCGGCTCATGGCGTCGAAGGATTCGAAATGCTGACCTGACATCATGGTGATGCAGGACTTCTTCAGCTCCGTGCGCTCGATCTGCCTGTTCTGCGCCGGCGAGCGCCCATATTCCGCGGTATATCCCGCATTCAGCTGCGCCGCTTCGACGGCCGCCTGATATCGGCTGAGCGCGGTCCGATATGCGTTCATGACGGCGAAATAAGTCTTGGTCTGCCACTCCTCGTATTTGCGCTGACTAAGCACGCAGAAGACGGTGAACAGCACTTCGTAATTGTGGAATCTGAGGGTGTTGATTGAGACGGGAATCTTGGACGTCGCTTCCTGGTGAAGCGTCAGGTCGACGAGATCCTGCCAGGGCTCCGAATATTGGAATTGCTTGTCCTGTACTTGGATCGTGACGAAGTGATCGCCTGCTTCGGTCTCGCCGTAGATGTTCACGATCGCCTTAACCGGACTGTACCCGTCCGGAACGTCGATCTCTCCCGCTTCCGAACTAACCTTCGGCCCGCCCTGATAGGCCGGCTGGATCGGGTCGGGCCCCTTCTTGGCCATTGACACGACACGGGTCGTCGGCGGCGGCGGTTCCACGCCTTCGGCGCCATATTGCGCGGCCCAGAAAAGATAGGATTCCTGGGTCATGTGCTGGGGCTCGAGCGGATGGAACTTCCCGTCCGCATCATGGCAATAGCCGGGCTCCTGAGGGCATTCGACCAGATTGGACTGGAGTGGCTGCCGGGCGAGTGCATGGCGGTAGAATGCGGCGGGCTCGGGAACGATGAACTCAAGCATTAGGCGCTTGCCGTAGTTGACGACCTGCGCCGTGTAGATCTTGTCGACATAACGGTACGTGCCAACGACGTCGGTAGTCGCACCTTCGAACTTGTGCAGGTTGCGCTCGACAAACTCGCGGGTGGTCCGTGTCGAGCGCTTCTGTCGTGTGCGCTTCTGAATGCGGCTGACCGCCCGCGCAGTCGTCTCGCGGGCATAGGAGGAGGCGATCTGGCTCGATTGCTGGCGCGAGCTGTTGGTCGACGCGCTCGCATTAGCCGAAACCTCCACGCTCGGGCCGTACGAGGCGGAAATAGTCAGTCCCGCTTGCTTGGAGGCGGCCTCGTTCTGAGCCTGCTGCGCCTGGGATTGAAGCTCGAACCGTTCGCTGGTCGTCAGATCCTTTTCGGTTTCTTCGGACTCCTCCGTTTCTGTCTCGAGCAATTCCTCGGTGGTGAGGGTCAGGCGGTTGGATCGGACGCGGGTCTCACCTTGAAGAACATTTTCTATGTGCGCGATTTCGCCCAACTCATAGCGCGCGAGCTTCTGCTCGACGATCATCAAATCGGCGATGCCGAGCACTTTCGCCTCGCCATGGCCCGTTGGGGCAGTAACCGGTCCCGAGCTTGTCGCGGGCTCAACTTGCGGCAGCGGGCATGCACCCGGATGACGGCCCGAATAGTCCGTGAACACGCCGCTATCGTGGAGCCCGGACGCGAGGTCCCCTTGAAGACCGAGTTTGCGGAACATCGCGCCGCCCCGATTCAGCGTGCTCGCTTCCCTAGACATTTCGTCCTCCAGGATGCCGACCGCCCGACTGGCGTCGATCTGGCCTGATAACCCGATCGTCTGAAGCACGGCCCGGGTGTTCTTTGAGAGCGGCCCGCCGTCCCCAGCGTTCAGCGCAAAGCCGGGCGGCCGCCGAACGGTCTCACCGGATTTCTTGGGTTTTTCGGGTGCCGCAACGAGATGCCCGCGGCGAAGCGCTTTGACCACGTCTTCGACGGCAGCACGCAAGCTATCTAACTCTTTGGTGGCCCGCTCGCGCTCAGCTCGCTGTTCCTTAATCTGTTCTGCCCTGCTTACCGATGCGCTAGCGTCTTCGACGCCTTTCTTCGGCAAGGGGAAAAGATGACTGGGCAGAACGACCGCCGGCTGTTCGAAGCTGCCCCTAGTTATCGGCCTGTCGGCCCTAATAGCGTCCGCAACAACGATGGCGCCTGCCAACCGCATGAGCCTGCTGCGGTGGGAGGCAGGCAAGGCATAATCGATACTTGCGGCAACGACGCTGTCGCCGACTCTGATCCTGTCCCCTGACAGATCAGAGCTGACGCCGCTCACGTCATAAGCTGCTCTGGCATCGGCCGCGAAGTTGGTCGCGGGAATCTCACTCAGCTTCCCGACGAAGGTCTTGAGGGCATCGCTGACTCCGCCGCCGGCGCCCGAATAATCGTTGGAGCCTACGAACGCCTTCAAGCGCGCGAGCAGCTTCTCGCGCTGATCTGGACTGCGCAGCTTTCTAAGTTCGGTGACCAGCGGAGTGTCTCCGCTGATCGAGAAGAGGATGGGACTCGCAGCCTCAGTTTCATCTCGCCTGCTGGGCTGCCAGATCGTGGCGAAGCGAAAGACCTCAATTGCCATATTCCCCTCCTTTATGTCTCCAACCGCGACCTACGTCTTTGATTAGCGGACTCAGGCGCTCTGCATTCACGCGAAGCTTCCGGTTGGGACTCAGCCCCTACACCTACGCCGCTCTGAATACAAATCAATTCGCCTCCGACCATGAACCTAGGATGGGTCGCCGTCGAGAGCAAAGAAGGTTGGTCTGAATAGGTTTATTGTATGACGAGCATATATGCGAAAACTAGGTTTGTATGTGCGATAACACACACAACGGCAAAAAATCGGGCCCTGCCTGCCATTCTCCGTATCGCAAGCATTCTTCTATATTGTGGGCCCGATCAGTGGGTCAAGCGATGAGCATTGAGCGTCGGCGCTTTGTTGTGCCACCGGTTGCGCCAATTTCTATACGCGTCCGTGCCAAGATGAAAGGTCGGGCAATGTATGAGGAGGATCTTGAATCTGACCTGAAATTCCTTGCCAGGGAACTATCAAAACAAGAAAGACCCGCTAGTTGATAGGCGCCACCGCGGAGGCAAATGCTGCCGTCGCCAGCACGAACACAGTCAATTGGTATCCTAAAAGCTTCTTCTCGTCGGGCCGAGGCAAAATCCCTCCTATCTCTTCGTTGTAGGCTTGTATTCGCAAAGCCCTATCATGATTCTCAAGGGCATCTCTCGCGCTTCTTTCAAGCTTGAGGTTCTGATTGAGCCAGAAGATCGTGTAGGTGGCCAACGAGAATACCGAAGCAGCAAGGAACACTCGGGGCCATACGGTGAGGTCCCTTCCGCCAGTACGTAGAGCAATTATGCCACCAGTGAGCCCTATAAGAATTGCGCTCGCCCAGGAGAAGATCCGCCACAGCTTTTCGGTGCGGAACGCAATCTCGCTTACTACCGCGGCGCGGGCCAAAACGCGAAGTTCATAATCCGGCTGTATCATATATTTTTCGTCCGGAACCCAACCGGCTTCCGTTCCGTTGCAGCATCAGTAACGAACATGATAATCGCCGCTTTCTAAACGAACATGATAGTAGTTGCGTCGCTTCTTGTTGGAGATCAACTCCAACTTCTGAGGTGGTTGAAGAAGCTCTATTGGATCGTTGTCGGTAGACGGGCTAGATCGCAGGTTCACGTTTCGCGCAACCTCCAGCTCACCCGCTTGCGCGAAGACACTTGTAGTGAACAAAACCGCGCTGAGGAGAATAGCCGCGATATAGGCAGGCAAACAAAAAAGGGCCAGAAGCCCCTTCGATGGTTTGGAAGTTCTCATTGTTTTTACCTCGTCGTGGAAATTGGTAAAGCGCCCTAAACGTAGCACAGGCTTGGTTTTATGAGCAACACTTTTTTACGAGGTGGCCAGAACCGGCGTATTTACGGTGCTGAATTGAACGCTGAGGTTCTGTACGTTTACACGCTGTGAGCTAATCTATTAGGATAGACGTTACCAAAAAACGAGCGAGGACGGAACCATGGACTTGGATGAACTTTCTGTCGAGGGATTGAGACGGCGGTTGGCTGAGCTGGTCGGCGAGGTGCAGCTTGCGTTTCGCCGTGAAATGGGCGTGACGTATGATGACCGCTTGATTGCCGACGCGATGGCCCATTGCCTGGCACACAAGCTGGATCGTATCGAGGAAGGCATGCTGGAGATGTTCACGACGCCGCGTCGTGCGGAATACCATGAACTTACTATGCTGCTCGAACGCCACGCGCCCGAAGTACGTACCGCCATCGAGATTGAAGAGGCCGCACATCTAGCCCAAGAATACGGCGACGAGAGTGTTTTCACCGGCCACCGGACGTTCTCACCGTCTAAGTATGCGGCAATGATGAGCTATCTCACGTCGAAGGGACATTACGTTTACAAGACGAGCCTCAACAAGCTACTTTTCTACACCGATCTAACCTACTATTATCTGAGCGGCAAAGGCATGTCCGGCGCGGTCTATGCCAACCGCCCATACGGGCCTGTTGCTGAACCTGCTGGTCCGCTCCTCAATGCCCTTATCGAGCGCGGAGAGATAGTGGTCGATCCGCGTATGAAAACGTTGACGGCTTCGGACACGGCCGCGACCGACATGCTTAACGAGGATGAGCGAAAGGTGCTCGACTGGGTCGCAGAAACCTACGGCGGCATGAAAGCTGGTGAGATCAGCGGGTTTTCTCACAACGAACACGCGTATAAGTTCACGGAACCAAATGAACTTATTGCATACGACTACGCAAAGGTCTTCAAGAAACTCCCGCCGCGTGATTTTCTTGGTTAATAAGCTAGCCTTTGTAACGCAATTAGCTACGGGATGAAAGCGTTAGGCAAAGGGATGTCGTTGGTGAGTGCCAAGTGTAATGTCAGTTGACTTGGAAGGCCCATGGAAGATTGTAACGGCTGGCTTTTACACTACAGCTGCTAACCGTATCAATTTCATTTTTTGCATAAAGCGCAAAATACCTAGAACTGTATCTTCTAATGAAGGATCGGGACGGCCGTATTTGCTCTTGTCCCTAGCGGTTCGATAGGATGTGCTGTCATATCTCTTAAATTCCATCGATGAAATATTACTAACTGAGCCGACAAGAAAATCCAACAGCGGAAAAAGCAAATCATCTCGCTGGCATCTTTTTATCACTTCGGAGACGAAATCGGGGAGGGTGAATAATTCAAATCGTCTCCCGGTGAAATCAGTGATGATATTAGTAATGTCTGCCATGTTTGCATAACTGTCGCGTGTGACGTGATAAATTCCGTTTCGGATGTCCGAGGATGTAGAAATCGCAACAATGTTATCAGCAACTACATCAACAGGCACAAAGCTCACCTGATTAAGAGCGTCGACGCCGATACCGTGCTTAATCATGAAGACGAGTAAACGAATGGCTATATCAAAACTATGCCCCCCCCCATCAATGGACGGAGTGACCAAAGCCGGACGAAAAATACGAGTCATCAAGCCCCGGGCGGTCGCATCCTGTACGAGTCGCTCCGCTACCCATTTGGATTGGCTGTAGCCGAAGTCCAGCAGTTCCATATTTTCGTTGGAGTCGGTTTCATATAATACCTCCTTAACGGCCCATCCAAAGATGAAGGTTGTCGATACATGGTTGAAAACCTTTGGACAGCCTTCGAAGGACAACCTTAGAAGCTCACTGGTTCCAAGCACGTTTGCCGGCCTCATTCTGGCATAATTGAAAACGTAATTGACCGCGGCTCCGTTATGATAAACCGTATTGACTTTATTGACTAGAAGCTCCCAACAGCCGGTGGAGAGGCCTAGATTTTCTTTCTCTAAGTCTCCGCAAACAGGAATGACACGTTTTTCGTACTCTCGTAGAAGCCTTTTGTTATTGAGGCCCGCAGACGACATGTTTATTTTTAGTCTTTCTTTTTCCGCTAACTCATCTGCGCGTCGGATCAGAACATAAATTCGCTTATCGGTTTGTTCAAGCAGACTGCTCAAGAGAAAGGGACCAAGAAAACCAGTGCCACCGGTAAGCAGGACATCCGTTCCTCCTGTTGTTTTGGCAGCTCCGGTAGGGTGCACAGGCTCGAAGAAGAGTTTGCTATCGCGACGCATTAGTTCTCTTTCTTCACGGCAATACTGATCGTATAGACGATTTAGGAAAACGACCAACTCCTTCCCGGAGCCGTCATTCAACAAGTTGACCAAAGACCCGAGTTGGAATAGATCAGCAATAGTTATCCGTTGGATCAGTTTAAGATCGACTTGTCGGGCGAACCAATGCTTATTTCGAACCTTTAGCATCTCCTTGACTTCATGCATCGAAATTACAAGGTCAAGGGAGTCAAGACCGGCTTCAACAAGAGTATATGGCTCGTTTCCAGTCAACTTATAGCGGGATTTTAGCATTTCAAAAACAGAAATGGTCGGATCCGCCGCTACCGAACTCGGTTGTTTTTCCCGTACAAAACTCTTAAGCACCGTAAACTTACCTTCCATCCACATTTGCTTGACCATGTGGCGCATAATCTTCCCAGAACTTGTTCTCGGGATCTGCCGAGGCGCAATAATTGCTATCAGGGCGACTTCAACATTGAAGTGATTCCTAATTGCTGTGATAATCTCATTAGGTTCAGCAAGCCGCTGACGGTTTCTCGTTTCCGCGACAACCGCGATAGATGTCTCATCCCCTTGACTAATCTCAAAGGCTACAACCCGATCCTTTCGGAGCAAATTTGATGTACTCTCGACTATAGTTTCAATGTCCTGTGGGTAATAATTCTGTCCACGTATTATTATCGTATCCTTGGCTCGTCCACAAACATATAGCTCCCCTTTGAATATAAAACCAAGATCGCCTGTTCGCAGATAGCTCTCATTGCGTTGCGAATCACCGATAAGACGAGCGTGAAAGACCTCGCGGCTTAATTCCGGCTTATTCCAGTATCCCGAACATTTGCTCTCCCCGGTTACCCAGATTTCGCCGACATTTCCATCTTCGAGAGCTATACATTTCTCCGGGTCGACAATTCTTACTGCAATGTTATTCAAGGGACGTCCGCAACTAATGAGTTTCTTTGCGCCCCCGTTTTCAGACACGTCCGATGAAACCTTGACCCTTCCCATAGCCAGGCCATTCTTATTAAGGGACAAAACATCACGTCCATAGTTTGAAACCGCAAGCGTATTCTCGGCCAACCCATATGCAACGAAAAAGTATTTAGGCTGTAATCCCGCGGGTTGGAACATTTGCAGAAAGTTTGAATAGGTGTCTGGCTTGATTGGTTCGGCCGCAGCCATCAGAAATCTTAAAGAACTCAGGTCCGCGTTCTGGATGGCTTCTTTTGAAAGCCGTCCCGGGCGTAAACAGTATTCAAAGGCGAAATTCGGCGCTGACGAACCGGTTGCTTGGTATTTCTTTATTGTTTCTAGCCAAAGGGAAGGACGTTGGATGAAATCGGTAGGTGAGAATCCATACGTTGTGCCACCGCTCAGAAACGCGGAAAAGAGATAGTAACCAATTAAGCCCATGTCATGGTATTGCGGCAGCCACGTTACGGCCACCGGTGTCGGGTGATCCACGACAAGATTGCAATTATGTAAAATATTGCGGTGGGAGACCATTACACCTTTAGGATGGCTTGTCGACCCCGAAGTGTATTGAAGAAAAAGGATGTCGCCGACGATATCAGAATTCTCTTCTTGAGGTTGATCTATGAAATCCTCGGAAACAAGCCATCTAAGAGCAAGTACATGCCCGAGGTTGAACGAGAATCGCGATAAATTATTCTTGGATAGGTTCAGACTTAGGGAATCATTGTAGTCCTTACTTGTCAAGACTGCTGCGGCGTCGCAATCTTTTGCAATGAAATTCATCTTATACAGAGCTGATTGGAACCCATGAGAACTTGGGGGGTAAACTGGAACCGGAATCAACCCGGCCCGCGCACAGCCAATGAAAGCGCAGATCATTTCCAGGCCGGGTTGAAATACAAGCAACACCCGCTCCCCTGACTTCAAAGCATTCTCCTTCCGAAGATGCCATGCGATTACTTTTGTTCGATATCGAAATGCTTCGTAGGTGTAACTTTCAGTTTCACTGCCGTTCAAATCTAAGAACGAGTATAGAAGTTTCTCTGGATTCTTAGACGTCCAATAGTCCTGTTTATCGAAGATTGAGTTTGTGGGGCTCATTAGCTTTCGTCTCAGATCCTGACCTTTGAGAAATTCATCCTTATCCCGTTCCTGGGCTTTAAAATAATCATTGGATGTGGTTCGATCACCTGATTCATGGCGAGTTCATAATCAAATTTCCTGAGAAGGACGCACAAAATGATGAGCATTTGCAACATCGCATAATTGCCACCTATGCACCCCCGTGGACCCCCACCAAACGGCAGGTACGAAAAATTCGTGTGGTTCTTACGATTCAGCTTTGAGAAACGTTGCGGTATAAAGCTCTCCGGTTCATCCCAGTATTGGTCGGAATGGTGCGCACCGTGGATGTAGGCAATTACGGTTGTTCCTTTGGGTATGAAAATATCCGATACCTGATCGTCACTCAAAGAAACTCGATCTATCATCCAAAAAGGAGGGTATAGTCGTAATGACTCCTCGATTATTTGCACGGTAATTTCGAGTTTGGATATATCCGAATATTGAATGGGATTGTTACCAACTTTTGTATCTAGCTCATCTCTAATTTGTTCAATGTACGTCGGATGCTGGCTTAATAAATATAACACCCAAGATAGTGCGTTTGATGACGTCTCGTGTCCGGCAACCAAAAGTTGCATAGTTTCGCTTAAGACTTGCTCGTCATTCATACCGACGTCCGTCTCGCCGTATCGAGCGTCCAATAGAATTTGGAGCAAGTCGTGATGGTTACCCCTGTCTTTACGTCGTTGTTTAATGCAATTCAAAACCAATTTATTTCCCCGATCTCGCATTTTTTCGAATTTCAGTAATTCTCCAGACAAGGTAAACCAGGGGCCTAGATATGGCTGCACAATCTGCCGAACCATAAATCTCTGTACGGAAGAAATGGTGTGACTAATATAACTAACTTCCGTATCCGCCAAATTTGTACTGAACAGCGAGCGGCTTACCATTCGAAAGGTTATTTTCATCATCTCGCTGTATATGTCGATCGGCCCTCGCAGAATCTCCTCGTCAAAGGATTTTAGCGACTCCTCCAGGCTTTCGTGCATTGTTGAACCCAGGTCGATTAACTGTTCCCTATGAAAACCCTGTTGAAGGAGTCGGCGCTGATCGACCCAGGCTTTACCGTTGGTGGTAAGCAAACCGTGACCTAGGAAGTGGCGCATCCGCCTCATCTGAATTTCAGATTTATGATAATTCTCATGGTTCGTCTTGAGCACATGTTCCATAAGGTCCGGATTACTCGAGACAATGACTTTCTTAACACCTCCAAAATAGTAGACAAAAGTATTTCCTAACCGGGCCGTATATTTATCAAATACCCCTATAGGGTTCTTGATCATTTGTCGTGAATCAAGGAACGCCCGAAGTCTCGATACCTCAGGAATGACGGTTGACTGTTTAGGACACATACGGCGCCTGAATCGTACAGTTAATTAACCAGAAGTCACTCGTTCTCAGCCGTCGCAAGCCGTCGAGTCAGCTCCGAAGGGCTAAATCAAACGTTCTGCAGACTGCTTCCCATTTTGTTCTTCGAAAAAACAATCTGCCAAACCTGAGCCTTTCGCGAAAGAAAAATACCACGCGAAATTAGAAGATAGAATTTCCACATCCGAAAGAATCGCTCGTCATAGGCATCCTGAATCTCTGGCCAACCTTCCAGGAAATTCTGGTACCAGGCATTTAACGTCTTCTCATAGTCTCGTTCGAACTTGTAGAAGGCCTCAACTATGAAGAGTTTCTCAACTGATTTTGTAATTTGAGCAAGAGATGGTGATTCACCGTTCGGGAAAATGTACTTATTTAGCCACGGGGCCTCACTTGGACTCACGTGTTCGTTGCCAACAATCGCCTGCAGCAAAAAATAGCCCCCAGGTTTCAAACACCTATCCACAGTCTTCATGAACCGTCGATAGTATTTATGACCGACCGCTTCAATCATCTCTATGGAAATGATCCGGTCAAATTTTCCTTGAAGATCTCTGTAATCTTGTAGCCGCAGTTCGACCGGCAAGTCGGAACAAAGTTGGCTGGCATACTTTAGTTGTTCTTTGGAAACCGTTATTCCAACAACTTCTGCCCCATAATTCTCGGCAGCAAACCTTGCTAATCCACCCCAGCCGCATCCGATATCGAGTAGCCGCATTCCGGACTTTAATCCTATTCTCTTACATATCAGATCTAATTTATTTTCCTGGGCCTCGTCCAAATTAGTTGCAGCTTTCCAGTCGCCGCAACTGTAGATCATTCGTTTGTCCAACATGAGTCGAAAAAGTTCGTTACCCAGATCGTAATGCCTCTGACCCACCTCGAATATCTTCGATCTACCTCCGCGATTGCTGAGTCTAACGCGGATGGCATATAGGAGGAGCTTGAAATTCTTAAAAGACTCTTTTTGTAAATCGGCCTGGATGAATCTAGACGTCATTTCCTCGATGCTGTCACACTCCCACCATCCATCCATGTAAGCCTCGCCAATTCCAAGAGCCCCGTCCCGCAACACTCTTCCATAAAAACTGCTGTTTGTGACCCTAATATCGAACGGGCGAGTTCCATCAATAACAATGTCCGCCTTCAGGAACAATTCCGTGATTAAATCACGATATCTGGCGTGTGCGCGGGCAGTGTTTTCGGTGACACCATCATAAGCGCGTATCATGCCGCAAGCCTCCTTTTTCCAAAGTCCTGAGTCACCGGTTCATAGCCGAGCTCGCGCACCATACGGTAATGACTGCGAAATACCGAAGTGTATGAATCATAAGAGTGATACGGCAATCCAAACTCAGAGGCAGTTTCCTCAATTATTTTGCTGATCTTCCGGTAATGAGTGTGGCTGACCTTGGGAAATAAATGATGTTCTATTTGAAAATTCAGACCGCCCGTAAACCAATTCAGTAATGCATTATCATTTCCAAAATTTGCCGTCGTTCGGAGTTGATGTGCTGCCCACTCCGATGAAATGCCTAAGGGATCCCCGCTTGGAACGGGAAACTCTACCTTTTCCACGAGATGGGCCATCTGAAAAATGAACGTCAAAAACAAACTCAGAGTTAAGTGAAACACTAGGAAGCCAAGGAGAAAGCGGCCAGTTGGAAAAAAAAGGAAGGGCAAAGCAACGAAAACAATGACATACACCACCTTGCTAGTCCAGAATTCTATCTTTTGACCCGTTGACATAGGTGGGATCGGCCGGTAATGGTTAATCTTAAGCGTAAAGTAGTGCACAAAATCCTTAACGAAAAACCATTCAAGTGTATTCAGACCATACAAAATGAAAAAGAAACGATGTTGATTCTCATATTTAGACTTCCAGGGCTGCTGAGGGCTAAGCCTTAGGTATCCGCGGCTCTCAATGTCGTCATCCCATTCGAAAACGTTAACCAAGCTATGGTGCAGTACATTATGTTTATACCGCCAAAAATAACGGCCGGCCCCTAACGCGGTCGAACTCAACGCGCTTACTAAAAGATTGACATGTCGACTCGATGAGAGTGAACCATGATTTGCGTCATGGAAAACGTTGAACCCCAACGCACACGCTGAAATGGCGTAAGAAATACATAGCAGCAACTGTAACCAGCTCGATTCTACGAAGAAAAGGAGAACGTAAGAAGCAAGGAACCAGAGGATGATAATAAGGGCCTTAAAGTAAAGCCGAACGTCGTCACGACGACTCGTTTCTCCAAAATAATCGTCTACGCGGATTCGTAAGGTCCTACCGAAGTTATTCGGACCTAAAAACATGGGACGGCTGCCGCGACCAAATCTGGTCGATATTGGTGGGTATGCCTCTTCGCCCGCGGGTTGCAGTATCGGAATTGGAGATCTCAAACCACTTACCTCATTGTGGTGAGGCGTGTAAGGCAGCTAATCCTTACTTCCTCAGCAATAACATTAAAAAGATTTGTTTGACCGATGGTGCCGCAAGACAGTCAAATTGTCAAGAAAAACGACTTTCTGGGCCCAGAATCAACCAGCAGAGTTGATCGCGAGTCAGTTGTGGCGCTGGCAAGCCGCCCTTGCCGTTCATGTCTGTCGCAGAATACACTAAATTCGGTCAACTTCAGTCTCGTGTACAACGTCGATAGTCAAACTTTCGAATCATTCGGTAGTGTCGTAATTCTAAACTCATCGATTTTCCCGGCGACCTAACGGTGGAGTAGGCGTCAGTTTTCAGATACGTGGATCCTTATGTCCGTAGATTTTGAGGTTGGAATTGTTGGTGCCGGCTTTGGGGGACTCATAGCGGCGCTGGAACTTAGAGGTTCCGGCCACAATTCGTTCGTGATTTTCGAGCGTTCGACGGAAGTAGGCGGTGTGTGGCGCGAAAATATTTATCCTGGCTGCGCCTGTGACGTGCGCACCCATCTATATTCCATTGCATCGCAACCCAATCCGCAGTGGTCATCGTCCTACGCGACCCAACCAGAGATTCTTAATTATTTAAAGGATGTCGTTCTCCGGAATGACCTTCAGAACCACATTAGGTTCGAAACAGCAATTCAGGAAATCAAATTCCTTGACAATGAAGGAATTTGGCAAGTTACTGATAACAAAGGAGGGCGTCACCGTCTTAAAGTGATAATTCTGGCGACGGGGCCGCATAGTAGACCCTCTTTGCCAAGCATTCCAGGACTAGAGAACTTTCAGGGTCGTGTATTCCATTCGTCTGCGTGGGATGTCTCAATTGACCTTGTTGGCAAAAAGGTCGCGGTAATAGGAACAGGTGCAAGCGCAATACAGATCGTTCCCAACATTGCTTCCAAAGTCACACATCTTACCGTTTTCCAACGAACCCCAGCATGGATCATCTCCCGAAACGACCGAGATATTACCTTTGTTGAGCGGTGGCTTTTCCAGCACCTTCCCTGGACACAGGTTTTCGCTAGAGGATTGATCTATTGGCTGATGGAACTTGTCGGGCTTGCCTTTCTAGGCAATGATTTGATCAGTCGTGTCCTAACGAAAATTGCTCTGGCCAAGTTGCGCCGGGAAATAAGGGATCCTCTGGTCAGAAGTAAATTGACTCCAAACTATACGATCGGCTGCAAACGAATCCTGGTGTCCGATGATTTTTATCCGGCTTTTAATCGGCCAAATGTCGAGTTGGTTACTGATAACATAAGTGAAATCAAGCCGACCGGAATTTTGACCAGGGCTGGTCGGCTTCATGAAGCGGATTATATTGTCTTTGCAACGGGTTTCATCGTTGCGGATCCCGATAATTACTTGCGAGTGTTAGGTAAAGGCGGGCGGGTTTTGACTGCCGAATGGGAAAAGTATGGGACGCAGGCTTACTTGGGGATAACGGTTGCGGGCTTTCCAAATATGACTTTGCTCCTTGGACCAAATTCCGGTCTTAGTCATTCATCGGCCCTGCATGTTATGGAATCTCAAATGAAATATATTGCGATGTATCTTGCCGAATGTATGAAGGCGGGCGACAAGGCCTTTCTGGATGTCAAGCCCGAAGTTCAAGACCTTTATAACGCCCAGCTGCAAGATCGTTTAACGGGAACTGTCTGGAATTCTGGTTGTAAAAGTTGGTACTTGGACAGAAATGGCGTGAACACCACGATTTTTCCGGGACTGACAAACCGTTACAGGCGTCTAACAGCGGCATTCGACATCGAAGACTATCTTGTAATCGATCAACAAAAATACTGAGGAGCCTTCGGTTCGACGGATTCCGGGTAGCACCGGGAAGAGATTTACGACTTCGGAAACAACGCTCGCCGATAATGTAATGTGCTACAATTAAGACCGGACTAACTATCTGCCTGCCGGTCAAACTTTAAACTCTAATCAATGTAGTTCTAAGTTGCTAAGGAGGAATGACAATGACAGATTCGAAAATCTCCCCACCAAAATCAGAAGAGCATGGTGCACTCGCGGACGAAAACAAACAATTGCGTTCAAAAATCAAAGAACTCGAATTCGCTTTGACTGAGGCCACGGCCGGAACACGATTGCGATCCAAAACAACAGACTCAGATGGGACTAATAAGGACCTACCTGACCGGATAAATGACATTGCCAATCGTTCTACGGACGAAGTCGATAGACTTTTTCGCGGTGTGTTCGTTATGGTAGCCGAAAGTCTGCGTTCCACAGCGGAGGTCGTAAATGCGTTCTCGAGTAAGCTCTCCAAACGCCAAAATGAAGCTCGCAGCGAGGATTACGAAGGGAGTCGGATTACTAAAACCACGGATGACCTTTTAGCAGCTGTTGAATCCGGCTTGCGAGAATCCCTGAAAATACCTCGGCGCTCATTTGAGGGTTTCTTAAGTGCATATGACGATAGTTTAAAAAGCTAGTATCGGCTGTCATAGAGTCGGACCTTTTCCCGATGGTAATTGAAAACGCCATCGTTGAAAGAGATTCTTTCTTTCACGTCAAATAAAGGCTTGTGGGATGGAAACCACCGAGAAACCCGATCCGCCAAAAACTATTATTCAAAGATTGGTAGGAGGACCGCGTGGCTTCCGGCGTCTTTTAGTTCGACTTGGACCTACATACGTAAAGGTAGGCCAGTTTCTTGCATTGCGCCCCGACCTGATACCGCAGGAATATACCGATGAATTGCTTGAATTATTTGATGACGTAGAAGTCGTTTTGTGGAGCGACGTGCAGAAGATCCTGCATCGCGAATTACCAGATTTCGAGGAGAAATTTGAATTTATTGATCCTCATCCGGTCGCTAGCGGTTCTCTTGCCCAGGTGCACCGAGCCGTGCTACCGGGCGGCCGGCAAGTCGCGATCAAAGTTCTTCGGCCAAACATTCGGGAACGGGTTGAGACTGACTTGCGACGAGCCCGAACGTTTGCCAAGATTCTCCGCTTGGCGCACATAACCTTTGTTGTCGATCCCAAGGAGGTTTTTGAAGAACTCTCTGCTTGGTTACATCAGGAGATCGATCTAGAGACTGAACTGAATAATTTGATTCAGCTACGGGAACTTGCTGGAGAAAGTGAAATCGAGTTTATTCCCGACTCCTTCCCGGAATTAAGCACCTCGAGGATATTAACTACTGAGTTCGTTCAAGGTAACCGTTTCAGCACGATTCTTACCGACCGAAATGTCGAGATAGGAATTCGCGAACATGAACGAGGGATTGACCTCGGTGTTCTGGCGGAAAATCTCATTCAAGCAACATTGCGGCAAATGTTCGAATATCAGTTTTTCCACGCTGATATCCATCCCGGAAATATTATTGCAATGCCTGATAATAAGATCGGGTACGTCGACTTTGGTTTGTGCGAATATCTTGATGACAATATTCGCCATAAGCAGATCCAATATTTATCCGCGGTCTATGAAGGCGATGTGTCCAGAATATTTCGAGCTCTCCTTGAGATTCTCGTTCCCACTGACGACTCTGACGCTCGGGCATTCCGTTCAGACTTCAATGAGGAGTGCGCTAATTGGCTCTCGCGTGACAAGAACACGTATGTTAAAGGTCGTTCCCCAATGGCTCATTGGTTGGTTGGCGTAATGACGGCCGCCCGAAAGAATCACTTTCGAATTCCAGCAAGACTACTTGCCATGTATCGGACGCTCCTTACGGCCGAAACCATCGCGAATCGACTTTGCCCACGTATAGATATCCGAGCGGTGGGATATGATTTATTGCTGTCTTTTCAACTTAACGACGCTTTACGTGCGCTTCAGCCAAAGGCGTTACGGCAACTCGTCCCCGATCTTATTAGCTCAGGTCGAGATTCGCCAAGGCATGTGAATCAACTGTTGTCGGAACTCTCGGAAGGGAAGTTTACCCTTAACGTGGAATGGACAGATGACGCCCGCACGAGAAGAGATAACGACCGTCGAACGCGGCTCTTGGCAACGGCTATTGCATCTGTCGGCGTTGCGTTTCTTCTTGCAATACCGGCGCTATGGCAAGATAGCTCTCCATTTCTGCGTTTTGTCTTAAGCGGAATGCTTGTAAGTTTGTATATATCGATTATCCTCCAATGGCGGAGACTTCGGTAAGGTACGAAAACTTGGTCTTTGCACCGAGCCCTTCTTTTACAAAAATTTGGTTCGCCGGCGGAGCACGTATGCCGGAATCAGTGTTTGCAATCAACTAGCTATCGTTGCCGATAAGCGATACTGAGTCTGGTAAGCGTTTTTTCCCAGATCCAATCCCCCAAGAAAAATGAAGTACATATTCACTTCCGACGCTCATCGCATTGCCCTTTTGATTTGGAATCTGACACGATCTGTTTTCCAGCATTTCCTACAGCGGATAGTGAATGGTGATCAAGACAAGGCAGCCTTTGGGCGTACACTTCGGCTATTTGCCGAACGAATGGGTGTAACTTACGTTAAGCTCGGACAGTACCTGGCTCTCAGGTATGATCTCCTCAGTGCGGAGTCGTGTGATGAATTGTCTAAGCTAATGTGTGACGTGCCCTCAGTTTCCTTCGAGGTAGTGCGCGAATTGGTGGAAACTGAACTGGGCGGACCGATCGAATCCTTTTATCAACAGTTTGAAAGAACACCGATTGCCGCTGCATCAATTGCCCAAGTTCATAAGGCCGTCGCTCGCGACGGGATGGTCCTGGCCGTTAAGTTACAGCGTCCGGGAATTGAACGGGACCTCCGGTCGGATTTACGAAATCTGCATCGCGTTGCTTCCATCGCAGCTTGGCTTGGGATAGGGGGGGGCATGTCTCTAGTGCAGGTGATACAAGAACTCAGCACTTTTACATTGCGCGAGGTCGACTTTCTATTGGAAGCACGGACCGCTGACACCGTCCGACGCGAATCTCCCCCGTTTGTCAAAATTCCTCGTATTCGGTGGGATATGACAACATCGAGAGTAATGTCGATGGAGTTTATCGTTGGCGTTAGTCTACTCGAATTATGTCAGCTTTCAGAGTCTTCAAATGCACCCGCTTTCGAAGCTTTTGTTCCCGGAGTAGAGCCAAAAGTAATCGCGACACGATTAGTACAGGCGTGTCTTACCCAGCAGTACATCACTGGGAATTTCCACGGAGATCCCCATCCCGCCAATATTCTGATCAGCGCGGACGGCACCATTTCCTTTATCGATTTTGGCATTTTCGGAGAGATTACTCTTCCCGAACGGCGCCTCTTAGTACAATATGTCTCGAATCTCGCAATGGGCAGGCTGGCCAAGGCTTTTCACTATTACGAAGAACTTCTTTCCTATGGGAAAGACACTGATATAACGGTATTCCGAAGTGAGACAATCGCGGCCCAAAAACGATGGTTTACTGCATCCTCGAATCCTAAGTGTCGTATAGAGGAAAAACTGGGTGCAAAGTCTCAAATCGAATTGATGAGTATCATGCGCCGGCACCATGTTCGGATAAATCCAAACCAGGTTTTGTTTTGGCGGACTCAAGCTGTACTCGATGCAACTGCCCATCGGCTTCCGATCGACTTTGACATGCTAAAGGTCGTTGCCGAATTCTTGCAGTCGGCAGGTGTTGAAAAAGCTCTCGGAACTGGCACATCTGATAACAAACGTCTTGCAATAGGTCTGAGCGAAACGTTACGGATGTTAACAAATTCAACCCCAATCATAAATGAACTGAGTCGAAATCTTGCTCTCGGCTCTTTTTCAATGCGCGTTGAGGGCCGTCCTTCGCGGGTATCGCGGCTAAGACGTAACCTGGTTAACACAGCGTTAGCTCGTACGATCGCGGGTGTGGGATTTATCGCCTCGGCGGGAGCCCTTCTGACGCTCGGCCTTGAAAATGTTTTGATTTCACTCTTAGTTCTGATTATGGCATGTTTGGTATGGGTTGGATCGTGGTGGCGTACAATCCAAAGCGGCTCAAGGCCTTCATAGTATTGGTGTCTGATGGCGATGTTTCTTTTCTTTAAGCGTCATTAAACGCCTTGGTTTGGCCAATTGACATTAACAGGGAGTGGGTGTACAAGATTTCTAAACAAGCGATTTTGAGCGAGAACAGCAAAGATCAGAACGACACTATATGTCAGATGATTTGCAGTCCGGAGGCTTCGAACTGATCGCAGCGAAATTGTCACACGAAAGGAATAAAAAGAAATCTTCGCTACGGCACTTCAAGCCTCAAAATCGTGAAATGGCGGTTTTCAACAACAATTCGGAGTCGTATGTTCACGAAAAATAAGAGAGACCCGATAACCGGCTCCCCGGCCGCGACCGATTGAGGAGGACATATGACGCGCGCGCTGCTGGTATACCCGGAATTTCGTTCGCCGTCGTTCTGGAACTACCGCGAGGCATGCCGGATTTTGGACGCCGACTATCCGACGGCGCCGCTTGGACTTTGCACTATAGCCGCGCTGCTGCCTGCCGACTGGGACATCCGGCTCATCGATAAGAACGTCGAACAACTTGCGGACTCCGATCTGGATTGGGCGGACATTGTCCTGACCGGCGGCATGATGTCGCAGCAACAGGACTGTTTCGAAATCATCGAGCGGGCGACCGCGCGCAGAAAAAGAGTCGTCGTCGGCGGGCCCGATGCGACGTCCAGCCCGCATCATTATTCCCGAGCCACACATCTCGTCCTCGATGAGGGTGAGCTGACGTTACCCGTATTTCTCGATGACCTCAAAAACGGGTGCGCAAAATCAATCTACCGCGATCAGCGTAAGGCCGACGTTCGAACGTCTCCGACTCCGCGTTTCGATCTTTTGCAATTCGATTGCTACACCCACATGTGCGTGCAGTGGTCCCGTGGTTGCCCGTTCAACTGCGAGTTCTGCGACATCATCGAATTGTTCGGCCGGGTGCCGCGAGTCAAATCGATCGAGCAGAACCTGCGGGAATTGCAGCGATTGTACGACCTCGGCTATCGCGGACACATAGATGTCGTTGATGACAACTTCATCGGCAATAAGAAACTTGTCAAAGAATTTCTCCCTCACTTGAAACGCTGGCAGGAAGAGCGCGGCTGGCCTTTCGAATTCTCGACAGAAGCGACTATAAACCTTGCGGACGACCCTGTCGTGATGGGCTTGATGCGTGATGTCGGATTCTTTGCCGTCTTCGTCGGCATCGAGAGTCCCGACAAAACGACGCTCATTGGTATGCAAAAGCTACAGAACACGCGGCGGTCAATTGTCGAAAGCATTCGCAAAATTTATACCTACGGCATGTTTGTCAATGCGGGATTCATTCTCGGCTTTGACGACGAGAGAGACGGCGTCGCTCGAGGAATTATCGAATGCGTTGAAGAAGGCGGCATGCCGGTCAATATGGTCGGCCAGCTGTTCGCGCTGCCGATGACTCAATTGACCCGGCGGCTTGCGTCGGAAGGCCGTCTTCATAAAGATTTCGACGTTTCGCCAGTAGGTGACGACCAGTGCACCGCAGGCCTCAACTTCGAGACCAGCAGACCTCGCGCCGAGATACTGGCCGATTATATGCAGGTGATCGAAACCGTCTTTTCGGCAGGCAAGTACTTCGACCGCGTGCTCAAAACCACTCTGATGCTCGATTCCTCTGAGCGACGCTTCAGGCCGAAGCTGCGTAAGCAATTCAAGGAGCTTAAAGGCCTCTGGCGTATGATTCTTAAGCTCGGCATCCCCGCGGAGACAAGGCCTCACTTCTGGCGCGTGCTCATCCAAGGGGTCATGAAGAATCCGCGCTCTATCCGTTACGCCGGTTCGCTCATGGCCCTCTATCTGCACTTCGGACCCTTCGCGAAGTACGTGGTATCCCGTACGCGCGAGACAATCGACAAAGAGAACCTCGTGCCGTCGAAGGTCGCGCTGCTAGGATCGAGTCGAGGAATCATCAATATTAAGCTCCCAAGTGTTTGACAACCAGATCGCAATATATTTTAAGCCTACCTCCTCGAAAGCTAGAGGCATAGCCTGCGTAAAAACGCTCGTTCAACCTTAGGCGTTATATTTAAACGTTTGTGGAAAATGAGAAGCCGAATGGGTCAGCTGGGACTCACGTTGGCTTTTGACATGCCAACAGTGCGCAAAAAGGCCAAGCTTTGCCCGAGAATCACGCGTAGTTGATTACCGATCCGCGACTGATCTTTAACTTTCGTGCAATTTGAGAATTATTAAGCCCACTCGCCTTAAGCCTTTTGATCTCGGACTCCTTCCGGGCTGCCAACCGGGGCCGACCGTGGGGCTTTCCATGTGACCGTGCATTGGCTATTCCTGCCTTAACCCGTTCGCGAATGATCTCACGTTCGAACTCCGCGAAGATTGAGAGCATGCCAGCCATCGCCCGACCGGACGGTGTTGAGAAGTCTAAGGACTCGGTCAAAGATACGAATACAACCCCCAGATCTCTCAGCTCATTAAGAGAATTAATCAATTCGGCGAGGCTGCGGCCAAAGCGATCGAGTTTCCACACGACAATGGCGTCGATCTTCCGCTGACGGGCCATCTTCATTAGCTCCTCGCGTTTTGGTCGTATCTTCGCTCCCGACCCAACTTCCTGAAGCTCGCTTACCAAGGTCCAGCCGCGATGTTGTAGGTATGCCTTCATTTGATTGAGCTGCATCGGAAGGGTCTGCTGGTCATGCGTCGAAACGCGTGCGTATATTCCTACTCTCATACGCCTTGGTGTCGCGACATTAAATGCATGCACAAGATATGAGGTGGCTCGTTCCTGGTACATAAGCCTTTATGCGCTGGCGAATTTCGCCCGCGATTACCTCGAAAAATCAAGAACAACAGAATCGGTCCAACCGATCCCGTTTATCCTCGGAAATTCGTATCACGGCCCATCGAAGCCGAGCCCACGTCCAATTTTTGGAGGGAACGACATCGAAGTCGTCAACGGCCGCGTATTCTTGAGACCCGACATGTTTACCAACGCCTTTACCGGTGTACCAATCGATCGCATAAGGTTTTGTAGTAACTGTGGACGCGTTTTTTGGGCCAGTCGGACGGACACGGCAGCTTGCTCGCCTTCCTGCGGGGGAATCCTTCGAACACGGAAGTGGCGCGAAAAAACGACTCCGGAGCAGCGGCAGCGGTATAAAGAAAATCGAATTTACAAAGAAATCAACAAAGTTACACGACGGAGGGAAGATTAGTCATGGCTGTTTACAAGCGCGGAAATGTCTGGTGGATGAGTTTTCAGCATGAGCATCGGCATGTGCAAAGATCGACTCAGTGCCGAAACAAGCGTGATGCTGAGGCTTTTGAGAGAGCATTCCGAACCGGAGTGGCCCGGAGGGAGGTGGGACTCGAGCCGAAGTCAGATGCTCCGCCTTTTGATGTGGCACTCAAAGAGTTTCTCAATTGGGTATCGGTTGAGCACCGAATGAAGCCAAACACGATCCGATCGTACGTCTGTACAAGCAGGGCTCCCGGCGATTATTTTCGGACGACTCGGTTGGATGATATTGGTTCAGGGGAGATTGAGAAGTTCAAGTTATGGCGCAGCTCCCAAAGGCCGAAGCCTCGAAGGTCCGGGCACAAGGTTACAAAACCACCACGGAAACCGCTTGCCCCGGCGACGATCAATCGGGAGTTGGCACTGCTGAAGATACTCTTCAATTACTTCGTGAGAGAAGGATGCTTGGCTAGAAATCCGGTGATGAATGTAAAACTACTACAAGAAGACAATGGGCGACTCCGGTTTGTTACTCGTGAAGAGGAGCGCCTTTACTTGATGGCAGCTAGCCAACCCCTCGCTGATTTTGCGGTAATGATGCTTGATACCGGGATGCGGAATGATGAGGTCGCGCACCTTGAATGGCGAACGGTTAACCTGGAACGCGGGTACTTAGCCGTGGAGCGAGGAAAAACAAAAGCTGCTCGCCGCCGAATTCCTATGACGCAGCGTCTGATGAACATGCTTGAACGCCGGCGATCCGAGCCGACCGGAGAGCTGGTCTTCTCGTCGGTGAAAGGCCGCTCACCACGCTAAAGACGGCTCACGCGGGCGCGATCAGGCGCAGTCGCATAGCACATTTCCGTCTATATGACCTTCGCCACACCTTTGCAACTCGTTTTCTAGAAGCAGGCGGCGATTTGATCACACTGCAAGCGCTTCTTGGCCATTCCAGCATCCATATGGTAACCCGGTACGCCCATCCGACTGACAGTTTGAAGTTCGAGGGAATCCGAAAAATGGAGGATCTCCAGGCCCCGAAAAGGGCTAAGGCAGCCCGCGTCGGCG